>Ga0102947_1000692_pt1 | contig 11837 bp, 9 predicted proteins | sample SalPon2A_A_D2_MG_FD_78210 | JGI IMG/M metagenome (GOLD analysis project Ga0102947, IMG submission 78210) | Soil microbial communities from South San Francisco under conditions of wetland restoration - Salt Pond MetaG R2A_A_D2_MG | ecosystem: Environmental > Terrestrial > Soil > Wetlands | place... | reverse complement strand
CTTATATGTACTTTTTATTTGAATATCCAAATTATAATCCAAGCCTGCTTCATAATGAGCCACCAAGTTTAATATTCTTGAAAAACACAATAAATCTTCACGCATTTCAAGAGATTTATTGTTGATGATTTTGGTTAAGTATTCAATACTTTTCTTATAATCTCCTGCGCCAAAATATAAACTAGCTATCTTATAATAAAATACCATAACATGATGCTCGTCTATTTTATTTTTATATTTCTTAAGGTTTTCTAAAACTTCTGATACCAGTGGTAGACCTTCAACAAAAGTCCCTTCCATAAAATGAAGATTGAATTTATTATTATAAACGTACATAAAAATCAATCCTTGAAGATTATCATCTATAGGAAACCATTTTTCTTTCGTTACAGTCTCTAAACTGTTTAACGTATTTTTAAATTTCTCATGGTAATTAATATAAAATAGGGTTTCTAGCAAATAATGATTCCCTCTCAAGAAAAAAACTGGGTTTAATTCTATCATGTGTTTGTTCTCATAAAATAAGTCAACCCATTTTGAAGCATATTTGTAGCATGACAAGAAATCATGAGTTAAAAAACTATACCACAAATAAGCTTTATAAAGCCACAGCTTTTCTCTAAACCCTAATTTATTGATATCGTATTTTGGTAGTCTTGCATTAAAATATTTGGTAATGCGCTTATTCTCCTTATCATTTTTTACATAACCTGTTTTTAAAAATAGGCCGTAAAGCTGAAGGGATAAATTTGAGAGCTTACTAGCTAAAACATTCTGAACACTCAATTCTTTAGCTTGAATAGTGAGCTCATCTGCTCTACTACTAATGCTTCTAGTTATGTATTGTGACTCTATAACCTTTTCAAGTTCAATAATTTCATAAGCTATATTTTTCTCTTCATTTTCAATAGCCAGGTTTTTAGCTTTGTCTAAAATCTTTAAGCTTTGCTTATATAATCCTTTATGATATAGAATTGTTGCAAAATCCAATTGTTCGCGAATTTGAATTCTTATATTTTGATGTGAAGGGTTTAATCTAAGGCTAATTAATATTTGCTTGTATAAATGTGCTTTTAAGTTTGAAAGTTGTTGTTTTTTCACTATGCCTTTCTTTAAAATTACATACTCATCATATACAGATAATTTATCCAAAATATTAAACAACATCAAAAACTTTGAATCTTCATTAACGCCTAATCTACCTACATAAAGTTTAAATTGTCTTTTTTCTGATTTAGACAAGGACTTTATAAGAATGAACAAATTATCTTTTTGCTCTTTAGTCATAGTATAAAAATTAATTTATATTATTGATTATCAGAAATATAACAGAATATTTCTTAATTAAACATCGTAAAATCAAAATGATTAATTCTCTTTAGAGAAATCCAAAATATAAATTCGTATAACAATAAGAAAATATATTTTAACAAATGTCTACTTCTAACGTACAAATTTTTGACACAACGCTTCGTGATGGAGAGCAAGTGCCAGGTTGTAAACTAAATACTAAACAGAAAGTTATCATTGCAGAGCAGCTAGATATTTTGGGCGTTGATATTATTGAAGCTGGCTTCCCAATTTCCAGTCCTGGAGATTTTAAATCGGTTGAAGAAATATCTAAAATTGTAAAAAACGCAACAGTTTGTGGCTTAACAAGATCTGTTGAAAAGGATATAAAAGTAGCTGCTGAAGCTTTGAAATATGCAAAAATTCCAAGAATTCATACTGGGATTGGAACTTCAGATTCCCACATTCATCATAAATTCAAGTCTAACAGAGACGATATTATAAAACGAGCTGTTGCAGCCGTTAGTTTTGCAAAGTCTTTTGTTGAAGATGTTGAATTTTATGCCGAAGATGCTGGAAGAACTGATAACGAATATCTTGCAAGAGTTTGTGAAGCTGTTATTAAAGCTGGAGCAACAGTATTAAATATTCCAGACACAACAGGATACTGTTTACCAAGTGAATATGGTGCAAAAATGAAATACCTTAAAGAGAATGTTAAAGGTATAGACAAAGCCATATTGTCTTGTCATTGTCATAACGATTTAGGTCTTGCAACAGCAAATTCTATAGAAGGTGTTATTAATGGAGCAAGACAAATAGAATGTACTATTAATGGTATTGGTGAACGTGCTGGCAATACTGCACTTGAAGAAGTTGTTATGATTTTAAAACAACATCCTTATCTAAATTTAGATACAGGAATCGATACTTCTATGCTTTATGGCATTAGTCAATTGGTTTCAGATAGTATGGGAATTTACACACAACCTAATAAAGCTATCGTTGGTGCAAATGCCTTTGCTCATAGTTCTGGAATCCATCAGGATGGTGTGATTAAAAATCGTGAAACTTACGAAATCATTGACCCAAAGGATGTTGGTGTAACAGAATCTGCTATTGTGCTTACAGCTAGGAGTGGTAGGGCAGCTTTGGCTTACAGAGCCAAAAATGTTGGTTACGAATTAACTAAACTTCAACTTGATGAAGTTTATGCTAATTTTTTAAGTTTCGCTGATAAAAAGAAAGAAATAGGCGATTCAGACATTCATAAGATAATAGAAACAAGTAAAGTTTATAAAGAAATAATAAATTCATAATAATGGCTAAAACATTATTCGATAAGGTTTGGGATTCACATGTGGTAGATACTATAGAAAATGGACCACAAATTTTATATATAGATAAACATTTAATTCATGAAGTTACAAGCCCACAAGCTTTTAACGAATTAAGAGAACGCAACATACCTATTGCCAGACCAAATCAGGTTGTAGCTACAGCAGACCATAATACTCCAACAATTGATCAGCATTTACCTGTAAAGGATGAATTGTCCAGAAAACAACTGGAACAACTTTCAAAAAACTGTAAGGAAAATGGCATAACGCTTTATGATTTAGGTCATAAATACAATGGTATTGTTCATGTTATGGCTCCAGAATTGGGTATCACACAACCAGGCATGACCATGGTTTGTGGAGATAGTCATACTTCAACTCATGGTGCTTTTGGTACAATTGCCTTTGGTATTGGTACAAGTCAGGTTGCACAGGTTTTTGCTAGTCAGTGTTTACTACTTACAAAACCTAAAAGTTTACGTGTAAACGTTAATGGAAAATTAAAAAAGGGAGTCTATCCAAAAGATGTTATTCTATATGTAATTTCAAAATTAGGAACCAATTCTGGTACTGGATATTTCTGTGAATACGCAGGAAATGTATTTGAAGAAATGAGTATGGAAGGCAGAATGACAGTTTGCAATATGAGCATAGAAATGGGAGCTCGTGGTGGAATGATAGCACCAGATGAAACTACTTTTGAATACGTAAAAGGAAGAGAATTTGCTCCGAAAGGTGAAGATTTCGACAAAAAAGTTGCTTACTGGAAAACCTTACCGTCTGATGCTGAAGCCAAGTTTGATAAGGAATATTTCTTTGATGCCGCAGATATTGAACCAATGATTACTTATGGTACAAATCCGGGAATGGGAATTAAAATAACTGAAAATATTCCTGAATTAAATGATGCTTCTTTTGAAAAATCTTTGGAATACATGAACTTTCAAAAAGGTGAATCTTTAATAAATAAGCCTATCAACTATGTGTTTATTGGTAGTTGCACAAATTCTAGAATAGAAGACTTTAGAGTTGCGGCCAACTATGTGAAAGGCAAACGTAAAGCATCAAATGTAACAGCTTGGTTGGTTCCTGGAAGTAAACAAGTAGAAGCCCAAATTATAAAAGAAGGCTTAAAAGACATTTTTGTAGAAGCAGGTTTTAAATTACGCCAGCCAGGATGTTCTGCATGTTTGGCGATGAACGATGATAAAATTCCACAAGGAGAATATTGCGTTTCTACATCCAATAGAAACTTTGAAGGCAGACAAGGGCAAGGTGCAAGAACCATATTGGCAAGCCCTTTGGTTGCTGCTGCAACAGCCGTTGAAGGAAAAATTATTGACATAACAAAACACTTAAACTAAATGGAAAAGTTTACAACATTAAATTCTACAGCAGTTCCTTTAGATATCGAAAATATAGATACAGATCAGATAATTCCTGCGCGTTTTTTAAAAGCCACAGATAAAAAAGGTTTTGGAGATAATGCATTTAGAGATTGGAGATATAATAAGAATGGAGAGCTTAATAAAAGTTTTATTTTAAACAATCCTACATATTCAGGGAGTATTTTGGTTGCTGGTGATAACTTTGGTTGTGGTTCCAGTCGCGAACATGCGCCTTGGGCATTAGTTGGCTATGGCTTTAAGGTAATCGTTTCAAGTTTCTTTGCAGATATTTTTAAAGGTAATGCACTAAACAATGGTTTATTGCCGGTTCAAGTAAGTTCTGAATTTTTAAAAAATTTGATGTCTGAAATTACAAATAACCCTGAAACAATTGTTACTGTAGATTTAGAAGCACAAACTATATCTGCAAAAGACGGTGTTTTATCAGAAGCATTCGATATAGATCCTTACAAAAAGACATGTATGATTAACGGCTACGATGATATTGATTTTCTTTTAAGTAAAAAAGAAGCTATTGAAACCTTTGAAGTTGAGAAACAATTTTAATAAACAATGAAATTAAATATTGCTGTTTTACCAGGCGATGGTATTGGCCCTGAAGTCACAAATCAAGCAATTAAAGCCTTGAAAGCTATAGCTTTGGAATTTGATCACACATTTAATTTCAAGCATGCACCAGTAGGTGCCATTGCAATTGACAAGTATAACAACCCTTTACCAGATAGCACATTGGATTTATGCAAGTCAACAGATGCTATTTTATTTGGAGCTATTGGAGACCCAAAATATGATAATGATCCTTCTGCAAAAGTAAGACCAGAACAAGGATTATTGAAGTTGAGAAAGGAGCTAGGTTTATTTGCTAATATTAGACCTGTTAAAGCTTATAATACTTTAATATCAAAGTCACCTTTGAAAAAGAATATCATTCAGGATACAGATATCAGCATTTACAGAGAGCTTACAGGTGGTATTTATTTTGGTGAAAAAAAATTGAGTGAAGATGGTGATACTGCTTCAGATTTATGTGAATATTCACGATTTGAAATAGAACGCATTGCGCATTTGGCTTTTAAAGCAGCTCAAAACAGAAAGAAAAAAGTGACCTTGGTTGATAAAGCCAATGTGCTTGAAAGTTCAAGATTATGGCGTAAAGTTGTGGGCGAAGTTGCAAAAAACTACCAAGATATTACTCTAGACTTTTTGTTTGTTGACAATGCAGCTATGCAAATGATTTTAAACCCTAAACAATTTGATGTTATTTTAACCGAAAACATGTTTGGTGATATTATTAGTGATGAAGCTAGTGTTATTGGAGGTTCTATTGGTTTATTAGCTTCTGCATCTGTTGGTGATAAGTATGCGATGTTTGAGCCAATTCATGGATCATATCCTCAAGCCAAAGGAAAAGGTATTGCAAACCCAATAGCATCTATATTATCTGCTGCAATGTTGTTGGATCATTTTGAATTGTTTGAAGAATCTGAACTGATTAGAAAAGCTGTTGAAAAATCTTTGAAACTGTATGTAACTACACCAGATATAAATACAAAATACGATCATGTAACCACCACGAAAGTTGGTGATTTTATTGAAGATGTCATTAATAATCCTAATGATAGTAACTTAAATTTTACAAACATACATTTAGGACAGTCTACAATCATTTAGTTATTTTTGGTTGGTTTTAACTTAATGATGTATTCCGAAAAAGCGCATTTCTAAAATGCGCTTTTTTATTGATTTTTTTTAATATTATCATGCAACGTTTTAATCAACTCTTCTGGTTTATATGGTTTTGGTATATAGCCATTCATACCTGCATTATAGCATTTATCAATCTGGTTCTTTAGCAAGCTTGCGGTCATCGCTATTATTGGAATTCTTGTTTCTTCTTCCATACTACGAATAGCTTTTGTGGCTTGGTAACCATTCATTTCAGGCATTTGAACATCCATCAATATCACATCAAAATTTTCTTTTGAAAAAGTTTCAACGGCTAGTTTGCCATTTTCAACAACGGTTATGTTTACTTCAGGGATGTACCAATTCAAATCGTCCTTTACAACCATAATATTAAACTCATTGTCTTCTGCTATTAAAATTTTAAGTCCTTTTAATTCTTTTCCTAATGTTATTAATTGTGTTTCAGTAAATGTAGATTGTACTTCTTGAGCATCTTCACTAACAATTAGTGGTAATTCAAAATAGAATGTACTTCCAACACCTTCTTCACTTTCAGCCCAAATTCTTCCGTTTTGCAACTCAATGAGTTGTTTGGTTATTGTTAATCCTAATCCTGTTCCTCCATATCGGCTTTTAGAAATGTTGCTTCCTTGCTTAAAGGAATCAAAAATAGTGTCGAGTTGGTTTTGTGAAATACCTATACCAGAATCTGTTACCGAAACTTTGATCTTATCATTATCACGAGATAGTTTTATCTCAACAAATCCACTATCTGTAAACTTTATGGCATTCCCAACTAAATTCATAAGTATTTGATTTAAGCGCACTGGATCACCTATTATTACTTTTGGGAAATTGTCTTGAATTGTACTTTTAAGAACAATGGCTTTTTCTTCAGCTTTATATTTTAGTATACTAGTCACGTGTTCAATAACCTCATGACAATCCATATTAACATAACTAATTTCCAGATTACCTGATTCTATTTTGGAAAGATCTAGTACATCATTAATAATAACCAAAAGGTTATCCAAGCTTATTTTCATGGCATTCAAATAAACATCTTGATATTTAGGATGATTACGCCTGGTTATGGCATTAATCATTCCGCTAATAGCATTCATTGGCGTACGAATTTCATGACTCATATTAGCAAGAAACTGTTCTTTATGACGTTCACTTTGCTCTGCTCTTAACTTTTCCTGTTCAATGATCTTGTTTTGCTTTCTAATAATTTTTAACCTATTGAAAATGTAATAAAGACCTATTATTAAAAGCAATAAACCACCAGAAACTGCCCAAATTATAATACGTTGGTTTGAAAGTCTTTCATCTGCTAAAGTTTGTTGCAATTGAGATCTTTCTATTTCTTGTTGTGTATTAAAGTTTCCTATTTGCAAAGCATTATCAAAAGAACGATGTTCTTGCTCAAAATCATAAAATCTCTTAAAATGATAATAAGCTTTATCATATTTTTCTAATCTTCCGTAAGCATCAGCTAAATAATCATGAGCCATCATTTGTTCTTTTAAAAGCACAGCTTCCTTTGCTAATTTTAAACCAATTTCAGCATAAAAGACTGCAGAATCTATGTCTCTTTCTAATTTCAAAAAACATTCTGCTACTCTAATATTCCTAAACGCTCTTTGATTGGTTGGACTAAAATTGTCAATACTTTTTTTGGCATAAAATAAAGACGAATCTATTTGTTCTTCATACAAATAAAAACCAGATATAGTTTCATAAAGCCTATTTTTAAAAATTGAATCATTTGTGGCTTTTGCTTCTTTCTCTAATCTCCTAAAATGACTTAAAGCTTCATCTCTTTTGCCCATTAAATTAAGCAACTCTGCTCTTAACGAACTCGCATCTTTATAAAATTCTTTTTGATTTTGTTCTTTGGCAATTAAAACTGCCCTATCAAAATATGGTAAGGCTTCTTCCAGTTTGTTTTGGTCTCTTAAATTAAATCCTAAAAACAAATTCATAGGTGCTTCAATCCGTTTTATCGCTCTTTGGTTCGGATTATTCGCCACGAGCTTTTCTAAATACCTTAAGTCTTCGTAAGTTGATATATTATCTGCAAAATCATTAGTTTTAAAATAGATCAACTCCATCAAAACAATCATTTCTGTATACAAATCACTTCTCTTTCTGGCGTCTACAATTTGTTTTTCCCAACGTTCAATTTGATAAAGCTTATCTTTTTCAATTTTCTGAATTGAAATTGAATCGGCTTCTTGTGCATAATTTATTGCAATAGAAAAATTGATGAATATGACAAGTAAATATTTCACCTCAAAAAGATTGATTAAACCATATTTTAAAAGCCTCTTTTTTTCTTCTTGATATTGGGATTGTTACATTATCAGATAAAGTAACCGAAAAGCTTTTTGGATTTGAAGCGATATGAGATTTATTAATTAAATAGGATTTGTGACATCTAAAAAACCCTTTATCATCTAATAACTCTTCTAAATCACTCAACGTTTTTGAAATCAATTCTTTTTTGTTTTTAGTTAAGTGAATATTACTATAATTTCCATCTCCTTCTAAATAAATAATATCTTTCAGTTTAAGCTGTAGAACACCTTGTTGTGTTTTTAGTGTTAAGATTTGACTTGAAATATCCTTTGATCTTAAATTTGATAGTGCCAAAGGAACATTATCAAAATGTCCTTGTCGTTTTTTGTACTTTTTGTAGCGTTTTATAGCATTTTTTAATTCTTCAAGATCAAATGGCTTAAGTAGATAATCCAAGGCATTAAACCGAATCGCTTTTATGGCATAATGATTATAAGACGTAATAAAAATGGTTTTAAAAGTTATGTCATCTAGACGGCTTAACATTTCAAAGCCTGTCATATCACTCATTTCAACATCAAGAAAAATAAGGTCAGGTTGTAAGGTGGTAATCTTTTCAATACCTTCATTTCCAGAACTGGCAACGGCTAAAATTTGAATCTCCTGAAAATACTGTGAAAGTTTATCTTCCAAAAGATCTTGTATAAACGGATCGTCATCAATAATGAGACATCTTATTTTATTTTTTGTTTGAGAAAGGCTATTCAAAATTGGAATCAATTATTTTAGATACTTCAGCAACTGCACCTTCTAATTTAGCAATAATTTCGTTAACTAATGCTTCCAACTCTTTTATCGGCATGGTTTGGTATTCGAACTCCATACGTTGTATTGGTGTTGTAATATCTTTAATTCCAAAAAACTGTAATTGTGGACTCATCTTATGTAAAATTTGGCGTATCATAATTCTATCGCCATTTTTTAAACTCATCTTCAAATAGCCCATACGCTCTGGAATAAGTTCTTTAAACTGATTTAAATACTTTAAAATCCTGTCTTGGTTACCTCTTGAAATATTAATAATATTCTGCAGATCTATATATGATGTATTATTCCATTTCACATCCATAATATACATGTTTTTCTACACAATATTAGTATAAAATTATTTGAACTAGCAAAAGCACGCTAACAACTAATTTAACGGTCAAGTAATTGGCAACCAACCGTTAAATAAACCGTTCACTCAAAATAAATACGCTAAATAAAAAGGTCTTGCTCTGCTATCAATCATCCATTAATATTGGTACAAGATTTACAGCAACCTAACCGCTTAACAAAAATATTAATTAATCTAAAATTTAAACATTATGAAAAAACAAGTATTTATTATTGCAGTATTAGCTCTATTTAGTTTTAGCTGTTCTACAGAAGACACAACGGAGATTATTGATTCAAAATCTACTTTAGAAAAACAGGCTTCACTAACCAGTTCTATGGACAAGCTTTTGTCAAGTGATGAATTTAGAGATTATCTAAATGTAAAATTTCCTCAAACAAATGCACAATATAGAACTTCAGGAAATGGAGACAATCATGGTCTAATGATTCTTAATGATGGTTACAATCTTGCATTTACATCGTTTGACTCTGCAACATCTACTTTAACTTTCATTGGAGGAAGTGGATCCGTTGTAAAAATGCCAAATGGTAAAGCAAAATTCTCTGTACACACTAATAATCCTGAAGCTGCTGTAACCGATTTTACAACATTTGAAAGCATATCTAGTGATTGTATTGATGGACAACGAGGCGTTTTTAATTATAATTTTATAAGCGAATATATTGTTGAAGTCTTCGAACCAATACCTGGATTAGTTTTTACTACATATTTAGCAACGGGTGAAAATTCTTCCGCTCAATCAGGAGGTGGTCATTGCAAAATTAGTGATGCGCAACCTATCTATAATGACGATTTCAGTGAAATAATTGGATGCAGTGATGCCACTCTATTTAAGACTGTATCACTTAAAGCAAATTGGAATGCTAAAGGTGAAGGTGGTTTCTCTATATCGGTAGAATAATTTTTTTAAACTATGCATGTAAAAAACAATTAACCAACCATTTTTATATTAGTTCTAATTTTTTAATTAGAATTAGGGAAAGCGCATCAAATGATGCGCTTTTCTAGTGTTAACAACCATTCTCTACAATTTAAATCTTTCAAATATAGATTATCCTCAATGCTAACTTAAAAGTTTTGTTATTTTTGGAAAAAATAATTCAACAAAAAAGTATGGAGGTTCTTGGAATAGATATAGGTGGCTCTGGGATGAAAGGTGCATTAGTAGATTCGATAACTGGAAAACTTACCACCAAAAGATTTAGAATCAAAACACCAAAATCAAGACATCCTGAAACAATGGCTCAAGTATTTAAACAAATTGTTGAGCATTTTAATTATAATGGTCCCATAGGTTGTGGTTTTCCAACAGTAATAAATCATGGTGTATGTAGATCTTCAAGTAATTTACATGACGAATGGGAAAACCTAAACGTTAAAGAATTATTTTCAAATGCTTGCGGCTTACCTGTTACTGTTATTAACGATGCTGATGCTGCAGGTTACGCTGTAATGAATTATGGTATAGGTAAAGGTAAACCAGGTTTAGTGCTTATGGTTACCATTGGTACTGGTTTGGGAAGTGGTGCATTTTTGGATGGCGAACTTATTCCAAATTTTGAATTGGGCCAAATTCCTTACAAAGGTTTTAAGAAAATAGAAACATGGGCTTCTGCTGCTGCTAAAAAAAGAGAAAAATTAAGTTATAAAAAATGGGGTAAACGGTTCAATAAATTTTTAGAATTGGTTGAATTAATTGTGTGTCCCGATATTATTTATCTTGGAGGTGGCACTTCTGACGATTTTGATCAGTATAAAGATTATATCACTATAGAAACTCCTGTTATTCCTGCACATTTAGGTAATCACGCTGGCATTGTTGGTGCGGCGGCAGCAGCACTTCATCAAGCACCGAAGGATTAAATTAATTAGGAAACTTTTCTCTAATATTATTTAAACCCAAATTACCAATACTACCTATATGTGTGTGCTGTTTTGATGTATCTGGTTTATACGAACCTTCTTGCACTTGGCCGCCAATTTTTTGGTATGCTTCCCTAAAACTCATACCATTTTCAACCAAAGTATTAATATTATCTACAGTAAATAAGTGTTGGTATTTGGCATCGTTTAAATCAATATCCTTCACTTCTACTTGCTGAATTGCATAATTAAAAATATCTAAAAGGTCTATAACATCAATTATTGCAGAAATCATGTTTTCCTTTAGCAATTGAAAATCTCTATGATAACCACTTGGTAAATTATTTGTTATTAGAACCATTTCGGTATGTAAGGCCTGAATTTTATTGCACTTACCTCTTATCAACTCAAACACATCAGGATTCTTTTTGTGTGGCATAATACTACTGCCTGTAGTCAGTTCGTCTGGAAAAGATATAAATCCAAAGTTCTGGCTATTGTACAAGCAAATATCCATTGCAAATCGTGCCAAAGTGTTACATAAACTTCCGAGAGCCAAAGCTATGGTTCTCTCGCTTTTTCCTCTACTCATTTGAGCAGCAATTACATTATATTTTAAAGTAGAAAAACCAAGTTCTATGGTTGTAAATTCTCTATCTATTGGAAACGAGCTCCCATAACCAGCTGCAGAGCCCAACGGGTTTTGGTCAACGGTTTTTAAGGCTGCTTGTAGTAAATAGACATCATCAATCAACACTTCTG
>Ga0102947_1000689_pt1 | contig 11854 bp, 8 predicted proteins | sample SalPon2A_A_D2_MG_FD_78210 | JGI IMG/M metagenome (GOLD analysis project Ga0102947, IMG submission 78210) | Soil microbial communities from South San Francisco under conditions of wetland restoration - Salt Pond MetaG R2A_A_D2_MG | ecosystem: Environmental > Terrestrial > Soil > Wetlands | place... | reverse complement strand
AGTCTGTAAACATGCCAAAAGACAATATAGAGCGTGCAATAAAAAGAGCAAGCGATAAAAATCAAGGTGATTATAAAGAAGTTTTGTTTGAAGGTTATGCGCCTCATGGTATTGCCATTTTAGTCGAGACAGCAACCGATAATAATACGCGTACAGTAGCCAACATTAGAAGTTATTTTAATAAATGTGATGGGAGTTTGGGAACATCAGGTTCAGTTGTTTTTATGTTTGACCATACGTGCAATTTTAGAATTCCGAGTGAAGGTATAGACCCTGAAGAAATTGAGCTCGAATTTATAGATTATGGAGCCGAAGAAGTATTTGTTGATGATGATGGCATATTAATTTATGCGCCTTTTGAAAGTTTTGGAGCTATTCAATCTGCTTTAGAAGAACGAAATATAGAAATATTATCTTCAGGATTTGAACGTATTCCGCAAGTCACAAAAAAGCTAACTCCAGAACAGGCTTCTGATGTTGAAAAACTTTTGGAAAAAATTGAAGAGGATGACGATGTACAGAACGTATACCATACTATGGAGGAAGACTCCGAATAGTTAATGAAATTATATTGATTATGATCAAAACAAAATTGATTTTACCAATCATAGTAATATCTCAATTTTGTTGTACATCACTTTGGTTTGCAGGAAATGGTGTAATGAGTGATTTGGTTAAGGATTTTCATTTAAATAACGCTGCTCTTGGACATTTGACTTCAGCGGTTCAATTTGGGTTCATTGTTGGCACCTTAATCTTTGCCCTTCTTACTATTGCAGATCGCTTCTCACCTTCTAAAGTATTTTTCATCAGTGCATTGTTTGGCGCATTGTTCAATTTAGGCACTATTTTACCAATCAATTCTCTAGCATCTTTAATTTTCTTCAGGTTTATGGTTGGTTTTTTTCTAGCAGGAATTTATCCTGTAGGCATGAAGATTGCAGCCGATTATTATGATAAAGGATTAGGGAAATCATTGAGCTTTTTGGTTGGTGCATTGGTTATAGGTACCGCTTTTCCACATTTAATAAAAGGTTTTTCAACAGGATTACCTTGGAAATCTGTATTGTTATTTACATCTTCAATAGCATTTCTTGGAGGATTAGTATTAGTTTTATTGGTTCCAAATGGACCATACAGAAAAAGAAGTCAGAAACTGGATTTCACAGCATTATTCAAGGTGTTTAAAAATGTTAATTTTCGTTCGGCAGCTTTTGGGTATTTTGGGCATATGTGGGAACTCTACACGTTTTGGGCATTTGTACCAGTCATATTAAAATTTTATTCCAAGCTTCATCCAGATATACAATTTAATGTTCCCTTTCTTTCTTTTTTAATCATTGGTTTAGGAGGATTATCTTGTGTTTTAGGAGGCTATATTTCACAAAGTAAAGGTGTTAAGAATACTGCTTTTACAGCATTGCTTCTTTCATGTATTTGTTGTGTTTTATCACCAATTATATTTTACACCAATATGCCTTCTGTATTGGTAGCATTTCTTATTTTTTGGGGTTTGGTCGTTATTGCAGATTCACCTTTGTTCTCAACATTAGTAGCTCAAAATGTTGATACAGAAATAAAAGGGACAGCTCTGACAATAGTTAATTGTATTGGGTTTACAATCACCATATTAAGCATTCAATTAATCAATTTGTTAATTGGGTATTGGACGCCAAAATATGTGTTCACAATATTAGCCATTGGTCCATTATTTGGGCTTATAGCATTATATAAGAATAGAAATTTGAGTTGATTTTATTTATTCCTAACGTAAATGAGCTTAAACCTTGTGTTGCTCTGGTCTCTTTGTTCTATTTCAAATTGGTCTAAAGATTTAAACAAAGGTGTTAGCTTTTCAAATCCAAAATTACGGGAATCAAAATTGGGTTGTTTTTTTAAAATCAAAGAACCTACATCGCCAAGAAAAGCCCATCCATCCTCATCTGCTGCATCTGCTACAGAATTTTTAAGAAGTCTAATCACTTTTGGTGTTATATTATATAGGTTTTGCTTTTTAGATTTTCCTTGAGCATCAGGTTTTTCGTTGTCTTTCTTTAAGATTTCAAGATAGATGAATTTATCGCAAGCAACTATAAAAGGATCTGGAGTCTTTTTTTCACCAATACCAAACACTTGCAAACCAGCTTCTCTTAATCTTGTTGCCAATTTTGTAAAATCACTATCAGAAGATACCAAACAAAAGCCGTTCACTTTTCCAGAGTATAAAATATCCATAGCATCAATAATCATTGCAGAATCTGTAGCATTCTTCCCTGTAGTATAACCATATTGCTGTATTGGAGTAATTGCATTTTCGAGTAGGATATTTTTCCATTTTGACAAATGTGGTTTTGTCCAGTCTCCATAAATACGCTTTATAGTTGGTGTACCATATTTTGTAATCTCTTCCATCATTTCCTTTATGTACTTTGATGGTATGTTGTCGCCATCTATTAAAATAGCTAGTTTTATATCTTTTATCATTTTTTAAAGATACAGAAATATTAGTCAAACCGTAAAAGTTATTGTGCTTAATAAAAACTAGAAAGCATTTTTAAAAATAAGTGAAAAAGAAGTATACTTTCCTACTTGCGAGCTAACCAGCAAATTGCCGCCATGTTTTTTCAGAATATTTTTAGAAAGGCTTAAACCAATTCCTGAACCATACTTCTTTGTAGTATAAAATGGTATGAAAATTTGATTTATAATTTCTTCTTCAATGCCTTTGCCGTTGTCTGTAACAATAATAGAAGTTTTGTCTGGTTCAATAACACAATTTAATTTAATAGTCGGGTCTTCAATACCTTTTAATGCATGAATACTATTATTAATCAAGTTAATTAAAACCTGCTCTATCAAATTGCTGTCTGCCATAACAGAAGCATTTTTTGGTATTGGACTAATCGTTAGCATAATATTTTTTTCATCTACTAAATGTTGCATTAGTAACTTGGTGTTCAACAATAGCTTTTTGACATTTAGTTTTTTTAATTGTGGCACTGGGACATTAGAAATTGTTCTATAATCTTTTACAAATACCAGTAATCCATCAGACCTTTTTTTAATAGTTGTTGCTGCGGCATTTATATCGGAAACATCGTCATTATCAATTTTTATACCCTCTAAAAGATTTCCTTTATCATCTTCTGTAATTGATTTAATTGTTGATGCCAAAGAGGCGACTGGCGTAAAAGAGTTTAGCATCTCATGTGCTAATATTCTAATAACATTGTGCCAGGCTTCAATCTCTTTTTGTTCAATTTCAGATCTTATATCTTGAAAGGTTATAATCAAGTAATCTTTATTAAGTAATTGTATTTCAATAACTTCTAAAGAAAGTTGTTTTCTTTCTAACCCTATATCATAATCAACTAACGTTTTACCTCCATTTGCAATTTTTTTAATTTCCTCAACCAACCAAGGCACTTGGTTGGACAACCGATGCCAATATTTATGTTCTGGTTGTTGAAGAATTTTACATGCAGCTTTGTTTAAAAATAATATTTCATCTTCTGAATGATCACTGAACAAATCAGATTTTAATATTGAAATGATTCCTAGATTAACATGCTCTATGATATATTTGAAATATTTGTACTGTGCTTCTTTTTCAATCTTGTTTCGTTTAAAAATTTTAATAATCAGATTAAAATCATTATACACTTTTGAGAAAGAATCACCTTTTTTTGTAGGTGAAAAATACACTGAATAGTCTTCATTTTTAAGTGCCTCCAAAAATTTGACCAAGGAGTAATTTGTATTATTTACATATTTAATTAAAAATATAACTTGCAATATGATTAAGACACTAATGCCTGCTGTACTAAACCAATAATTTTTTAGAAATACATAAGAAAGTATCACGCAAAATATTACTATTAATAAAATGCGTGATACAACTTGTATTGTAAATTTTTTAATCAAACTATAAATCTTATAAATTGTATTTTTCCATTCTTCTGTACAAAGCTGCTCTGGTCAAACCCAATTCTTTAGCAGCTTTTGAAATATTTCCATCATGTTTTTTGATAGCTTTCTCTACCAATAATTTTTCTACATCTTGAATATTAAGGCTGTCAAATTCAGCATTTTTTGCACTTGATTTTTTAGGAATAATAGTCAAATTAAAATCTGAAGGTTTGATTTTACCTCCATCCGACATAATTACACTCCGCTCAATAGTATGCTGTATTTCTCTTATATTTCCAGGCCAATTATGAGACTTAAGGATTTGAATTGCTTCCTCTGAAATTGATAAATTAGGTTTATGGTATTTGTCTTTATACACACTTAAAAAATGAGTGATAAAATCTATAATATCTTCAGGATGATCTCTTAAAGGTGGAATCTCAATTTCAACAGTATTTATTCTAAACAGCAGGTCTTGCCTAAACTTTCCTTCTGCAACCCACTGTTTAAGTGGAGCATTTGTAGCAAATAGGATTCTGGCATTAAAAGGTCTTTCTATGCTCTCTCCTATTCTAGTTGTTTTCTTCTCTTGCAAAACGGCTAAAAGCTTTGATTGTAGGTTTAATGGAATATTACCTATTTCGTCCAAAAAAATCGTTCCGTTTTCAGCAATTTCAAATCTACCAGGTTTGTCTTCGTAAGCATCTGTAAAAGCTCCTTTTTTATGACCAAACAATTCACTTTCAAAAAGGTTTTCATTTAAAGAACCTAAATCTACATGAATAAAAGGGCCTTTAGATTGTTTTGATAGTCTATGAATTTCTCTAGCCAAATGCTGTTTACCTGTACCATTTTCACCAAGAATTAAAATATTGGCATCTGTAACACTCACTCTTTTAACTACATCCATCACAGAGTTCATAGCTTGAGAGTTACCTATAAGTGGTCCAAATCTTTTGTTGTTCTCACTTAAAAGTGTTTCATTGGTATGTTTTAATATTGCTAATTTCTCATTTGATTTCCGAAGTTCCAAACCTGCTCTAATAGTTGTTAAGAATTTCTCATTAGACCAAGGTTTAAGTATAAAATCAAATGCTCCTTTTTTAATGGCCTCAACAGCAAGCGTTACTTCTCCGTATGCTGTCATTAAAACAACAATCATTTTAGAATCAATACTTAAAATATGATTTAACCAATACATTCCTTCCTTACCATCATTGTACCCTATTCTGTAATTCATGTCCAAAACAATAACATCTATTTTCTCTTTTGAGATAATTTGATTTATTTCTTTTGGATTATTTTGCGTAACAACATTTGTGTAATGTTTTTTTAGCAAAAGTTTAGCTGATAATAGTATGTCTTCATCGTCATCTATAATTAAAATAGTAGCATTTATTTTCGACATTTTATATGGATTGATTCATAATCGCTAATGTACAAAATGTTCGATAGCGAACAGTAAATTGTCCGAAAATGAACACCTAAATAAACCTTGCTCTACTTTAAATTGTTGTTTTTCAATCATTTAATATTAAATAAATTTTTGGCACAAGCATTGAACAAAAGAATACAAAATTCAGGAATAATTAAAAACAGGTGTTTCAGAGTTTAATAAATATTAAAGTTAAAAATCATCAATCAATCAATCATAAAAAACGTACAGTCATGAATGCATCAATCATTAATTCAAATCCACGAAGAAAAAAAAGCGCTTTATTTTTCAGTTTTACAGAAAACAAAAAAAATCGTTTTCCAAAATTAGAAATTCAATCAACTTTTTTTAATATATAATAAAAATGATTTCAATATTAATAGAAATAGCAATGTTTATAATGGATACAACTCATTTGATAATCTTATAAACACTGTAACATTTAGAAAAAAAAGTAATCATGAAGCAAATGGGAATGGATAGAAAAATTAATAAAAAGAAATGGAATCAGACTAAAACCATTTATCTGATTGCGTCTATAGCATTTCTAATACTTGCATTTTTTGGTATTAAAGCAATTAATAAAAAAACGTATAAACTAAATGCCTCAAAAATATCTGTTAAAAAGGTTATTGAAGGAGATTTTCAAGATGTTATTTTAATAGATGGTACAGTAGAATCTATAAACCTAGTATTAGTTAACACACTAGAAGGCGGTACTGTGGATGAAGTATTTATAGAAGATGGTATCATGGTTGAAAAAGGAACACCTTTAGTAAAGTTAAGCAACCCTGCTGTCGAGTTAGGATATATGAACCAGGAGACAGCCATTGTAGAACAAATAAACAACTTAAGGAATCTAAAATTATCGCTCGAAAAAGACCAAAGAGATTTAACCGAATCTCTTATAGATAGTGAAAATAGTTTGGCGGATATTGAACGAGATTATAAAGTAGATTCTGTCCTTTTTACCAAAGATGTCATTGCAAAAAACGATTATATAGACAGACGTGAAACCTACAGGTATCTTCAAAACAAGCGTGACTTTATGAATACAAACGTTAAAAAAAGTAGAGCTGATAATAAAATTCAAATTCAACAGATAGATAATTCAATAGCGTTAATGCATCGAAATCTAAATTTGATTCATGATAATTTAGAAAAAATGTTGGTTAGAGCTCCTGTAACAGGTATGTTGTCTTCTTTTAGTCCAGTAATTGGAGAATCTTACGGAAGTAATCAAACGGTTGCAAAAATAGATGTTCAATCCGGTTTTAAAATTATTGGTCAAGTTGATGAATACTATTTAAGCATGGTTAAACCAGGCCAATTGGCTCAATTTTCTTTTGATGGAGAACTTATCGATTTAAAAGTAAAAAAAGTGTTACCAGAAGTAATAAACAGGCGATTTGAGATAGAATTAGTATTTGTTAACGATCCTCCAGCAGCTGTCACTATTGGGCAATCATTACAAGTTAGATTAGAGCTTTCAAAAGCACAAAGGTCATTAATGATTCCGAGAGGAAATTATTTTCAATCTTCTGGCGGACAATATGTTTTTGTTCTTAACAAAGAAGGTGGAGCAACCAAACGTTACATAAAATTAGGAAGTCAAAATCCAAGTTATTATCAAGTGTTAGAAGGCTTAAGCGAAGGAGAAGAATTTATCTCCTCGTCCTATGACGATTTTAAAAATTACGAGTCAATCAAAATAAACTAAAACAAAAATCATGATCAAATTAAACAAGTTAACAAAAGTTTACAGAACAGAAGATATAGAATCTACTGCATTGAATGAAGTGTCTTTTGAAATAAAGCAAGGCGAATTTGTTTCTGTTATGGGTCCATCTGGATGCGGAAAATCTACATTGTTAAATATTTTAGGGATGTTGGATAAACCAGAAAGCGGAAGCTATGAGTTTTTAGAAAAAGAAGTAAGCAAGTTAAATGAAAAAGGTAGAGCTGAAGTACGTAAAAGGAATATAGGATTTATATTTCAAAACTTTAACCTTATAGATGAACTTACCGTTTTTGAAAACATTGAGTTACCTTTAATTTACAATAAGGTTAGTGCTTCAGAACGCAAACAACGTGTTAATGAACTTATTGATAAAATTGGTATCTCACATAGGTCTTCACACTTTCCTCAACAACTTTCAGGAGGGCAACAACAAAGGGTGGCAGTTGCAAGAGCACTTATTACAAGACCTCCACTAATTTTAGCCGATGAGCCTACAGGAAATTTGGATAGCTCTAATGGTAATGAGGTCATGGAATTATTATGCGAACTAAACGAAGAAGGAACAACCATAGTTATGGTTACACATTCTTCTCATGATGCAAGTTATTCTCAACGAATTATTAATCTATTGGATGGGCAAGTTGTATCAGAAAAGAAAAGCAAAATTGAACAGGTAGTTGTATAATCTAAACACTAAAAATCATGTTTAAAAATTATTTAAAAGTAGCGTTTAGAAGCCTTAATAAGAATCGCATATACGCTATAATCAACATATTAGGTCTTGCTTTAGGCCTTACTTTGACTATTCTTGTGTTTTTATTTGTAAAAGATGAAACCAGCTATGATAAGCATTGGAATGATTCTGAACGCATTTATAGAGTTGGAATTAATGCAAATATGATGGGTCAAACTCTTAAAGGCCCAATCTCTCCAGAACCTATGGCTGGAGCCTTAAGGACAGAATTCACAGATATTGAAACTGCAACACGATTTCAAAGTATAAGACAAGAAATATTAATGCGTCATGAACAAACAAAAGTATATATCCAAAATGGTGCTCGTGCAGATAGTGTTTTCTTTAAGGTATTCAATTACAAATTTATACATGGAGACCCTGAAACTGCTCTAAAAGAAGATAACGCCATAGTTTTAACTGTTGAAACTGCTCGTAAACTATTTGGTGATAAAAATGCTATGGGCGGCATTATAAATTATGATAATAGAAGAGATTATATAGTTAAAGGTATAGTAGAGCAACCAATTGGTCATTCACATTTTGAATTTGACATGTTTTTAGCTCAAAACGGAAACAACAAAATTTGGATGAGCAATAACCATCATACTTATTTCAAATTAAAAGAAGGTGCTGATATTATTACTTTCAAGGAAGAAATGGAGCGAAATTTTATGAAAAAAATAGCTCCTCAAGTCGAGCGTTTTGCACAAATGACTATTGATGAATTTATGGCGCAAGGTAACGCTTTTGAATATTATTTAATGCCTCTTCAAGACATTCATTTGAATTCAAATCAAGATTATGAGATTAGACAAAATGGTAATATTATATATATCTATGTATTCATAGGTATAGCTTTTTTGGTCATTATAATAGCAGGTATAAATTTTATGAACTTATCTACAGCAAGATCTGGTAAAAGAGCCAAAGAAGTTGGAGTTCGAAAAGTCACAGGTGCATCAAGAAAAATGCTTATTTTCCAATTCTTAACAGAGTCATTAATTCAAAGCTTTATAGCACTATTTTTAGCCTTTATTCTTGTAGAGTTGTTCTTACCAGGATTTAACAATATCATGGAATCTAATATAAGTTTGTTTAACCAACACATAAACCAAACCATAATTTTCTCACTGATAGTAACCATAATTTATGGGTTATTTGCAGGTAGTTATCCAGCTTTTTTCTTATCAGCATTTAAACCCATTGCTGTTCTTAAAGGTGATTTTACCAAAACTAAAAGTGGTGGAATGTTAAGAAAAGGTTTGGTTATTACGCAATTTACGGCTTCAATTATTCTAATAATTGGTATGATAATTATTTTTCAGCAAATTTCTTTTCTTCATAATAAAGATATCGGTTTTAAAGGTGATCAAGTTATTGTTGTTCCTATTCAAACGGATCAAATGACTGAAAACTTTAGAAATTATAAAGGTATTTTTCTAAAGAATAGTAATGTTTTGAATGTTTCCAGAGCAGCATTTTTCCCTGGGGATAATCCTAATCAAAGCATGTATAAATTTGAAGGAAGTTCTGAATTTTTGCCATTTTGGAATATGGATGTAGATTACGATTTTTTTGAAACCCTTGATATTCAAATTTCAGAAGGTAGAAAATTTAACAGAGAGATGGACAATGATTCTATTCGATCGTATATTTTAAATGAAACCGCAGTTAAGAATTTAAACATTGAAAACCCTATTGGTAAACGAATTGGAACCTCTTTTGGGCCTAATCCTGAAGAAATTGCATATGGTACTGTTGTAGGTATTGTTAAAGATTTTCATATTGAAGGCTTTAACCAAGAAATTCGACCAATGCTTCTATCTAATAGCAATAATGTTTGGTTTGCATCTTTTAAGATAGCACCTGATAACATGAATGCTACTATAGATTATATTGAAACAGAATGGAATAAATTAGAACCAACACATCCATTTAGATACTCCTTTTTGGATCAAAAATTTGGAGCCTTATTAAGACAGCAAGAAAACTTTGCCACAATGTTTCTATTTCTAACCATTTTAGCAATTATTATCTCTGCAATGGGTCTTTATGGCTTATCATCTTATACAGCAGAACAGCGTACAAAAGAAATTGGAATAAGAAAAGTACTTGGCGCTACTGTTTCAAGTATCATGACTATGCTAACCAAAGATTTTATGAAACTAGTGCTTTTTGCCAATATATTTGCTTGGCCAATTACCTATTTACTTGCTAAAGATTGGCTATCCAATTTCTCTTATCAGATTGATATGCCTGTTCTACCCTATTTACTGGCAACTGTATTAGCTATGATAATTGCATTAATTACGGTAAGTACACAAGCTTATTTGGCTGCTAATTCAGATCCTGTAAACGCTTTAAAATATGAATAGAAAAACAAATCATAATTAATAATCTAAAAAGCTCTTGAAAACAAGAGCTTTTCGATTAATAGCAAGTAAGTCAATGTTTCTTTTTAGTGACAAAATGTTTACTTTATGTTTCATTAACTTACACTACAAAGAAATATTCAAATTTTGTGCCATATTATGCTTAAATGAGTAAAAAGTTTAGGAATATGCAGGTATTTTTCCAATAACACCTTCATAAAATTGATGCATAAATTTAAAATCGGCCTCTTTATTGTCTGTAGGGTAAAACGGTTCAGAGATTTTATTTTGTTTTTTAGCAAAATCTAATGTGAACATAATAATAGGAACGTTAGCTTTTTTAGCAATATAATAGAATCCTGTTCGCCATTCTGTAACTTTTTTACGAGTTCCCTCTGGAGCTAGAGTCATTCTAAACTCATTGTGCTTTTTAAATAAACTGGCTATAGCATCCACCTTGTTTTCTTTAGTATGTCTGTCTATTGGCGAACCTCCTATGGCTCGAAGATACCAACCAAGAGGACCAACAAACAATTCTTTCTTACCAATAAAATTTGTTTTGATATTCAAGACTTTTCGTAATAAAACTCCAATATAAAAGTCGTGCCAGCTTGTATGTGGTGCTGCAATAATTACAGCTTTTTTTATTGAGTCTTTTGAAACATTGATATTGCCAACTACTTTCCAACCTAGAATTTTAAAATAGATGAATTTTGCAAGCCAGCGCATATTACATTTTTTGGTACAATGCTTTTAGTTTGTCTCTGGTTATTACTTTCTTCCAATTTTTGCCCATAGCATTTTCCCATAGTGGCTCTAAATCTAAAGCAATGTTGATCATAATATCAAACTCTTCATCAGATAAGTTTGTGCAAATCCCTTGTGGCAATTCAATACCATGTCTTTGCTTCATTTTTTTAAAAAGTGTAACGTCTTCTGGATAAAATTCTTCTAGCTGATCAAAAACTATACAATTCCCAATACCATGTTTTGTACCCAATAAATAAGAGAGTCCGTAACTTAATGCATGTGCAACGCCTACTTGAGAATAGACAATGCTCATGCCTCCATGCCAAGAAGCCATCATTAATTTTTCTTGTGCTACTTCGTCTGTAATACTATTTTCTAAAAATAGTTGGTTGCAAAGTTCATAAGCTTTTTCACCATAACTTTGACTAAAGGCATTTAGGTATGTTCCTTTTAATGATTCAACACAATGAATAAAACAATCCATTCCTGTATAAAACCACTGGTTTTTCGGAACATCTTTAGTGAGTTCAGAATCTAAAATAACCTGATCAAAAGGTGTATAATCAGAATTTATTCCAAGCTTCTTATCTGGTCCTGTTAATACAGTAGTTCTGGATACTTCAGCTCCAGTACCAGAAATTGTTGGAATACCAACATGATAAATAGCTGGGTTTTTTACAAGATCCCAACCTTGGTAGTCGCTTGCACTGCCATTATTTGTGAGCATGATAGCTACAGCTTTGGCTAAATCTAAAATTGTTCCACCTCCTATTCCAATAATGCCAGAGGGTCTTTCTTTAGCCTTAAGAATTATATCTTCAACCAATTCATCAACTTGTGAGGTTTTAGGCTCTTCTTTAGCAGAAACATAAATAAGTCTATCTTGATAAGCTAACGGTATTCTTGACGTT
>Ga0102947_1000688_pt1 | contig 11857 bp, 8 predicted proteins | sample SalPon2A_A_D2_MG_FD_78210 | JGI IMG/M metagenome (GOLD analysis project Ga0102947, IMG submission 78210) | Soil microbial communities from South San Francisco under conditions of wetland restoration - Salt Pond MetaG R2A_A_D2_MG | ecosystem: Environmental > Terrestrial > Soil > Wetlands | place... | reverse complement strand
GGCTTTGTAGCGCATGTTGCTCTGCCCGGAGAGGTCGGACACCAGCACGCGCCGTCGGTTGCCAATGGCTTCGGGGGGAAGATGCTCGTACGCACGCGGGTCTTTCATCACAGCGGAAACATGGATGCCACCCTTGTGCGCAAAGGCGCTGCGTCCCACATACGGTGCTCGGTCTACCGGATCGAGGTTCGCCACCTCGTTGACGAACTGCGCCAGATCCGTCAGCGACGCCAGTTGCTCCGGTGCGAGGCAGTCGTAGCCCATTTTGAGTTGCAGCCCGGCGATGACTGCACACAGGTCCGCGTTGCCCGTCCGCTCGCCGATGCCGTTGATGGTGCCCTGCACATGACGTGCCCCGGCATCCACCGCCATCAGCGTATTTGCTACGGCACAGCCGCCATCGTTGTGCGCGTGGATGCCGATGGTCTGGTCGAACTGGTTGCAGATATCAGTCACGATGGTGCGGATCTCGTGCGGCAGCGTCCCGCCATTGGTATCGCAGAGAACCAGCACATCCGCGCTCGCGTCGGCAGCAGCCCGCAGGGTTTGCAGGGCGTACTCACGGTTGTCTTTATAGCCGTCGAAGAAATGCTCGGCATCGTAGATGACGCGCTTGCCGTGACTTTTGAGATACGCGACGGAGGATGCAATCAGGTCGAGGTTTTCTTCGAGCGTGACGCCGAGTGCGACTTCCGCGTGCAGCGTCCAGCTTTTGCCGAAGATCGACACCGTCGGCGTTTCTGCTTCGATCAGGCAGCGCAAGTTGGGATCTTCGTCCGGCGCATTTCCTGACCGCCGCGTCGAGCCAAACGCGCAGACCTGTGTGTGCGTCCAGGCTTCCTCTTTCGCAGCCTCGAAAAACGCGTAATCTTTCGGATTCGAGCCGGGCCATCCGCCTTCAATCACGTCAACCCCGAACGCATCCAGGCGGCGCGCAATGCGCAGCTTGTCCTGTACCGTGAGGGTGACGTGCTCGCCCTGCGTGCCATCGCGCAAGGTCGTGTCGAAGAGTTCTATGCGGGTAGCCATAGCTAATGTTGAAGAAGATGATTAAACGATTCGACTAGTTGTGTTGCGTGTTTCGTATTGCGTGTTTTGACTTGATAGAAGTGGTTCAGCCGAGCACCCTCACGCAACACGCATCACGTCCCTATCAACCCGGCCTGCCGGGCGTACTCAAAGACGTTGCCTGCCTTGAGGATTTCCGCCACGTCGCCCAGCGGATCCAGCAAAAAGGACTCGCCGGTCGTGTGGTTGGTGAGTTGACCCAGCGTCGTGTCGATTTCCAGTTCATCGCCCGTGCGGATGCGGTCGATGAGCCGCTGGCGCGATTCGAAAGGCACGACGAAGCCACCATCAACCGAGTTGCGATAGAAGATGCGAGCGTAGCTCTCGGCCACGACTGCTTCCACGCCCGCTTCGGCCAGCGCAAAGGGCGCGTGCTCGCGGGAAGAACCGCATCCAAAGTTGCTTCCGCCAATGATGATGGTGTACTTGCTCTCGAAGGCATCCGGCTCGGTGAAGGGCTGGCCGCCTTTCGGCAAGCCCTGTCCGTCTACGGGCACACCGCTGAGGGCAAAGCGCCCGTACATCTTGCGCTCCTCTGGCTTCTTGAGGCTATACACCAGATGCTCGGCAGGGATGATCTGGTCGGTGTCGATGGCATCTCCCACGACGTAGGCGAGACCGGTTATTTTTTCTTTCATCGTTTCTGGTCAATCAAAAGTTTGGCTCAGGTAGCGGGGTTGGCGTTTTTGTATGGGTGTTTGGGCGTGTGGGGGTTTGTGAGGTTCTTTCCCCCACACGCCCAAACACCCATCCTTCCACACTCAGACAAGCACTTCACGCGGGTCGGTGATGGTACCTGTGAGTGCTGAGGCTGCGACAGTAAGCGGCGAGGCGAGGTAGACCGACGCCTGCTTCGAGCCCATGCGACCGGGGAAGTTGCGGTTGGTAGTCGAGATGACCACTTCGGTGTTGTGCGTGCGTCCGAAGGTGTCCGGCGGGCCGCCGAGGCAGGCCGCGCAACTCGATTGGCCCAGCTTGCAACCGGCGCTTTCGAAGATGTCGTAGAGCGAGTCGCCGTCCACATACGTGGTGTGCAGCGCTTTACCGACTTCGGTGGTAGCAGGCACGATGAATGTGTCAATGACCACTTCCTGGCCTTTGATGACGCGGGCTGCGGCCTCAAAATCTTCGAGCTTGCCGCCCGTGCAGCTTCCGATGTAGGCGCGGTCGAGTCGCGTCCCGGCGACTTCGCTGACAGCGGCTTTGTTGTCGGGCCGGTGTGGCTTGGCGACGACTGGCTCCATCGTGGAAACGTCGTAGACGCGCTCGGTGTGGTAGCGGGCGTCCGGGTCGCTGTAGACCGTCTTGAACGGCGCGTCGGTGCGGGCGCGGACGTAGTCGAGGGTCTGCTCGTCCGGCGCGATGATGCCGTTTTTGCCGCCCGCCTCAATCGCCATGTTGGTCAGCGTCATGCGCTCCTGCATCGACAGATCGTAGACGGCTTGGCCATCGAACTCCATCGCCCGGTACGTTGCGCCATCGCAACCGATGTCGCCGATGACGGCAAGGATCAGATCCTTTGCCATCAGATAGGGCGGGAGCGTGCCTTCGAAGACGAAGCGCATCGTCTCCGGCACCTTCACCCAGATTTTGCCGGTGCCCATGATGAGCGCCGCGTCGGTGTTGCCGACGCCCGTCGAGAAGAGGCCAAACGCGCCCGAGGTGCAGGTGTGGCTGTCCGTGCCGATGAGCGTGGAGCCGGGCCGGTTGAAGCCTTCTTCGGCCAGCGCTACATGGCATACGCCTTTATAGCGCTCCGTGCCGACATCGTAGAAATGCGGCAGATCCTGCTCTGCTGCAAAATCCCGCAGCAGTTGCACATTGCGGTTGGCGTGGTGGTTGGCTGTGAAGATGTAATGGTCGGGCATGACGACCAGCTTGTCGCGGTCCCATACCTTCGCGTTCTCCCCAAACTCGCGCTTGAAGATGTCGATGGTTGGTGGACCGCACACGTCGTGCGTCATCAGCACATCCACGTCGATCCAGATGTTCTCGCCCGGTGCTACGCGGTCGCGGTTGGCATGGCGCGCGAGGATTTTTTCGGTAATCGTCATTTTTCTGGGAAAGGGTGAAAGGGAAAAAGGGTGAGAGGGAGAGGAAAGAGTAGTAGGAGCAATTCCCCTTTCACTCTTTCCCCCCTCTCCCTTTCCTAAGCGATCCCGCCTTGGAACGACTGCATGATGCCATCGCCCACGAAGGACACGTTGTGCTCGTCGGCGCGGAAGGCTTCGAGTTGGTTGAGTGCTTCGAGGTAGGCTTCAGCGGAGGCTTCGAGCACATCGGTGTGGCGCGAGACGCCGCGGAAGAACGTGCCGTCAGCCCCGACCAGCACCGTCACCTCGCCCACCGCGTCGGCTCCTTCGGTGACGGAGCGGATGTTGTAGCTAACGAGATCGTGATGGCTACCGATGGCGTGGTCGATGGCGCGGTAGATGGCATCGACCGGACCGTCGCCGCTGGCCGTTTCGCGGTTGGTGACGCCGGTGTCGTAGTGATAAATCATCACTTCGGCGCGGGGTGGCTTGCCGGTGCCTGTGACAACGTGCATCTCGTCGAGGCGGAAGTGGGGGGTACGCATGGGGGTTTCCTGGGTGTTGATGAGGTAATAGAGGTCTTCGTCGTAGATCTCCTTTTTGTGATCTGCCAGCTTGACGAATCGTTGATAAACATCGTCTTTTTCGCTTTCATCTATAGAGATGCCCAGCTTTTCGAGACGGCTGAACAGACCATGACGGCCCGAGTGGCGGCCCAGCCGGATGCTCTCGTGACCCTGTCCAACTTCTTCAGCGCGCATGATTTCGTAGGTCTCTCGGCTTTTAAGAACACCGTGCTGATGGATCCCGGCTTCGTGCGCAAACGCGTTTCGGCCTACAATCGCTTTGTTCGGTGGCACGGCAAAACCCGTCGCGATGGAAACAGCGTTACTGGCTTCGCTGAGCAGCTTTGTCTCGATCTGTGTATCGACATCGAAGCGATCTGCTCGCACCTTGAGTGCCATCACCACCTCTTCGAGCGATGCGTTGCCTGCCCGTTCGCCGATGCCGTTGATGGTACATTCGATCTGCCGCGCGCCTTCGAGCACCGCAGCGAGCGAGTTGGCAACAGCCAGCCCGAGGTCATCGTGGCAGTGCGTGGAGAGAATCACGTTCTCCGGCAGGTTGCATGTCTCGAAGATGGTGCGGAACAGTGCGGCGTACTCATGCGGCACGCAGTAGCCCGTCGTGTCGGGAATGTTGATGGTCGTTGCGCCAGCCGCCACGGCAATGTTAACAACTTCGCAGAGGAACGCCGGATCGGTGCGCCCGGCGTCTTCGGCGCTGAACTCAACGTTGTCGGTGAACGTCCTCGCGTAGCGCACGGCTTCTTCGGTCATGCGCAAGATGCTCTGCCGTTTCTCGGCAAGCGTGCCACCGAAGCGCGGATGGTCAAACTTGGCGCTGATGTGGATGTCGCTAGTGGCGATGAAGGTGTGGATACGGGTATTTTTGCCCGAAGCCAGCGCTTCGCCCGCTGCCTTTACATCAGCCTCAATGGCGCGGGCCAGGGCACAGATGGTGGGGCCTTCGACTTCTTCAGCGATGCGCTGCACCGCTTCAAACTGGGCCGGTGAGGAGATCGGAAAACCGGCTTCGATCACGTCCACGCGAAGGCGGGCTAGCAAGTGTGCCAGATTTGCCTTCTCAGCCATAGTCATCGCTGCGCCGGGAGCCTGCTCGCCGTCGCGCAAGGTGGTATCGAATATGATAATGGAGTTGCTCATGGGGTTATGCAAAGAGGTAGGTCAGCAGGGTTGCGGCATGTGCAGCGGCGCGTCCGACCCGGATTGAGCCGAACGCTTGCTAAGTCGCTGTCCTTTCTTACCTAAACGGTAGCTATTCATCATGCCGATATGGTTTGGGGAGTCGTGATGCTGGTGATGACGGCATCGCCGAAATCGCTGGTGGAAGCTTGCTGCTTGCCGTCACGCCACAGATCCGCCGTGCGCAAACCTGCTGCCAGTGCATCGTCCACGCCGTGCCGAACGGCTGTTGCTGCATCTGTCTCGTCGAGTTCGTCGAGCAACATCGCAGCGCTGAGGATAGCGGCTATCGGATTGGCTTTGCCCTGCCCGGCGATGTCGGGCGCACTGCCATGCACCGGCTCGAACAAGCCCACCGGCCCGCCGACGCTTGCCGATGGCAACACGCCCAGCGATCCCGGCAACGTCGCGGCCAGATCGGAGAGAATGTCGCCGAACAGATTGCCCGTCACGACGACATCGAATTGGCGTGGATCGCGCACCAGTTGCATGGCGGCGTTGTCCACGTACAGATGCGTCAGGTCGATCTCGGGAAATTCGGCGGCATGGACTTCGGTGACCACTTCGCGCCACAGCCGCGATACATTCAGCACATTGGCTTTGTCTACCGAGGTGACCCGGCCCGACCGCTTCGCTGCCCACTGGAACGCGACGCGTGCAATGCGCCGGATTTCGCCTTCGGCATAGACCATCGTGTTGCGCCCGACGCGCTGGCCGTCTTCTTTGGCTATACCACGCGGCTCACCGAAGTAAATGCCCCCCGTCAACTCGCGCACGATCAGCACATCCGTGCCTGCCACCCGCTCCGTCCGCAACGGTGATGCATCCGCTAATGAATCAGAAACAGCCACCGGGCGCAGGTTAGCGAACACGCCCAATCCTTTGCGTAATCGAAGTAAGCCGCTTTCGGGCCGCTGGCTGCCGGTAAAATGATCCCACTTCGGTCCACCAACGGCACCCATCAGCACGGCATCAGCGGCATGGCAGGCGTCGAGGGTAGCATCGGGCAACGGATCGCCGCTGGCGTCCAGTGCAGTTCCACCGACGGGATGCTCGGCAAAGGTCAACTGGAAATCGTGAACATCCGCTGCTGCTTCGAGCACGCGCACGGCTTCGTCAAGGACTTCTGGCCCGATGCCGTCGCCAGGCAACAGAACTATGTGATACGCTTTTGAAGACAAGGTTTTCAGGTTGACAGGTTTATCAGGTTGCAGGGTGGGGTGCAAGGGAAATGGAGATAGCTTCTCTCTTTCCTTTACGCTGTCACAGGCGAGCGGGCGGTGTCGGAAGCTTTCTTCGGCATCAGCCAACTCATCATCTTGCGCAGCTTTTTGCCGACGGTTTCGATAGGATGGTTATGCGAGGCAGAGCGCAGTTCCTCGAAGTTCGGCGTGCCTGCTTCGCACTCGGCGATCCACTCTTGGGCAAATGCACCCGACTGGATCTCGCCCAGAATCTTCTTCATCTCGTCCTTGATGCCATCGCCGATGACGCGCGGGCCACGGGTGTAACCACCGTACTCGGCGGTATCGCTGACGGAGTAGTTCATGTAGGCCAGGCCGCCCTCGTAGTAGAGATCAACGATCAGCTTCAACTCGTGCAGCACCTCGAAATAGGCCAACTCAGCCGGATAACCAGCCTCAACCAGTGTCTCGAATCCGGCTTTGATGAGTGCCTCGGAGCCGCCGCAGAGCACGGCCTGCTCGCCGAAGAGATCGGTTTCCGTCTCGTCTTTGAAGGTCGTTTCGATGACGCCCGCTTTCATGCCGCCGATGGCGTCGGCGTAACTGAGCGCGAGGGCAAGGGCGTTGCCGCTGGCGTCCTGCGCGATGGCGACAAGGCACGGCACGCCGGTGCCCTGCTCGTACGTCCGCCGCACCAGATGCCCCGGTGACTTCGGCGCAACCATGAACACATCGACACCGTCAGGCGGCGTGATCTGATCGTAATGCACATTAAAGCCATGCCCGAAGCCAAGGGCTTTACCCGGCGTGATGTGCTCGGCGATCTCGGTTTCATAGACGCGCTTCTGGTGCTGGTCCGGCACGAGAATCATCACCACATCGCCCCAGTCCGCGGCGTCCGATACGCTCATCACCTGCAAGCCACGCTCGCTGGCTTTTTCTGCCGACGGCGATCCTTCGCGCAGTCCGACAGCTACCTCAACGCCGCTTTCGTGCAGGTTGAGCGCATGGGCGTGCCCCTGGCTTCCGTAGCCGATGATGGCGACTTTCTTGCTGCGAATGATAGCCGGATCGGCTTCGTAGTGGATGTTCATGTTTAGACGTTGGAAAAGGGTTATTGGAAAGTGGTAAACAGAGATGGGGATCAGGAAAGCCCTGTCCCCATCTTCTTTTTCTATGCTCTAGTTTCGGCAGCCCGCCGCATCGCGACGCGTCCACTCCGGGCGACTTCTGCGATGCCGTGGGGATGCATCATGTTGACGAAGGCATCGATTTTGTCGGTGGGGCCGGTGAGTTCGAAGGTCATGGTCTTGGGCGTGATGTCCACCACTTTGCCACGAAAGATGGTGTTGACATCCATGATTTCGGCGCGGTTTTCAGGCTTGTAGTTGACCTTCAAAAGGCACAGTTCACGCTCGACAAAATGGGAACCGGTCACGTCGTCCACCTCCAGGGTGTCAATCAATCGGTTGAGTTGCCGCAGCACCTGGGCGATGATGCGGTCGTTGCCGGTGGTGACGATGTTCATGCGCGAGACATGCGGATCGTCGGTCTCGCCGACGGTAACGCTTTCCAGGTTGAAGCCCCGCGCCGAGAACATATTCACCACGCGAATCAGTGCGCCGATGGTGTTTTCGACGAGCACCGTGATGGTATGGCGATGTACCTGTTCGGCATCGCCCGGCTCGACAGGTTGCCCGGCGGCTTTGCGGCGGATGATCTGCTGGGGGGTAAAGGTATCGGTAGGCATGGTTTACTGAGTTTGGGGTGTGGGTGGCTGGGGGTTTGGGGGAACGGAAAAACGACCATCCTCTCAGACTCCCATCCGCTCATACAAACGAGTTGGGCGTGAGGCGTTTGGTGATCATCTCTCCCGTAGCGGCACCGGCGGGCACCATAGGGAAGACCATTTCTTCCTTCACCACACGGAATTCCATCAGCACCGGACGGTCGTTGACCTGCCACGCCTGCTCAATCACGTCGTCTACCTCGTCCGGCGAAGTAGCGCGGAGGCCAACGCAGTGGTGCGCTTCGGCGAGCTTGACGAAGTCGGGGTTGGTGGCGGTGAGATCGGTGTGGCTGAAGCGGTTTTCGTGGAAGAGCTCTTGCCACTGCCGCACCATGCCGAGGAAGGTGTTGTTGAGCACCACGATTTTGAGCGGCAGTTTGTGCGCTGCTGCCACACTCAATTCCTGCGCATTCATCACGAAGCCGCCGTCGCCGTTTATGGAGATCACGGGCACATCGCGTCCCTGATAGCGCAACCCAAAGGCGGCACCCATGGCCGCAGGCATCGAGAAGCCCATTGTGCCCAGGCCGCCGGAGGTGATGTGCGAGCGCTGCTCTACGTAGCTGAAATACTGCGCCGCCCACATCTGATTCTGACCGACATCCGTGACGACCACGGCGTGGCCCTGCGTTTTCTCGCGCAGGCGTTGCAGAATGAACTGCGGGCGCAGCTTGCCATCCTGCTCGTAGGTCATGGGGCATTCCTTGCGCCACCCGTCGATTTGCTCAAGCCAGGCCGTTGTGTCTTTCGGCTCCAGCAACGGTTGGAGTTGCTCCAGCACCGTTTTCACGTCGCCCACGATAGCGCAATCGGCATAGACATTCTTGGAGATGCAGGACTGGTCGATGTCGATGTGGATGACTTTGGCATGGGGGGCCCATGATTCCAGCTTACCCGTCACCCGGTCATCGAAGCGGGCACCGACGGCGATAAGCAGGTCGCAGTTTTGGACAGCCTGATTGGCCCACCAGGTGCCGTGCATCCCCAGCATCTGCACCGACAGCGGATCATCTTCAGGAAACGCGCCAAGGCCGTGCAGTGTGGTCGTCACGGGGATGTTGGTGTGGCGCGCTATTTCGGTGAGCAATTCGCCACCGCCCGAGCTGACCGTGCCGCCACCCACATAAAACAATGGTCGCTTGGAGGCTGCAATCATCCGGGCCGCCCGCTCTACTTTGTCCGTCCGGCCTTCCTTCGTCACGCTGTAGCCCCGCAGTTCAATCTCATCCGGCATCTCGAACGGCGCTTCAGCCAGCAGCACATCCTTGGGAAGATCAACCACAACAGGGCCGGGCCGTCCGGTGCTAGCAATGTGATACGCCTGCCGGACCGTCTTTGCCAGATCCTTGACGTCGCGCACAAGGAAGCTGTGCTTGGTAATTGACCGCGTTACGCCGATGGTGTCGCATTCTTGAAACGCATCGTTGCCGATGAGGTGTGTGGGCACCTGTCCTGTGAAGACGACAATCGGCACTGAGTCCATGTAGGCGTCGGCAATGCCGGTGACCGTGTTGGTCGCGCCCGGCCCGCTGGTGACGAGGACGGTGCCGACTTTGCCCGTGGCTTTGGCATAGCCCTCGGCGGCATGCGTGCCGCCCTGCTCGTGCCGCACCAGCACATGCTTGAACGAAGGCTGGATCCGCGCCATCTCATCATAAATCTTGATAACGGCTCCGCCAGGATGCCCGAAGACGACATCTACGCCCTCAGCTTCTAGCGACCGGAGAAAAATCTCCGCGCCGCTCATTACCTGCTGGTGCAGATGTACGGTTGGGTCGTCTTGAGGTGACCCGTCGCCCCGAGGGTCTATCGTGGCCGTTGCTGTTTCAGTAGCTGTTTGCATAACTGATGCACTCATTTAAAGAGCGTTAGAGGATGGCGTAGGTGGGTTTGGCCGGGCGTTTCTCGGATTTCCCGCCCTCGGATTTTCCATGAGCCTGGCCGTTGCTGTGTCCGTTCTGATGGGTTTGAGGTGCAGGTACTCGCAGCACGGCTCCCTGCGATGCGCTCGTCACGAAGTAGCTATAGCGCTCCAGGTAGCCACCGCGAATCTTGGCCTGGAATGGCGGTAGCGCCTGCAAGCGTTGTTCTAGCTCTTCATCCGAGATCAGCAGCGTGATTTTCCCGGCATTGATGTCAATGGCAATGCGGTCGCCGGGTTGCACAGCGGCGATAGGGCCACCAGCTGCGCCTTCCGGCGAGATGTGGCCGATGGACAGCCCGCGTGTGCCGCCCGAAAAGCGACCGTCCGTAATCATGGCGACGGAGGTGTCCAGCCCCATGCCCGCCAGCGCTGAGGTCGGCTGCAACATTTCCGGCATCCCTGGCCCGCCGCGGGGGCCTTCATAGCGGATGACCAGCACTTCGCCCTTTTGCACTTCGTCGCCGAGGATGCCTTCTACCGCTGCTTCCTGCGACTCAAAAATGCGGACGGGGCCTTCAAATTGTAGCATTTCCTCGATCACGGCCCCGGCTTTCACCACGGCCCCTTCCGGCGCAATGTTGCCGAATAGAATTGCCAGCCCGCCCGTGTTCCGAAAAGCCTGATCAGCGGGATGGATCACCTTCGGGTTTTTGTTCTCGGCCACTTCGACGGTCTCCCGGAGTGTGCCTGCCACGGTCGGGCGATCCAGATGGAGTACGTCAATGGCGGCGAGTTCTTTGAGAATGGCTGGCACCCCACCTGCCTTGTCTACGTCTTCCATGTGAACAAACTTGGTGGCGGGGGAGACTTTGCAGAGATAGGGCACCCGCTGAGAGACCGTGTTGATGCGGTCGAGGTCATAGTCGATGTCGGCTTCGTTGGCAGCGGCGAGCAGGTGCAGCACCGTGTTGGTCGAGCCGCCCATCGCCATGTCGAGCGCGAAGGCGTCGTCGAGGGCATGCTGGGTGACGATGTCGCGGGGACGTACGTCGCGCTCAACAAGGTCGATGATGGCAGAAGCGGCGTCGTGCAGCAGGGTCTCGCGGCGTGGGTCGATGGCGAGGATAGAACCGTTGCCCGGCAGTGCCAGCCCCAACGCTTCCATGATGCAATTCATCGAGTTGGCAGTGAACATCCCGGCGCATGAGCCGCAGGTTGGGCAGCCGTGATCCTCCAACATTTTGAGCCGCCCTTCGTCGATAGCGCCTGTCTTGAACTGACCGACCCCTTCAAAGACCGAAATCAAATCGACCGCCTCCCCCGTTGGCATCTGCCCGGCTTTCATCGGGCCGCCAGAGACGAAGACGGTCGGGATGTTGAGCCGGAGCGCTGCCATCAGCATGCCCGGCACAATCTTGTCGCAGTTAGATATACAGACGAGGCCGTCGAGCCAGTGCGCAGCAGCCACCGTTTCTACCGCGTCGGCAATGACTTCACGGGAAGGCAGCGAGTAGCGCATCCCGATGTGTCCCATCGCGATGCCGTCATCGACGCCGATGGTGTTGAACTCGAAGGGCACGCCGCCTGCCTCGCGCACGGCCTCTTTGGCAATTTTACCAAAGCCTTGTAAGTGAACATGGCCGGGAATCAGATCGACGTAGGAGTTGCAAATGCCGATGAACGGCTTGTCGAAGTCGGCATCTGACTCAATCGCGCCAGTCGCTTTCAGCAGGCTGCGATGCGGCGCACGCTCGAAGCCACGCTTGACGGTGTCGCTACGTCGGGGAGAAGGAGTAGGCATTTTCCGTGGGGTTGGGTCAACCCCGGTTGCCTTCACTCAGTATGTTGAGATATGCGATTGGGATCGACCGTTGGGTTTAACCTAGAAGGAGGCTAATAAGGATGCTGACGAGCACGAGCACAATAATAATGTCGAGCGCGGCAAGCTGTCCTGCAACGATAATCCCTGCCAGAAACAGGAAATGTACAACCGAACCACCTATAGCACGGCTTCCTTCAGGCACAACAGCCGGAAGTGCAAGGGCCATGCTATCAAGGGCCATGCTATGTGGATACGTGGGTAACATGCGGTGAGGTGTCGGTTGTATTGAGCGCTCAATTAAGGCAACCAGAAGGTGCTGTGTCAACTGTTC
>Ga0102947_1000687_pt1 | contig 11891 bp, 7 predicted proteins | sample SalPon2A_A_D2_MG_FD_78210 | JGI IMG/M metagenome (GOLD analysis project Ga0102947, IMG submission 78210) | Soil microbial communities from South San Francisco under conditions of wetland restoration - Salt Pond MetaG R2A_A_D2_MG | ecosystem: Environmental > Terrestrial > Soil > Wetlands | place... | reverse complement strand
TCAGATAACAAAACATACTTATCTATTTTTTTTGTTTCATTTTCAATGTCCTCTTTAAAGATTCTGGCAAAAAATAAAACTACTGAAACCAGCACATCAAACACAATATGCTTCTTAAAATGCTTTTTGTAGAATATCTTCATTGCTCCATAAAAATGATTGGCATAAGTCTTATCCTTTAAAGTACTTTCTCCTTTAAAATGTAAAATAGTAGTATCACCAAAGAAGTAATTATCATAACCGTGCTTTAAAATTTTATAAGACAAGTCTATATCTTCGCCATACATGAAATAATCTTCGTCAAAACCTCCAACATCTTTATAAACCTCTTTTTTAAGTAACATACAAGCTCCAACCAGAATATCTACTTTTCCATTAGTATTTTCATTTAAGTGGTTTGCATAATAACTTTTTGAGTTACCAAATATTTTTTTAATGGAAACCAAAGGTGTTGGAATATTACGCTTACTTTCTGGTAGAAATTTACCTGAACCATCTATTAATTTGCATCCAACAACTCCAATATTCTCTTTCGAATCAGCAAAGTCTAATAGTCTTATAATTGAATCTTCAGCATGAACTGTATCTGGATTTAAAATAAGAACATACTCTCCTGAAGCTATTGCCACACCTTGATTATTTCCTTTGGAAAAGCCAAGATTCTTGTCATTCTGGATAAGTCTAACATCTGGAAAAATATTGTTTACCATTTGGCAACTGTCATCTGAAGAATTGTTATCAACTACGATGATTTCAGCATCAATATCTTTAATGGCTTCCTGTACACTTTTTAGACATAACTCTAAAAAATATCTGACGTTATAATTTAATATGATGACAGAAAGCTTCAAAAAAATTATGATTTTAATGAAATCTCAAAAGGGATTCTGTTTAATATGCTTCGTCCTAAAGTAATTTCGTCTGCATATTCTATTTCGTCTCCAACAGAGATTCCTCGTGCAATGGTTGAAGTAAAAATATTATAATCTTGTATTTGCTTGTAAATGTAGAAATTGGTAGTGTCGCCTTCCATGGTAGAACTTAAAGCAAAAATCAATTCTTTTACATTTCCCTGTTTTACTTTCTCAACCAAAGGTTCAATATTTAAATCATTAGGACCAATACCATCCATTGGTGAAATTTTGCCACCCAAAACATGATACAAGCCTTTAAAAGAACTTGTGTTTTCAATGGCCATAACATCACGAACATCTTCTACAACACAGATAATACTTTCGTCTCTGTGAGGATTTGAACATATTTCACAAATATCCAAATCGCTGATATTATTACAGGACTTACAAAATTTTATGTTGTTTCTCATAGAACTCAACGCATTAGCCAATTGCGATGTTTGCTCTTGAGGATGACGTAGCAAATGCAGAACCAAACGTAGCGCAGTTCGCTTGCCAATACCTGGCAATTGAGACATTGCATTAACTGCATTTTCAAGTAGTTTTGAAGAGAATTCCATAGTTGCGAATTTACAATTTTAGATTTAAGAATTACATTTATAAAGTTGTAATTTGTATTTTGGCTTTGAAATAAACTTTTATGACAGCTACACAAATTCTACTGCTTATTGCCGCTTATTTTTTGGTATTGATTATCATCTCTTATTTTACTGGTAAAGAAGACTCAAACGAAGACTTTTTTAAAGCTGGCAAGCAATCGCCTTGGTATGTTGTTGCTTTTGGAATGGTTGGAGCTTCACTATCTGGTGTCACTTTTATTTCGGTTCCTGGTTGGGTAGAAGGCTCGCAGTTTAGTTATTTGCAGGTTGTTTTTGGCTATATGGTTGGATACTTTGTTGTAGCTTATATTTTACTGCCAATTTATTACCGACTGAATGTTACCTCAATCTATGAATATTTATTAGATCGTTTTGGCATTGTAAGCCATAAAACCGGTGCTTTTTTCTTCTTTGTTTCAAGGGTTTTAGGCGCTGCTTTCAGACTTTTTTTAGTTGCTATTGTATTACAACAATTTGTGTTTGATGCTTGGAATGTGCCTTTTGAGATTACTGTTGTTATTTCCATTTTGTTAATTTGGATTTACACCAATAAAGGTGGTATAAAAACTATTGTTTGGACAGACACCTTGCAAACCTTGTTTATGATTCTTTCGGTTTGTTTGTCAATCTATTTTATTAATAAAGAATTAGGCTGGAGTTTTTCAGAATTTTTGGCTTCTAATGATTTGAAGGAATACAGTAAAGTAATTTTTACCGATAGTTTATTAGAGCGTAGCCATTTTATAAAATCATTTCTGGGAGGTATGTTTATTACCATTTGTATGACTGGATTAGACCAAGATATGATGCAAAAAAATCTAACTTGTAAAACGTTGAAAGATGCTCAAAAAAATATGGTGTCTTTTAGTTTTGTATTGGTTGGTGTCACGTTTTTATTTATGCTATTAGGAGCTCTTTTATTTATTTATGCTAAAACAAGTAATATTGCAATTCCGCTTATGGATGGTTCACCTAAAACCGATTTACTATTTCCTGAAATTGCTCTTAACAGTGGTTTAGGGATTACTGTTGCTGTAACCTTTATGCTAGGTCTCATTGCAGCTGCTTACAGTAGTGCAGATAGTGCTTTAACATCGCTTACCACATCGTATTGTGTAGATTTTTTAGATATTGAAAAACGACCGATTGAACAACAAAAGAAAATTCGGAAGAGAATTCACGTTATTATGAGCGTAGTATTGATTATTGTTATCATCATTTTTAAGCATGTTCTTAATAGAAATGTTATTGATAGCTTACTTACTGTTGCTGGTTATACCTATGGTCCTTTACTTGGTTTATTTGCGTTCGGAATTTTTACTAAATTTAAAATAAAAGACAATCTGGTTTGGATAGTTGCATTATGTTCTGTAATCATCACAGCGATTATTGGAAATATTCCTTCAGAAAACCTTGGCGGCTATGTTGTTGGTTATGAGCTTTTACCAATTAATGGCCTACTCACATTTTTAGGCTTAATACTGATTCGTAACAAGAAGGGTTAATGTACATGCAACTTCAAAATGTATATTATTCTCTTTCAAAATCTTATAAAATTCTGGGTTTTCAGATCCCGGATTGAAAATTACCCTTTTAGGATTAAGTGAAATTATGTAATCATAATATTCCTTTTGGTGTTTTGCACTCACATATAATGTGACAGTATCAATATTCTTATAATGTTGTAACTCTGTAGATATTAAAACTCCATTTACTTTAGCATTTCTTGTACCAATAGCAATGACTTCATGATTGTTTTTTAACAGCTTATGTATAGCCAAATTAGAGTATCTATTTCTCTTTTCTGAAGCTCCAATGACCAAGGTTTTCTTACTCATGTGTTAAAATGGTGTTAATCACTTGTTAAAAAAAGTAACGAATTTGAATAATAAGCGTCTCTTTGTAAACGATACAATTAAATCAATCAAAAATCAAAAAACAACCAAATGAAGAGAATTATCTCATTTAGCATTATCTTTTTATTCTTTCTATTAAAAATTCAAGCATCAGAAATTACAGACTTTAAAGATGGCACAGTTAGCGGAAAGGTTATTGATGCTGTACTAAATCAACCTTTACCATACGTAAATATACTTATAAATAATGCTGAAGGAAAAACAATTACCGGTGGAATTACAGATGAAAATGGAGAATTTAAAGTTACAGACATTCCTGAAGGAAGTTATTTAGTTACGGCTCAATATATTGGCTATAAATCTGAATCTAAAGAAATCACAATTACAAGAGGAAACTTTAAGATAGACCTTGGGGAAATTGCTTTAACAGAAGAAGCTGAAGGACTTGATGAAGTCACAGTAATTGCCGAAACTTCGAGTGTTGTACAGAAAATAGACAGAAAAGTAGTTAATGTTGGTAAAGATTTAACCTCGGCTGGAACCACTGCTTCAGAATTATTAAACAATGTACAATCTGTAAGTGTAGATTCCCAAACAGGCAATATTAGCTTGAGAGGTAATGAGAATGTGCGTATTTTGGTGGATGGTAAACCGACAAGTATTAGTCCAGCGCAATTACTAAAACAGATACCTTCCACTTCAATAAAACAAATAGAACTCATTACAAATCCTTCGGCAAAATATAATCCTGAAGGCATGAGCGGTATTATTAATATTATTCTTCATAAAAATGCTAATCAAGGTTTTAATGGTAATGTAAACCTTGGCATTACACAAGGAGAAAATACCAGATACAATGGCTCTGTTGATATGAACTATAAAACAGGCAAAGTAAACTTCTATACAAACTATGGCTATAATTCTGGAAAACAGGACAATTATGGTTATGTACAACGGTTAGACAATAATTCTTTACAAGAGTTTGAATTTGATAGTGATAACACTTCTCATCTTATAAAGTTTGGTGCAGACGTTTACCTTAATGAAAAAAACACTTTGTCTGCTTACACAATTCAAAACCGATTTGATGGTTTAGCTAAAGGTAATACCATGATTACAGACAATGGCACTTTAGTGGTAGACACGTATACGGATTCTGATAATGAAAGTAATAGCCAAACCTATAATTTCAATTATCAACTTGAGTTTGATAAAGAAGGGCATGAATTAGAATTTGAAGCAGATTATTCAAAGTCCAAAAGCCCTGAATATGCTGAATATATAGATTTGGTTGAGCCTTCAGACATGTTTTTAAACTATACAAATGATGTAAAAAATGTACAAAAAAACAATCAGTTCAATTTAGATTACACAAATCCTCTTTCAGAAAATGCAAAACTTGAACTAGGATTGGAATACAGAAATAATACTACAGATAATGATTCCGATACCACGCAATATGAATATGTTTTGGATGAAAACGGAAATCAAATTCCTGACGGCAATGGAGGTTTTGAAACCCAGCAAATTCCACATATAGCATTTGGTTATGATAGAGATATATATTCGGCTTATATAAATTACAATCAGCAATTTGATAAAGTCTCTATTCAGGCAGGAGCGCGTTTTGAAGAATATGAAGTGGATGGAACTTTTATAAAAGGTACTGAAACAGAAAAAGTAACAGATGAAATTTTTTCAATCTACCCTTCGGCTTTTGTAACGTATAATCCAAGTGAAAAGAATCAATTTCAGGTAAGCTATAGTCGTCGTGTTGATAGGCCATCTTTGGGGCAGGTCAATCCTATTAGAGAGTGGAGCACACCAAGAGTTACCAGTGTAGGAAACCCTGATTTAAAACCACAATTCACAAATTCTTACGAGTTTAATTACACCCGTCAGATTAAAAACGGATCTGTTTCTTTTGGTACTTTTTACAGAAGGGTTAACGATAATATAAATAGGATATTGAATATTGATCCTTTGGATGAAGACAAGGTTTTACTATCATATACAAATTATGCAAGCAGTAACAGGTACGGTTTTGAAGCATCTGCCAATTATAAGTTTACAAAATGGTGGAACTCTAATGCAAGTGCAGAATTGTATTTACAAAAAGAATCTGGAGTTGCCAATGGTACAGAGCTAGAGGTCACAAATAATTCTTTTAATGCACGTATAAACAACAACTTTAAAGCATCAGAAAATCTTCGTTTTCAACTGTTCTATATGTTTAGAGGTGGAGGAAAGAGTATCCAGTTTGAAAGAAAATCCATGTCTATGGTCAATATAGGTGCCAGCTTGAATGTTTTAGATAAAAAAGGAACTATTAGTTTCAGGGTTAATGATGTTTTTAAAGGCATGAGATTTAAGTTCGAGGCATTAAATCCATATCCATCGGTAGGGCAATTCAACTGGGAAAGCAGAACCGCTTATCTAGGATTTGCCTATAGGTTTGGTGGTGGCAAAAATAGAGCGTTAAGAAGAAAAAATAGAGATGATAACGAAACCAGTGGTAGTGGTGGTTTCCTATAGACTAAATTTAATGACCAGCATAATAATTTGATGGTTAGTGTTTATGCTAGGTTATTAAATAAGAAAACCCAAAGTACATGCTTTGGGTTTTTGTTTTCATTTAATTGTGTTAAAATACGTTAAAGTTTGATTATCAATGTAATAAAAAGTGTTTTTCTACGTCTTTAATATACACAGTTAATAATTAATTATAGGAATTATATTAATTTGAATTAGTCTTCAATAAATAAGTAAGGTACCTCATTAAAAATTAAGTGTTAGTTAATGATTAATAGCGAAAAAGTCTGAAACAAATTATTCTTCTGTTTCAGACTTTTTATTTTTTAAAAAATAAAAAACTACCATTTCATTATTACACTTCCCCAAGTAAAGCCACTACCAAAAGCTGCCAGTACAACCGTATCTCCTTCTTTTATCTTGCCTTCCTCCCAAGCTTCGGTTAGGGCAATAATAACAGAAGCTGCCGTTGTATTGCCATATTTCATGATATTATTGAACACTTGATTATCACGTAATCCAAACTTTTTCTGTATAAATTGAGCAATCCTTAAATTGGCTTGATGCGGAATAAGTAAATCAATATCTTCTTTTGTAAGATTATTTTTTTCTAATCCTTCTCTAATTACTTCGCTAAACCTTACTACGGCATGCTTGAATACAAAGGTTCCATCCATATATGGGAAATAAGACAAATCTTCTTCTTTAGAATCTAAAATATCAGGAACCCAATGTCTTATACTTGGCGACTCTACAATAAGCTTATCTGCATACTTTCCCTCACTATGCAAGTGCGTTGACAAAATGCCTTTAGTGGTATCTTCTTCCCTTGACAAAACACAAGCTCCAGCCCCATCCCCAAAAATTACTGTAACACCTCTTCCTCTAGTGCTTTTATCCAAACCATTTGAATGGAATTCTGCACCTACCACCAATATATTCTTATACATTCCTGTTTTAATAAATTGATCGGCAACCGATAAAGCATATACAAACCCAGAGCATTGATTTCTAATATCAATGGCTCCAACATTATTCAATTCAAGCATATCCTGAATTTGAACACCACAGCCAGGAAAATAATAATCGGGTGTCATGGTTGCAAAAACCACAAAATCAATGTCCTCTTTAGCGAGACCAGAACGATCAATTGCAATTCTGGATGCTTTTGCTCCCATCACTGCAGACGAATCGTCTGTTCCTTTTTTAATCCATCGTCGTTCTTTAATACCAGTGCGCTCTTGAATCCAGGCATCATCAGTATCCATCATTTTGGATAAATCATCATTAGTCACCACATTATCAGGAACATAATAACCAAGACCTATTATTTTTGAGTTATACATACAACTAAATAATTAAAATAGATATTCTTTTTTAGCAAATCTAAATGAATAGTAAATTTAAGAATAAATTATGGTCTTTGAAGTTTAAAGATGTGTTTGTTATGAGTATTGTAATTATTTATATCTTTTAAATCGAAATTGTTTGACTTTCATAAAAACACAAAATAATGGATTACAGTAACAATCGTTATTTCTATTTGTTCAAAAAGCAAAAAGAAAATCAATATAAAGTTGCTAATACAAGCTATAAAGAGCGCATAAAAAAGTTGATGTCAATAAAGCAGGCTTTGGAAGTTACTTACAAAGAACAAATTAGAAAAGCATTGTATAATGATTTTAAAAAACCTTTTGCTGAAACTGATCTTACAGAGATTTACCAAATAGTTGGCGAAATAAAACATGCCAAAAAATATTTGAGGTCTTGGATGTCTAATCATAAAGTAAGTACACCATTAGCTTTATTAGGAACATCGTCATGGTATAAATATGAGCCAAAGGGTGTTTGTTTGATTATTTCACCTTGGAATTACCCAATCAATTTAACCTTTGACCCTTTGGTATCTGCAATTGCTGCAGGAAATACAGCAATTATAAAACCTTCCGAATTAACACCAAATACTTCAGGTGTTATGGCAAAAATCATTAAAGATTTATTTGATGAAAATGAAATTGCTTTAATTGAAGGTGAAGTAGAAACCTCTCAAGAATTATTAAAATTACCCTTTAACCATATCTTTTTTACAGGTTCACCAAAAGTTGGAAAAATTATCATGGAAGCTGCCGCAAAGAATTTATGCTCTGTAACCCTTGAACTAGGTGGCAAATCTCCAACAATAATTGATGAAACGGCTAATATTAAATCGGCAGTTAAAAAAACGGTTTGGGGAAAATTTCTTAACAATGGACAAACTTGTATTGCGCCAGATTACATTTTAATTAATGACAAAGTAAAAGAAGAATTTGTTAAAGAGTTTAAGATAAATTTGAAGCATTTTTTTACAGAGGATTCTATTTCCTCAAATTCTATTTGTCGTATTGTAAATAGAAATCATTTTAATAGGTTAATTAAACATTTGGAAGATGCTAAATCTAAAAATGCCGTAATTGAAATTGGTGGAGAAAGAAAGGCCAAAGAAAATTATATTTCTCCAACTCTAATCTCAAACTTGCCTAATGATGCATCATTATTACAAGACGAAATATTTGGGCCAATTCTTCCTATTAAAACCTACAAAACTCTTGAAGATGCCGTAACATATATCAATTCTAAAGAAAAACCTTTGTCACTTTATATATATAGCAAAAGCAACAAAAATATAGACTATGTCTTAAATAATACACGTGCTGGAAGCACATGCATTAACAATAACTTATTGCACGCTTCCAATCATTATTTACCTTTTGGAGGTGCTAACAATAGTGGGATGGGTAAGTCACATGGTTTTTTTGGTTTTCAGGAATTTTCTAACACACGCTCTGTCTTAAAATATAATTTTAAAGGTTTTACTGAAAATTTTTATCCGCCTTATACCAGAGCAAAACAAAAGTTAATTGATTTGGCTATCAAGTGGTTTTAAACAATCCTTTTTTATGCCATTTTAATTAAACTGTTTTTATTCAATGTCAGTTTGTCACATTTTTCAAATTGGCATTTTTGTTGCCATTCATTTGAGCAGAATTATAAATCATATTTAAACTTAAAATATTATGGCAAAAGGAAATATTAATGTTTCAGTAGAAAACATCTTCCCTTTAATTAAAAAATTTCTCTACAGCGATCATGAAATATTTTTACGAGAGCTTATAAGTAATGCAACAGATGCCACTATGAAATTGAAGCACCTCGCTAATATTGGTGAAGCAAATGTTGAATACGGAAATCCTCAAATTGAAGTAAAAGTCAATAAAAAGAAGAAACAACTTCACATCATAGATCAAGGTATTGGAATGACTGCTGAAGAAGTTGAAAAATACATCAATCAGATTGCCTTTTCTGGAGCTGAAGAATTTCTGGACAAATACAAAGACAAAGTTGATGATGCAGGAATAATTGGTCATTTCGGACTTGGATTTTATTCAGCCTTTATGGTTGCTGACAAAGTAGAAATCATCACAAAATCTTACAAAGACGAACCAGCTGCACATTGGACCTGCGATGGCTCACCAGAATTCACTTTAGTTGAGAGTAAGAAAAAAGAAAGAGGTACAGAAATTATCCTTCATATTGCAGACGATGAAAAAGAATTTCTTGAAGAATCAAAAATCCGTGAGCTTCTCTTAAAGTATAATAGGTTCATGCCTATTCCGATCAAGTTTGGAACAAAAGAAATAAACGATCCGGACTTCACTCCAAAAACCACAAAAGACAAAGACGGTAAAGAAACTACAGAACCTCATAAAAAAATAACGGTTGATGATATCATCAACAACCCAAATCCTGCTTGGACAAAACAGCCAACAGATTTAAAAGATGAAGATTACAAGGATTTCTATCGTGAGTTGTACCCAATGCAATTTGAAGAGCCTTTGTTTAATATTCATTTGAATGTTGATTATCCGTTCAACTTAACAGGAATTTTGTATTTCCCAAAAATGACCAACGATTTAAACATTCAGAAAGACAGAATTCAGCTGTATCAAAACCAGGTTTTTGTTACTGATAATGTTGAAGGTATTGTTCCTGAATTTTTAACCATGCTTCGTGGTGTAATTGATTCGCCAGATATTCCGTTAAATGTATCACGTTCATATCTTCAAGCTGATGGAGCTGTTAAAAAGATTTCGTCTTACATTACCAGAAAAGTTGCAGATAAATTGAAATCACTGTTCAATAACAATCGTGAAGATTTTGAAAAGAAATGGGACGATATCAAAATTGTGATTGAATACGGAATGCTTTCCGAAGAAAAATTCTTTGAAAAAGCTGATGCTTTTGCACTATACCCAACTGTTGATGGTAAATACTACATCTACGACGAATTATATAATAAAATAAAAGCAAAACAAACGGATAAAGATGATAAGCTGGTTATTTTGTACGCTTCAGATAAAGATGCGCAACATAGTTATATAGAAGCTGCAAAAGCCAAAGGTTATGAGGTCTTATTTTTAGATTCTCCTATTGTATCGCATTTAATGCAGAAACTGGAAACTAGTAAAGACAAGATTACTTTTGCTAGAGTTGATGCAGATCATATCGATAATTTAATTAAGAAAGACGATACAAAAATCTCAAAACTTTCTGATGATCAGAAAAAACAGTTGGACGAGTTGCTAAAAGAAGTAATTCCTTCAGAAAAATTTATGGTACAATTAGAGCCTATGGATAGCAATGCATCGCCATTTATTATTACGCAACCAGAATTTATGCGACGTATGAAAGAGATGCAACAAACTGGTGGTGGCGGTATGTTTGGTATGGGCAACATGCCAGACATGTACAACTTGGTGGTGAATACAAATCACCAATTAGTAAACGACATTCTAAACACTAAAACTCGCAAAAAACAAGAGCGTTTAATAAACCAGAGTTTAGATTTAGCCAGGTTATCTCAAGGTTTATTAAAAGGTGAAGAACTTACTAATTTTATTAAACGTAGTTACGACATGATAAAATAGTTGATGCGCTGAAACAGTTCAGCATCCTATTATAAATCAAAAAACCACTTCAAAATTGAGGTGGTTTTTTTGTTTATTAAATCACGTCTTATGTAACATTTGTTACACAGTACACTGACAAAAGTCATGTTTACTAGGGTGTGTATGTTCTAATTTTATACCATGTAAATAACAATAGCATTTTTTTGTCAGAAATCACATAATCTATTAATAAATGACTTCAGATCATGTTATGAAAACATAAAACCATGAAAAAATATCTTTTAGTATTTAGCATTTTATTTTCAATGACACTTATTGCACAGAGCGGTCATGTCTTACAAGGAGTAGGATCAGTTAATATGTCTATGGGTGGAGCGGCAACAGGACAACCACTAGACATTTCTGGTGCTTTACAATGGAATCCTGCTTCTATTTCAACATTTGATCAAACTGTATTAAGTTTTGATATTGGACTATTCTTTTCTTCTCCTACAGTTTATTCTACTGTTCCAGAATTCGATAATATGGGACAGCCAACCGGGAATTTCTTTTCAGGAAAAACAAATGATGATAGAGGAACATCTCCAATGCCAGCATTAGCTATAGTTTGGAGTAAAGAAAATAGCAAACACACTTTTGGTGCTTCAGCATTTGGTATAAGTGGTTTTGGAGTTACTTTCCCTGAAAGTATGACAAACCCTATAAACATGCCTCAAAGTATGGGAGGCTTTGGAAGAATAGAATCAGATTATATTTTACTTCAAGTTGGATTTGCATGGGCATATCAATTATCAGATAATTTTTCTATAGGTATTCAACCTAATTTCGATTATGCCACACTAGAGTTAATGCCAAATCCTACTGCAAATCCTAATATGGCTGGTTATCCATCAACAGATAAAGCTTCATCAACTGGATTTGGAGCACAATTAGGAATATTCTATGATTCTCACAAAGGCTTTAAAGCTGGTGCTTCTTATAAAACAACACAGGCATTTAGTGATTTTAAATTTGATAACAAATATTTAGATGATTCTAAAGGTA
>Ga0102947_1000686_pt1 | contig 11898 bp, 6 predicted proteins | sample SalPon2A_A_D2_MG_FD_78210 | JGI IMG/M metagenome (GOLD analysis project Ga0102947, IMG submission 78210) | Soil microbial communities from South San Francisco under conditions of wetland restoration - Salt Pond MetaG R2A_A_D2_MG | ecosystem: Environmental > Terrestrial > Soil > Wetlands | place... | reverse complement strand
CGACGCCGCGTAGCCACCGTAGAGCGCCCCAACGAGCCATTGCACAATCGTGTTCAGATTTGTCGCAATCAGCCCGAAGGCCGTGCCGACAATGACCACCAGGATCGAGACAAGGTAGCTCATCCAGACGTACCGCTTCTCCGGTGCGTCGGGGTTGATGTAGCGCTTGTAGATGTCATTGACGATGTAGGCCGGGGCCGCGTTGACGGTTGCCGCATAAGTGGACATAAAAGCCGCCAGCAGCGCGGCGATGAGCAGGCCGAGCAAGCCCGTCGGGATGAACTCGCGCAGGGTGAAAGGGAGGATGAGTTCAAAATCTACGTCGGACCCCATCGCGCTTAACTCGTCGCGGAAAAAGACGAGGGCGAGGACCGTCAAGCCGGTGATGAGGATGTAGCGCGGGATCATCAGCACGAGGCTCACGAAGCCACTCATCTTGGCGGCATCCTTCGGTGTGCGGGCCGAGAGGATGCGTTGCATATCGTAATTGGGCGCTGGCCCTGCCATGCTGGAGAGGAGGCCCTTGAAAAGCATCATCATGAAGAATGCCCCGAAGATGGTGTAGCCATCGGCTGCGATTTTTTCATTGGCTGAGGGCAACAGCGCCGACCAGTCGAGGTCGAGTTCCCAGCCAAACCAGATGTTACCCCAGCCCGCCGGCGTGACGGCAGCCAGCACCTCGGGCGAGACCTGCTGCATGGCGATGACACCCACCCACAGGCACGCTATCGTCATGATGAAGAACTGAAGCACTTCGGTGAAGACGACGCTGAACATCCCACCTTTGACCACATAGAGCGTAGCGATAGCGGTGACGATGAGGCCGTAGAGATGGGCGTTGACGGTCGCATCAGCGGCCAACTGGAAAGGGATAAAAGCCGCTGCAAAGGCCCCAATTCCAATGAATCCGTATGCCAGAAAGCCGACGACGTTGATGAGTGCAAAGAGCACGACGACGAAGTGTGACAGCTTCGCTCCGGTGCCGTCGCCGAACCGAAAGCGGATCCACTCGGCCCCCGTCATCACTCCGGACCGTCGGAGCCAGATCGAGAGGTAGACCATCAGGAAGATCTGGTTGAAGACCGGCCAGAGCCACGGTATCCAGACACTTTTGAGGCCATAGACGAAGAGGAGGTACACCAGCCACATCGTCCCGCTGATGTCGAACATGCCAGAGGCGTTCGACAGGCCGAGGGCATACCACGGGATGGTATTGCCGCCGAGGAAGTAATTCTGGATGCTGCGGGAGGCTCGCTTGGAGATCCAGAACCCGATCCAGATCGTCGCTACCACGTAGGCAGCGATGATGAGCAGGTCAATGAGGTGGAGGCTCATGAAGTAGCTGGAGGATGCGCAAGGGAAGGGACCCTCTATGGTAAGGGGCCAGGGAAATAAAGGGAAGGAGGTATAGCGGAGGTCAAAACCCTCTGCCACACCTCCCCCTATGCGCTTTCCGCCTCGGCGGAGAGAGAGCAGCCAGCCAAGCTACTTCCCTCTCTCCGCCGTAAGGAAGCGCACGGTGTTACTTGAGGAGCACCATGCGGCGGACCTGTTGACCTACCGAGGTCTGTAGCCGGTAGAAGTAGACGCCACTGGCGAGCGACGACCCATCGAAGGCGATCTGGTGTGGCCCGGCGACCTGTGTTCCATCCACCAGTGTGGTGACTTTGCGTCCCAGCACGTCATAGACGGTGATGCTGATGTGATCGACCGCGCCCAGTTCGTACTGGATCGTTGTGACCGGGTTGAACGGGTTGGGATAGTTTTGCCGCAGCGCGTAGCCATCGGGCAGTTCATTATCCTCGATGCCTGTCGTCGTGCCTTCGTAGGTGTTGAAGATAGCGTAGTCCAGGTTGATGTCTCCGCCAACGGTGTTCAGCGTCATTGTGTGCGCGCCGCCGCCCACGTTGAACCGGTCGCCCAGCACGTAGGTCGCGCCCGAGCTGGCCGGGAACATGATGTCGGCTACTTTCACGCCATCGAGGGAGAGTTCGGCTGTGCCGCCGCTAGCGGAGGTGTAGAAGAACTGGGGCAGCACGCTGCCGGCGTTGGATACCAGTTCCACACTCCAGGACACGCTACCGCCCGCGCCCAGGGCCACCCACTGGAAGCCGTTGGGGCAATAGTCGAGGGGATCACCGCCGGGCTCTGTCTCACAGAAGGCTCCGGGCCCTACGGCATTTGCATCCGGGGCTCTCAACTCAACCAGCACGTTTTCAGTGCCCGCTTCGAGGACGTCAATCCCTGCGAATTGCTGGTCGCCCCAGGAAGGCTCGATGCGGATGGTGTTCATGCCCGCTGGCAAGTCCAGGGCTTCGGGGAATTGGGAGACTTCCGACTGGATGATCTTCGTCCACACCCACTCATCGGCAGGGATACCCACATGCGGGTTTTCACACGGCTCACTATCAGGATCGTAGGCAATATCCCAGATATACTCGCCATAGCCGAAGCAATCCTTGATGCCGCCACCTTCCTGGTTGACCCCATTGATGATGATCTTCTGACCGCGGGTATCGTTCCCTTTCAAGTTGGTCCACACATTCAAATCGACGGTGGTGGCTTCTGCCAGCTCAAAGGTCCACTCAATGGTACCACTGCCAAATTCGTAGTAGGTAAATCCTTCTACGCTCTGTACCTCGGCACTACCATCAAGGATGCCTGCTTCGGCCTCAGAGGAGGGGAGGGCGATGGTTTCTTCTGGGGTGCCACCGGCCAACTCTTCTAGTTGCGCAAGGTAGGCATCGCGGTTGGCAAGGTAATCCGCCTTGGCGTCGGGGAACCAGTTGAGGTCGCCCAGCGGCAGGCCATCGGTCCCATGGTCGAGGAGTGCGGTGTTTGTATACGTGAAGTCCTCTGGTAACGGCCACACGTTAGCCAGGGGGTTGGCATCGCGGCCGGGATCCCAGTAGACCAACTCCCAGGGCGTGGCTTCTGCGTTGACCCACTGGCTGACAAAGGTTTCCATCTGGGCATAGACCTCGGCCGTTGTGGGCGCGACACCAATCCCTGGCTGCTGATTGAGGTTGTCCTGAATGACCATGCCGTCGTAGAGGTCAAAGAAGCTCTGCGTCGAGTCGCTGACGAGTGGCTGGGTATGGATGCTCAGGTCACCGTAGAACGCTTCGAGGGCGGGGTCCCGCCACCAGTTGTTGTTGGCCAGGAGGATGCGTCGGCTGTCTTCCAGGCCGAAGCGCGGCGGCAGCGCGGAGATGTTGAAAACGCCCACAAACGGGTCGAAGCTCGCCTCGGTGTTGCCCTGGGCGAGCCAGGTCGCCAGGCGGTCATCATATTGCTCCTGGCTCTCGCCCTGCCAGAACGGGTTGATGAACAGGTTATTGGCGAGGTAGGCCTGCTGCCAGATGTTGCCGGTAGCGAAGTTGCGCCCGAAGTTGACCAGGGTGTTGTGGTTGAAGGCGAAGTACCCTACAGGCTGGGATTCGGACTGGAACGGGAAAGAGGTGAGGTTGAAGAACGAGTTGTTCTCGAACATTACCACGGCAGCGCCGCCTTCGAGCCGAAGAGCACGACCGCCCCAGATCTGGTCCTGGATTGACGCGTTGCGGAAGAACGAGTTGGTGATGTAGATCTCATTCCCACCACCTGATTTAAAGCCGAGGTGATGCCAGGTATTGCGGTCGAAGACCACGTTGTCAAAGACAAACGTCGAGTTGCTTGAGTTGACCGTGATGGGTTCGTAGGCACCTGCTCCGGTGTTGTCCAATCCCATGAGCCACACGTTTTTCAGGGTGAGGCCGCCGTTGCTATCGCCACTGCTTTCGATCATGAGCGGGTCGGTGGCCCCAGTCTCTGTATTCTGAAAGCGCTGGATAATGGCAGGGCCACAGTCGTCGTCGCCATCGCCACAGACGTTCTCGCCACTCGCAGCGCCCTGGTCCGCCGTCTGGCCGACGATGCGGAGGTCGAAGCCACTGTTGGTAATGTGGGTATCGTTATAGTAATAGCCGCCCCGCTTGAGCACATAGACGCGGCCCGCTGTGCGGTCGTCATCATTCGCGATGGTGTTGGTGAGGGCGTTGATAATGGGTTCACCGGTGCCCGAATCCCATTCCACCACACATTCATCTTCGTTGGCAGGACAGTCCGTAAAATCCTGTGCTGCCGCCTGTTGAGGCGAGGCCATGAGCAGCATTGCCGCAAGGAAGTAGTAAGCAAGTTTCATGTTGATCCTCGTGGTTTGTATTAGAGAATACCCCTCGCACGTCAGGCGTCTGCACAGACGCGCCAGCGGGAGGTTTTCGATAGAATGCTAAAAGCGGTACCGGGCCCCTACATCGATGGTATATCCATACAGTTCGCGGTACGATGGATACGTCTCGACAAAGCCATCCGTCGATCTCTGACCGGTGAAGTTGCGGTCCGGTCGGTTGTTCAGGTTGTTCAGGTTGGCGAAGACTTCCAGGCCCACACCGAGCTTCTGGCGCACCGACACGTCGAACCGGGAGTACGCGCCCACGAAGTCATCGGCAAGGGGGTTGTTCGTGCTGATGAAAGATGCCGTATTGCTCTGATAGAGATAGGAGAGGCGCGTTGAAAAGCCTTTGTAGTCTATGCCGAGGGTGGCATTAAACAGGTGCGCGGACTGGCCCGGCATCCGTCCCGTGCGGGTCGTATCGGTGATGGAATAGGTGTACTGCGGCGGGCGCGACCCGGTAATGTATTCGCGGTCCTTCTGGTAGTAGTGGTACGTCGTCTCCGACCAACCACGCGTGTAGTTGACGTTGAGCACCAGCCCACGGAGCACGCCCGGCAGGTAGGGGAAGTTGGTCTGCCATTCCACCTCGAAGCCCCAATACTTGGCCGGTTCCTGGTTATTGATGGTCGTCTGAAGGTTCGGGGCCTGGCCGAGCCAGCCATCAGGAACGTTGCTGCCCTCCGGTACGCCGATGATGGTGGTGTCGCCATCGACTACGAATAGCTGGGTGGGATACTGGACATCCAGGATGAGGTCGTTGATGGTCTTGCGAAACCACGACACGCCGAACAATCCGAAGGAACCGCTTACAAGCTGCGCCGAGGCATCGTAGTTGGTCGCCTGAGCCGGGCGCAGTTGTGAGGCCGCAGCACGGATGAAGGATCCGGTGTTGTTGATGCTGGTGATCGGTGCATACTGGTTGAAGTTGGGACGCGAGATGGTTTCCGTGCGGGCCATGCGTAGCGACAGCCATTCCAGAGGGCGGATGTCCACATGCACCATCGGTAGCCAGAAGGCATTGTCGCGCTCTACTTCGAGGTCTTCCAGGTCAGCCGGCGGTCCGTCGCGGAAGGCGTTCACCACTTCCCGAAAACGCTGCCCGTTGTAGCGCGAGAAGTCCCGCTCGTACCGAACGCCCGGAATGATCGTGACGTACCGACCAATGTTCAGTTCGGCCATCACATAACCGGCCTGATACTGCTCGATCCCGTCGTAGTCCTGCCCCAGCGACTCGATGGAATTGTGCACGTACTCGCTCTGACACGCCTCACTCTGCAAGGCGCGTGTCAATTCCATCAGGAGGTCTTCATCGGGTACGGTACCGAGGCCAAAGTCGCCGTCGAGGAATTCGTCCGCGCGGTCAAAATCGAGTTGCAGCAATTCAATAGGGATGCCCGGTGTGTAGAGCGAGTCTGTAAGCGCGTAGCGTTCCGCCCAGTCGGGCCCGAGCACGTTCAGTAGACAATCCCTGCTATTGTTGTGGCCGTCTGGATACCGGAGCCCCTGGCGGCCATCGCGCTCCCGGTCATACACCCGGTCCAGCCAGCGAAGCTTGCCACCGGCTTTAACGTAGCCTCCAAGCAAATCACCGATCCGAATCGGCGTTTGCAGATTCAGTTGAACACCGAACTGGTCTTCATCAAGCTGATTGGAGTCTACCCAGATGGATGTCAGGGAGATCGAAGAATCCTGCTTGATCTCATTCCAGACATCGAAGGCTGAGTACCCGAAGAGGTCTGAGCGACCGAGGGTGTCGAGCGCCGACCCGTCATTCTGGAATTCCCACAGATAGTTCTCCGGCGTATCCCGGCGTGAGGTGGTGTACGATACCTGCGCATCGTACTTCAGGAAGCCCAGGTCCTGCTCTATGCCCAGCCCGCTCGTCAGGATAGAGGTCGTACTGTTATCCATCTGGACGCTGGCTTGCAGGTTGTCTACCGTGGGGGCATACCTGCGGTACAGCCCATCATTGCTGAGCGCATTGTAGAAGGCATTCGCGGTGATGCGCCCGGAGGGGAGTGTATAGTCCAGCAGCAAACTGCCCCCGGCCCGATCCCGGAGAATGGTCTCTTCACGCAGATTAAAGGAATCGAAGCGGGTGTCCAGCGAATCCGTCAAGGGGTTCCGCTGACCAGACTGCCAGCCGATCCCGACTTTGTCGGCACTTCGGTTGTACCGGTCGACGTTAAAGGTAGCAATGGCACCGAGTCGGTCGCTGAAGAACCGGTTGCTCACCGTGCCCACAAACTTGTAGTTGCCCAGATCTTCCTGGAGGCCAGTATAGCCGCCCTGGGCGAGCAGGTCGAACAACAAGCCGGACGGTGCATTTCGAAGCCGCAGGTCGATATTTCCACCGATGGCATCGCCATCCATATCTGGCGTAATTGCTTTCCGCACCTCAATCCCGTCGAGAATGTTCGAGGAGACCAGCGAAAGGTCAACAGAGCGGTCGTTCGGGTCGGTGGTGGGCAGCCGCACGCCGTTGACGGTGACCGTGTTGAACTTGGGTGCCAGGCCCCGGATGGCGACCTTGTTGGCCTCGCCGCCTGACCGCTGGATCGCAATCCCTGGCAGACGACCGATGGACTCGGCCGCATTGTTGTCGGGAAGTTCCTGGATACGGTCCCGCGAGACGACGTTCTTGATGGTGCGGTCGGAGAACTGCTCGTTAATGGCTGCTAGCTGTCCGGCGACCTGTGCCGTCACCACAATTTCTTCGCCCTCAACGCTTTGCCATTCCAACTCAAAGTTTTCTACCAGTGTCTCCCCATCCGCGGCGACGATCTCCCGCTCTTGCTGCTGGTAGCCGATATAGGTAGCGATGAGCGTGTGCGACCCCGCAGGGACGCCTGAAATGGTATAGCGGCCATCCGCGTCGCTGGCAGCACCGAGGCTCGTCCCATCAATGCGCACATTGGCACCTGGAAGCGCTTCCCCCGTGCTCGCATCGACGATGATGCCGGTAATTCTCCCCAGGGGGGCGGCGGTGATCCAGGCAGACGGCAGGCTGCCTAGCAGGCAAAGCAGCAGGAGGCTGCAAAGACTCCCTGTCTTCATGTTTTTTATAGCTTTGCTGGTACTTAGCGTCATGGCGATGCAAGGTGCGTTGTATGACTACTCAGCGCATATACAAGCGATTGAGGTCAGGCTGTAAGATGTCTATCCCGGTTTGGGTCAACTCCTGGAACCGCTTCCGAGATAGAGGAAACAATTCCTTCTTCACGGCTCCAAAGACGGTGAACAGGATTGTTTAATCAAATTGTTTTACTAAATACGCTTTTATTTAATCAAAACTTTTTATGTTGTCAACACAGGGCGCGCAAAAAACCCCTGAAAGTTGTTTATTTACGTCTTCACACGGGCGCAAGCGCGTAAAAGCCAGCGGATTTTTATCCGTGCATACCCTCATAGCTCATGCTGACAGGAACCAATCTGAAGTTTACAAAGGCCCACAACGTTCGAATCGTCTTGGAAACCATTCGCCTGTTTGGGCCGATCTCCCGTGTCGCAATTGCACGCCGGTCTGAATTGACCGCGCAAACGGTCTCGAACATCACGCGCGAGTTGATCAAGTCCGGCATGATCATCGAGGCTGAGCGCCTGCAGGAAGGACGCGGGGCACCGACGCGCTTGTTGAAGCTGCAAGCGGACGGAGCCTTTGCGATTGGTCTGGACCTCGACAAGGACCACATGACCGGGGTGCTGCTGGACTTCGTGGGGCAGGTGCGTCAGCGTATCTCGTGCGATTTGCATTTTCCGTCGCCCGCTGAAGCCATCGACCTGATGGAAGCCACAGCCAGAAAGCTGATGGAGCAAGAAGGCATCAACCGGGAGCGGCTCTGGGGCGTGGGTGTAGGGCTGCCGGGGCCACTGGGCAGTACCGATGAGAACCACGTCACGAATATTGTCAACCCGAAGGAATTTCCCGGATGGTCGAATGTACCGGTCGTAGAAATCCTGGAGGAGCGTCTCGCGTTGCCTGTACATCTGGAAAACAACGCCACGGCTGCTGCTGTAGGTGAGCACTGGTATGGCGAGGGACGGCACATCGGCACCTTCTTCTATATTTTCTTTGGGGCCGGACTGGGTGGTGGTATCATTGTAAATGGACAGCCGTTTGAGGGGAGCACCGGCAACGCGGGTGAGTTGGGATACTTTCCCACGCCTGCGGCCCTGGAGGGGACTGAAAGTGTGCAGCAATCGCACACAGGACTTCATTTCAATCTGCCGCGGCTCTACCAGCGCCTCACCGAGGAGGGGACGCCGGTGGAAGGGCCTGCTGATTTGCTGCCGCTGTTTGAACAGGGCAATGAGACGCTGCACACCTGGCTCGACGAAGGGGCCACCCACCTGGTGCCGCTGCTGCTCGCTATCGAATATCTCATCGATCCCAAGGTTGTGTTCTTTGGCGGGCGGCTGCCCGATGTCATTATTCAAAGCCTGATGGAACGGCTAGATGCCATTTTGCCGGCCATGCGCATCGAAGGCAAAACGCCGCATCCGCAACTGCGCTGTGCGACAGCGGGCTCTGACGCTGCCGCTCTAGGGGTCGCCACGTTGCCGCTCTACACCTCGTTTGCTCCGGCTCCCCGCCTGCTGATGAAACAAAGCGGTACCGATGGGAAAATGCACCTCATGCCCTCACATCGCAATACGCTTTTGTCTTGATTGAAGGCTGCCGGGTAGTAGCGGTTATTTTATTTGGAGTCGTGCTCTCTGCGCGCAACAATGCGGTTGCGCGTGGAGGACAGACAAATTGCTACAGACTCGCAGTAGAATTGACACATTCAGGGTAGCATCTCGGATTATTTTTTCTCGGTAACGGAATGTCGGGTGGGCGGCATGCATCTAATAGGTACATCACCCGACACGAGAAGCAACGATCATAAACGAGACCGAGACGATGAAAACCAAGTCTTTGCTATCCCTTTTTGCCATGGCGCTGCTGCTTGTTGTGTGGATCGCCGCACCGGCAGCCGCCCAACGCGGACCGCATGAGCGCCGCGCCAACCCGGAGCAGCGTATTGAGCGCCATGTGCGCATGCTGGACCGGCAGGTAGACCTGTCCGATGCGCAAGAAGCCGAACTCAAAACCCTGTTGCAGGCGCAACATGCAGAGCGGCGTACCTGGCTAGATGCCAACGAAGACGCTTCGCGAGAGGACAAGCGTGCCTATTTCGAAGCACAGGCCGAAGCTACGAAAGCCGCCATCGCGTCGGTGCTGACAACCGAACAGCAGCAGACGCTGGAAGAGAAAATAGCGGAACGTGGAGAAAAGGGCCGGTTCCGTCGTGGCCAGCGAGGTGCCATGCGAGGCAAGAGAGGCCCAGCCCGGCTGGCCGAAAAACTGGATCTAACCGAGGCGCAACAGGCGCAGCTCAAAGAACTCCACACCGGTCATCGCGACGCGATGCAAGCGTGGATGGATTCCAGCCCGAACGCCACACAGGAAGAGAAGCGTGCCTACCGCAAGGAGCAAGCCGAGGCCCATCGTAGTGCACTGGAAAGTATCCTGACCCCCGAGCAGAAGCAGATGTTAGAAGAGGCCAAATCCACAAGAGACCGTCGAGGCCGTGGACACATGCGGCACGGACGGCGAGGCCCTCGTGGGTTTGCTGGCCTGGACCTGACAGACGTACAGAGAAGCCAGTTGCAGGACCTTCGGCAGGCCCACCGTGAAGCGATGAAAGCATGGATGGATGCCAGCCCGAACGCCACACAGGAAGAGAAGCGTGCCTACCGCAAGGAGCAAGCCGAGGCCCATCGTAGTGCACTGGAAAGTATCCTGACCCCCGAGCAGAAGCAGATTCTGGAGGAGCGTAGAGCCGAATGGCAAGACCGCCGGGGGAGACGGAAAGGTGCGTCGGATGGGTCTTCGGAAAAGACCGGATCTATCAATCTGAACGACGGCTCATCACCGGATCGCTTCGGGTTGTCGAATTATCCGAATCCGTTCAATCCCTCTACAGAAATTCGGTTTGACCTTCCCGAGGCCAGCCACGTCTCGCTCGTCGTCTACGATGTGCAAGGTCGCGAGATTAGTACTCTAGTGGATGAGCAACTCGGCGCAGGCGAGCACACCGCTACTTTCAACGCGGCCAACCTGCCGACGGGCACCTACCTCTACCGTCTCACCGTCGGCTCTGTCACGCAAACCGGACGCATGGTGCTGATGAAGTAGAGATTGGGAGATGGAAATTGTAAAATAGGCTCACTTTAGAACCCAATAACCAATTCCCATTTCCCAGCTGCCGTGGTTCGGGTGGGAATCATGGCATGGCGGGCAGCGGCGCACGCGAAGGCTCTTGTGGCGGAGCCGGGTTGCGCCGCTGCTCTTTTTTTGTGTGGTTATGCGACGCCAATCTCAAAAACGCATCGCGGTGGGCCACTTCGGTCACATTCTTCCTGAACGGGAGCGCCAATCACTTCAGTTAGCAAGGCCTCTGCAAGCTGGCACACCTCGGGGTGGCGTTCGACAGCGGTAGCCAGCGGGCAGCTATAGCCGCAGATCATGAATCGATCTTCCTCCTGCTTGATTTCTGCCAGGCCGCCTATACCGCTAAGCACAGCTACTGCTTTTTCAATCCTGCTCCGCAAGCTGGCTTCTGATGTCGGCCGGGCTTGTTCAGCAGCGACTTTGCGGCCTACCTCGCGCAACAATTCCTCAATCTCACCGGGTGAGAGCCTCGAACTCAGGGTGTCTAGCAGCAGGCTGAAGAGGAGGTGATAGGCTTTGGGAAAGAGTTGTTCAGCATCAACCGTCAAGCCATAAAGCGTTTCTGGTTTGCGCACACCAGGACGTTTCCCGGTTTGCTGCACGAGCCGATCGCGTTCCAGCGTGGTGAGGTGGGCACGTACGGCATTATCCGTCAACGCTAGCGCTTCTGCCAGTTCATTAACTGTAGCAGGCTCCCGGCGTAGCAGTTGCACCACGCGGCCTCGGGTGCTCGATAGAAATTTTTTATTCCAGCGTTTCATGCGTTTTTTTGAACAGAGTGTAGGGTTTTTAGTTGATTAAATCAAATAAGTCAAAAAAATTATTGACTTTTTATATTTATAATCATAATTAGTCGAAAGCCACTCCGCAATTCGTCACGAGCCACTTGAACTATGGAAAGCACAATGGAAGCAGATTCAGCACGCGCTACTTCCCAGCGTCCGTCCTACCAGGCCTATCGCCTGCTGCAAGTCGGTTTTGTAGCAGCTCCCATCTTGGCGGGGCTCGACAAATTTTTCAACATCCTGACGGACTGGGAGCAATATCTCGCTCCCTTTATCGGGGATCTTATCGGTGCGTCCACGTTCATGGCCGTGGTGGGCATCATCGAGATAGTAGCCGGGATTGGGGTTGCTATCAAGCCTCGGATCTTTGCCTACGTAGTAGCTGCTTGGCTGGTGGGCATCATTCTTAACCTGCTCCTCATTCCGGGCTTCTACGATGTGGCCATGCGCGATCTGGGGTTGGCTCTCGGCGCGCTGGCGCTGGGTCGGCTCAGCCAGGAGTTCAGTAAATAATCAAAGATGTATGCTACGGCTGCTTGTCCGGGCAAAACCATCTTTCCACCCTGAGAGGTAAACCATGTTTACAACCATTTTTATCGCGCTGATTTTCTCGCTGGGCGTCACCGATATGCCCGTTAGCGCCGCCCCGGCAGATGAGGTTCTTACGCACACCCTGGTCT
>Ga0102947_1000685_pt1 | contig 11902 bp, 29 predicted proteins | sample SalPon2A_A_D2_MG_FD_78210 | JGI IMG/M metagenome (GOLD analysis project Ga0102947, IMG submission 78210) | Soil microbial communities from South San Francisco under conditions of wetland restoration - Salt Pond MetaG R2A_A_D2_MG | ecosystem: Environmental > Terrestrial > Soil > Wetlands | place... | reverse complement strand
CTGGGATCTTCCTCATTGAAAGACTTTTTTACCAGTTTCTTAACAGAAACGAAATTTTTACGATCATCATCGCCAATAAAGGGATCAATCAGGTCGTTAAATAAATAAATGATGGTGATCGCTCGACGAACTGGACCTTTCCCCAATTCACTAAAATTCAAATCATCAAAAAAAGTTTTCATGGATTTTCCAAACTTTTCTTTGCTGCGAATCCCATGAAGAAATTTATTTAAAAGATCTTCGACATAATCTATGACTAACTTCGGACAAAAATCCAATTTACACTCTTTATCATAAATTACGTCGCGGCTTTTATCGCAACACGCCGCCACAGCAATGGTGTTTTTTCCGGTAGATTTTAATCCGGACTGCTCTTCACAATACGGACACCAATAATGCTCAATAATGTAGGTGTATTGCGCTTTCATTAACTGGGCATAAATCCCTTGAAGTAATTTCTTTTTATCGCTCACTGCTCTGGCTCCCTAATGCTCATGTTTTTTATGTTTTATTGATTCTTCCAATTCCAAACTCAGTTCTCTTAAAACATCGACTAAACAATGCCAACAAGTATTACTTTTGAAACTGAAAAAACTTTCTTCGTTTTCATCTTTTTCAATACGCAAAAAGACCAAGCCTTCAACCGGTATATTATTTTTTGTCAGATACGACTCATAAATTCGTTGCGCGCGATTTAAAGCCGCCAAAATATGATCATTCTTACTCAACACTTTGTTATTTCTTTTACCCATAAACCCACTCCAATAAAATTCTGATGACTTCCAAGCTGGCCATACCTAACGTAAACCCTGTAAGTAAAGCTATATTTCGAATTTCTTTTCTATGAATAAATAAAATCTTTTCTATTTGCCGATCTAAATCCCCAACATGAACAAACTCTTCACCATCAACTTTAATTTTTAAAATCTCGTCATCATTCATTACGTCGAGTATTCCCTTTTTATTGCTCGCCACGCATCATCTCCAATTCACTCGGTAATTCCGGATTTCTAAAATCACCAAAGACGCCTTTGCATTTGATCCACTTACCAGGGGGCAAATCTTTACCATCCCATTGCTCAATGGCATCTAAGGCGTCAAAGAATTGGGGATAACAAAAGCGATAAGGACCAAAACCACTCGAATCAATATGGCAATATAAAGCATAGGTGAAGAGCATACGCTGAATACCGCATAAACCATGTCCGGGTATCTCTCGTAAATTAGTGTATCCCTGCTCTTCGAGTGTTCCATTGTCCGCCCCAAACATTGAATTGAACGTCTCTAATAACTCCATAATCTTTTCTTCTTTTAAGTGATCGCCTTTATTCATTGAACCATTCCTTGAGGTCTTGGAATATCTTCTTTATTTTCCAGCCGGTCGGCGGTCCCTCTTAAAAATTTAATCATATCTTCGCGGGAGCCAGAACTGATGTAATCCGCCACGGAATCGGGATTATTGTCTTCGGGCCATACCACTAGAGCCAATCCCATATCGACGGAATAGATCTCTTCCAATTCAATTTTAGTGATTTCAGCCAGAACTCCAAGCGCTTCATCGCGACCGTGTTTCTTCACAAATTCTTTAAAATTTCCCATACTCGTACTCCCTTAATATTTTGTAACCGTTATTCAATATTTCTTTTTTATATTTCGACCAAGCTTCATTGATGTAAACCCAACTCTCAACAACATGAACGCGTTCATTATTTTTATCGTATGAATTGATGTATTTTGCAGTTTTACCGATTTTTGGAGCGGTCGCGAGAAAGCTTAAACGCTTCTTAAAGCGCTCGTTAAATTCAATTTCAGGGGGGATTTCAACGATATTTGAGAGGTATTTTATTTGATCGTCATACCAAGCAAAGATTTTCAACCGATGTTCAATATGTTCCATGTTAATTACTTTTTTATAATCTGTTTTAATTATAAATAAAGTAATTATTATAAAAAGTCAAAAAATTAGGTCATTATTAATAAACTGTTACGCCTTTGTATAAAACCGGCTTTTAAATTGCTATCAACGGCTTCTTTTATCCACTCGTCGAGATGTTGATCAATGGAATTTTTTATCTCATATTCAAATGCGCCGTTATGTTCTTCGACATAATGAAGCGCATAAATACGAATGGCGTGCTTTAACTGGTTGGTAGGTTCATTCATAGCGTCGTCTTTAATATTTAAGAGCCATATCGAGTTTTACACGTTCGAGCAATGCAATAACTTCATCTGCACTCATACCCGATTGACTGAAGGCCCAGGAACATCCATCACCTATGTCATTATAAGCAATGACAATGCATTTTTTACCTTCATAAGGCTCTTTTGTTTTGTTTTTATACCCATCCAACGCATCATTTAAACACTCTTCCGGGGACCAATGAAGCGCGCTTTTGCTTTTTTTAAATAAGTCGTTTGTCATTCATTAGCCTTCATTTTCTTCAGTCTCCAAAACCTTATTTTTCAAAACATCTTCCAGTATTTTCTTACTCATTTCATGGCCAAGATCCCCCAATACCTTCAATTCGCTTTGGGTTTTCTCATCGTTGGTCCTGATTAACACTAAGATATAACCGGTATTACCAGGCTTAAATGACGCCTCTAATAATTTTCTAACGTCAGACGACTTTTGTTCGAATTCTTCTTCAGTCATTCTCATTGTTTTCACCCTCAGATCGCTTACTTATTGCGTCGCCCAAACTTTTAAAAACATCACCGGCAGCGGAGTCACTCATAGTACCCATGTAATTCGCATCAATCATTAGCGCTTCTTTATTTTCGATTGCTTCAGAAAAGTCTTTTTTTGTTCTAATCAGAACGATACCCGCATGATAAATATAACCATCCTCATCACGTCGATAACCCTCAATAAAGTGTCGAAATAGGTCAACCATATGACTGCCTATTCTTATCATATCGTCGTAATTGTTTTTTTCTGATTTCTTCTCGTCGGTATTGCTCATATTCTAATTCCATATCCCGTTTATTATAATCATCCAGCCATTCTTTAATGGTCTGCTCTTGGGGGCGTTTTTTGTTCGGGTTCTTCAAAAGCTCCCGCTTCGGATAACTTATCAAACGTTTCCTTAACGAGTGACTTTTCCATATTCGAAATAAGCGCCCCTTTAGTTAAATCTGATGGATCACGAACAATGGCAAAAAATTGAAGTTGCTTTTCTATAAAATAATCACCCAAATACTGTTGAGCTTCTTCCATTTTTTTCTTTAATTCTTCAATGTCATTATTCATTAATTTTTCTCCAATTCACTGTAAATTTCAGCCATCAAATTCTGCATTTTCTCGACTTTAATACCGATTTGTTGACACATCATCACCAAGAGGGTTGTCATTAATACAAGCCCGTCCTGATCATTCAGATTCGTTGATGCTTTGACTATCATTTTTTCACCATTGGGATATTTACTTAACGTTATAAAACCTAAGTTTTTCGATAAATCCCCAAATATTTCATTGCTAGTGGCCTTTAAAGCCTCCTTAGCAACCGCGTGGAAATCATTTTGCAACGCCACTAACTCTTCATATTCCATATTGATACCCTAATTATTTTAATAACTTAGAATAATAAAGGAATGAGCAATAAATCCAATGTATTTAAAGTATTATTCAATAATGAGATTCGATAATGTCCTTGAAACGTTCAATGAAGTTGTTAACTTGCCTGGATAAGCCAACATAGTCATAACCCATTTCATCATCGTAATAACCGACCATTAACTTGCGCTCAATTAACTCACCATCAATAACCGTGCTTAATACAAAATGAAGCTCTGAATAGTGCGTATTTAGCCTGATAGTAAAGTCAATCTCTTCATCCAAGTAATCACCAACGTCTTCAACATAATCAATCAGTTTGTCTATGTGCTTAAAGTTCATTAGGTGCCTTATTAAGTTAATCGCACGGCTACTTTTTCTCACACTGTTTCATTGTGTTTTTAATTTTTTTAATGGCTTCATCGAATTGGTGCTTGAAAGTTTCGTCAGGATGAACATAGTCTTCAGGACTTAGATACTCAAGAGTAAAGTCGTGACTGAAAGAGGTATGCTGACCAATAAAAGCACTCACTGAAACATGCAGTGTATTGTCAATTGGCTTCATTGTAATGGTAACGGGCATACCCATTTCCTCAGAGGCTTCTTTCATTAAAAAATATTGCTCAATTATCATTCTCTAACCCCTTTATTTCATTTTCTAATTTCATAACGGCATCCCTAAAGTGCATTTCAAACGCCGCTGAAACCATATCTTCAGTTAACATAAAACCATACCCCACAATAGGCGTCCTTCCTAATGTACATATCATTGTTTTTAAACAGCCCTTTTCAATTTTTAAATCAACATTGAGCTTTACACCTAACTCTTTCTCACCATCCGTTATTAAATCGTACAGTTCTTTAATCATTATTTGTCCTTTAATTTGTTAAAGCCGTTAATTGTTTCGTTTTCATAAAACATAACCAGTGTGTCTTCATGGATTTACCTGATTTATGCCCAAAAAGCGGTTTATATGGCGTGCACTTTAATATTTCACTGACTTTTATATCGTGTTCAGACCATTTGAAAATTAATACACCAAAGTCATCGAGTACCCTAAAACACTCTGAAAATCCTTGTTTAATTTCACTCTGCCAATTGTTTTTATCGAGCTTTCCGTATTTTTTAACCATCCATCCATTTTTACCAGGCCATTTTAAATGAGGGGGATCAAAAACAACGAGTTTGAATTTTTTATCAGGGAAAGGAAGTTCTTTAAAGTCCATTATCTGATCAGGATCAATAATAAGCGTTTGATCTGGCAAATGAATCGTTTCTTTTCTAATGTCGCCATAAATAACGTCAGGATGATTTTTATCAAACCAAAACATTTTCGCACCACAACAAGGATCTAAAATATATTTATCCATAAAAGAGATACCAAATATTTAAAAAATATAAAAATTATATGGAGTATCGAGTTTTAACTCATCTTGATATACCAAAACCTAAAATTGAAATAATTATACGAGTGACCACCATCGCCCAAACCGAAACCTAAAAAGAAAGGGGGCCGGGGGTCTTCTATAGCAGAGAAATCAAACCGAAACATTCCAAGCCAAACCGAAACAACGCGCCCAGGTTCAGCATTTATTAATAATAGGCTCATACTCCACACACTCTATTGATTCAGGCTCTTTCTCTTCATAACCCAACTCAAGACGAGCGCCGCGCAATGCCTGCTTATACAGCTCTGTAGCCTGTTCGCTGCTCATATCTGAGTTAATAGCAGCGTGTAATACACGGCCTTTAATTTCTAACTGATCGGGGGCGTGTTCACCCGTCATTCTGTTCAACTCATTCACACATCGCACCATCGGATTAATCGCCTTTATATCTTCTTGTGCGCTTGCCAGGTTGTAGGCCAATACAGCGCCCATTGATAAAAGGTTAAGCCGTTCTTCGCGCTTCAGAGCGTAAGGAGCCAGGATTCTTTCATTCATTGGCGACATTAACAAACCAAAATAACGTCCAGCCGGACCACCTAATAAATTCTTGCATCTATTCCTTACGTTACTTCGATTTTTTCGATGTTTTTCACCATAAACTTCATAAAAAGCGCCCTCTTCACTGAGTCCTGATGCCATAGACAACGCAAATTCACGCTGTTTTTTATTACATGCTTTTCGTGCTTGTTCTAATTCGAGATAAAAATCAGACATTTAACACCTTTTAAATTTTTGAGGCTTCCCAATAATTATTTTTTTATTTTAATTAATTTAATATTTTTTTCAAAAAAAGCCCAGTTTTTATTCGTCCATTCCGTAATGCAGCTTTACATTAATAATCATTCTGTTATAATTCTAACTAGTTAAACAAATAAGCACTTTATCACTCTAAGCGGAGCACATCATATGAATACATACCAAGTCGTTTACTTACCCTTTGATGAAATTTTCCTTTCGCAATTGCCAGCGGATTGGAACGAATTAGATTTTATTGGTTAATCAGGAGAAATAGACATGAACCCATTTTATCTTAAATCATAATCAACTCTAAACGGAGCACGACATATGAACTTACAAAGAATCAATTTTACTACCCCTTATCATTCAGAAAATGACTCAAATCTAGCCAGAGCGGTTAAAGATTTAGACACGGGTTTGACTTGGTATGTCGTTGACGATAATTGGAACTGCCACGCGACATATGATGACGTTGTTAAAATGGGCGCACCATACGTAACGAACATCGATCGTTTTCGGTCGGATGAACCAGTTATTACTTTCGAAATTATTGAAGAGCATATAAGGGAAATAGGCATGAGAAATCAACCGTTATTGCGCTGTAAGCGACACAATGGATATATATTTGTAGGACACTGGGCATTCGTGAGTTCTAATTTGCATAAGCGGATAAATAGACGCGTTGGACTGAATTAGACGCAATACATAAACTAAGCGGAGCACAAAACAATGAGTAATCGAAACAAAATCAAAGAAGCAATGCATAGAATCCTGAGTCAAGAAAATATTGATGATGGTTTCATTAAAAACTATTTCAGTGCTGACAAATATTTTAAATCTGTTTATGAAACTGGTGTATTAAAAGGCGAATATTTCGTTGAAAGTACTACGTGCACACACTCAAACGGCAGTGAATCAACAATCATCAAGCTAAATAAAATCACTACTAGTGGGGTGAAAAAGATCCGAGAATTTCCGACCGTTAAAGTCGCGAAAGATTTCTTAAATGCTTACGTTAATATTTATAACTCTATTATCGAACACTCTGATAAAACCGGCGAAGAGCTTAAAGAGTCAGTCATCAAGGGCCGTGAAGCTTTTAAATTGACGGGTGACTATGAATGTCTTGCTTTAGCTGAAGCAAGTCAGGCTGTTATTGAATTACTTAAATAATCAATCATAGCTCATTCAATGAGTGGGCTATTGTGGATTATTAACAAACTCTAAGCGGAGAATTTAACATGACTACAAAGACTAAAGCCTTTTTAAAACTAGACCAAAAACGCGACGATATGAATCCGAACGCGTCAAAGATACAAGCAAAAAATTTATCATGGACCGTTTATTTGTCCAAGAGTTTAAGCGGTAAACCTTGCGCGGTCTTTTACATCGGTCGATCTCAAAAAGGCGCTCGAAGATTTTTTAATAATAATGAATATCGGGATCATTACGTCAAATCATGGATTGAAAGCCAGCAAAGAATAAACGCAATGCGCGACGAACGCAAAAAGGCCCGAAATCTTTCACTGGGTGACGTCTTAAGCGGTTGTTATGGTTATGAACAGACAAATTGGGAGTTTTACAAAGTCACTAAGTTAATCGGTAAAACGATGGTTGAAGTTGTCGAAATTGGAAAAACGCACATTGAGGACGATATCGGAATGCAAGGAAAATGCGCACCCAATCCTAACGATATTAAAAGCGAGCCGATCAGAAAAAAAGCAGACGGCACGAGCGTAGCCTTTGAGTATTTCACAGCGACCTTGCACTCGTACGATGAAGAGACTTTTCAGAAAACCGGCGTAAAAATATACGATCCTAAAAATTATTCAAGTTATCACTAATTTTTTAAACACATCAATAAAAGGGCAATATCATGAACATTTTAGAAAAATTAAACAATCAGATTAGTTTAAATCAATCACTGGTAAATCTTCTTAACGTAGAATGGAAAAAAAACGAGGATTTTGTTAGTTCAGTTGATGATATAAAAATAAACAGTGGTTTAAGTGTTGGGTTTAAATGGGGTGATGAGCGAGAGCTTTATTTGTCTGTTAATCAGTGTAATTTTCAAAAAGTAACCGAGCGAGATCTATTTAAATCTTTAAAAGACGAGGATCGCAATATAGAAATCGCACAACAATTAAAAAGTGCAATTCAACGACTAACTGAAAAACTTCAAGAATATAACGAAACAATATCAAATTCTGAAACCGCATTTATATCTGTTTTTAAAGATTGAGGGCTAAAACAATGAAAACCACAGACGTAAAAATAAAATTCAAACCGAGTAACGGAAAAGATGAGGAAAAAAGTACAACCATTCGTTTACCCCTGTTTGACGATCAAGGCGAACAGGTAGCCCCTGAAGAATGGATCGTTGAACGCGCCATTTTTAAAGCAGTGTGAAAATTATATTCAGGCGCACACTGGGTGCCTGAAGGTCCTATTCTAAATATCGGTCATGTATACAAAATCGCTGATTTGGTCAATAAAGATAAACCCTTTACGGGATTGATGGAAATCGAAATTGATTTAACAGACTACTTTAAAAAAGTTTCTAAACTGTAGGTGGCAATGAAAATGAAAGACTCCAATAATGCCGCGCCTTGCGAATTTGGCGCTAAATGTTCAAATATTTCAACTCATTTAATAATTCATAAAGAAATTGGAAAAAGGACGGGCTTTAGTCGTTTAGCTTGTTATTCTTGCGCTTCAAAAATTGGCAAATTAAACATCCCGTTAATTGAAACGGAAGATCGCGAGAATGATTTTTATAAAATAATGCCTTTATCTGAAATAAAAAATGAATTTGTTTTTTATAAACTGCCAGAAATAAAATCTCAGCAAGAAATACAAAAAAGAAATCCTTTTTTCAGCGACGCGCATCGTAAAGCACATCAAGAAATGTGCAACATTGCGAAACGTTACGGTGTATGGAAAAAATTTAAAGATGCCGGGCATGATATCTACTATTAGAGATATAAGGTGATAATTATTTTTTCAAGTGGTTATTTAATAATAAAGTACATTCATTTGATTTTTAAGGTTAAAGAATGGATGTTCTTGTTGCTTGCGAGTATAGCGCGCGTGTACGTGATGCATTTATTGAGCGTGGTCATAATGCTTGGAGCTGTGATCTAATGCCAACGGAGGGAAATAATAAAAATCATTATCAAGGTAATGTTCTAGATGCTTGCGACTGGAAAAGCGGCGGTTTCTTTGAATTTTTAGAATTTAAACCTTGGGATCTTATTATTGCTCATCCCCCATGCACCTATTTAAGCGCAAGCGGTTTGCACTGGAACAAAAGACGGCCTGAACGAGCGATGAAAACGAAAAAGGCGCTTAAATTCGTTGAATCAATCTGGAAATTACCCGCCAAAAAAATATGTTTGGAGAATCCGGTGGGATGTATTAATTCACAACTCGATTTCATGCCTAAACCGCAATATATCCAGCCGTATCAATTTGGAGAAGATGCCAGCAAAAAAACAGGCTTATGGTTGCGAGGTTTGCCGCCATTGCAGCCAGTTGAATTTATCAAGCCTCGCCTGGTTTGCAAGATTTGCAAAAAGGTATCAAATTATGATGATGGTATCTTAAAAGGATGTAGCGAATGTGGTGCGAGTACTTCCAATTTGATGCAACGATGGTCTAATCAAACTGATTCAGGTCAAAACAAACTAACACCCAGCGATGATCGCTGGAAAATAAGGAGTAAAACTTATTTGGGCATTGCCAAAGCAATGGCGCAACAATGGAATAACTAACGATTTACACGACATAAACAATAATCCTAAGCGGGGCTATTATGAATAAAGATAAAATCTCAATTGCAAATGAAATCATACGATGTATTGATTGCAATCCGTATGATGTCGCAAAAATCGCGAAAAATTATAATTTAAAAATGAGGATATGCACACAACAAAAAAATAAATTATATTATCGAGAATTGTTTAAACATGTTAAACAAATAAATAGCAGGGAGTTAATCACATGGACGGAGAACGTTTAATCATGGCACCTCGTCTCGACATAAAAAACATCAACAAATCGCTATACACGCATTGTGAACTGATCGCCTTTTCTATTGATCAACACGGCAACTATAGCGCGATCCCATCTCTCGCAGTTAAACCCGACATAATAACCTTGTACGCGGTCGGACCTAATAAAAAAACGGCGCTTCGAGATTATGAGATTGGGCGAAGTCTGAGAAATTCAATTGATCATGCGATTGTTGATGCAACTAAAGTAAGCGCTGAATTAGAAATTCCGCTTTACCCAAAATTTAATTTTTGATCATAGGTGATTTATGAGTCGTAATTTTGTAAGAACGGGCAATGAACTGAGAGAATTAATTAATAATCGTTTAAACATAACGTTTATTGAGTTCTCTTCTTATTGTGGGCGTCCGCATCATATCTGGGTAAGCCAACAAGTGGCAAAAGAAAGAATGAGCTTTGAGGCGCGTGCTCGTGCCTTTTTGGGCTATCTCAATTATCGTTATGAAGAAACATTGGATAAAATCGACGGGCTTTCTGAAGACGAGGCCAACAAATTAAAAGCGATTGTCTTTGATCAGTGTATGCGAACCGTTGATTCTGTTTTATCTGATCAGGGTGAGGCGAAAGGTGGGGCGCGTTTAAAGAAAAAGAAATAAAATTAAGGCGGCCCCGAAAGCCAGTGCGATTGTCAGAAGAGGCCGCCACACTACCTCACCCTAAGCGGAGCTTTGGAAGTGTTCGCCTATTCTAACCAGTTTAAAATTTTAGTGCAATAGCATCATTACCTTTCGCTTTTCTGTGATCAATGTTTTCTTCGTTGCTAACAATTGCTGATACTGTCGCGAATCTCTCGCGCTCAATTTTGTATCGATATCTCTCAGCATCTTTTCAAACTCATAAAGTGAATTCTCATTTTCAGTGATGCGCAATTCAATGAGCTGCAATGTTAAGTCTCGTTTCAGTTGCACAATCTCAATATTCAATTTATTAGTGTCAGAGCGTGAAGCATAAGTTGAGTTCAACCAGTTCAACCAAAAGAAAAAAACAGCACAGAGCGCACTGAGAACCGTTAAAAGCCCGGTCCACAATTGAACTTTAGCACTCGTTATTTTGATTTGGTTCATTTCCTTGACATCTCTAAATATTAATTTTAATTTGTTGGAAAATACAACATTGTGAATAAACTTGTGGATATCTATCACATTAGCATCGATGATGAAAAACTAAAAATTTTGATCGCGGAAATTTTAAGAACGCGACTTTCTGATTTTTATTCGATTGTCGTATGCGATGATGGAATTAATTTTTACCAAAAGCCGCATTTAAAACTGGTGGCATAAAAAAACCCCAAAGGCTGCGGCCAATGGGGTTTTTTATTTGGGGCTAATTAAAAGCTATAAAAAGCCTCTAAATTTAAGCAGTATTTATAATTTTTGTAAAGGCTTATGTTGCGCTTTGCCAAACCATCGACGCGCTTGTTTTTGTGCATTGTATCCCGTTAAAAAATAGTTCCACATGTTATGTTTTTTAACACGTCGCCATGATTTACCCATATATTTTTTTTCGATCACTTCCAGGACTTTAGCTAAAGCATTCGAATTTTCTACCGCCTGGTTGTAAGAACGATACCGCTCTTGATACTGATCAAGTGGACCACCAAAAATCATTGATTCAAAAACGACGGGGGCTTTTGAGGGATGAGAAAAGGAATGATCCAAACACAAAAAAACCGTACTGAGTTTACCGGCTGACGTTTGGAGCCGTTTTAAAAAACGCCGAGAATTACTATAAAAAGAATTTGCCTCTTCCATTGTTGCTTTTTGTACGTTGTTATTTTCGTCTAATATGTACCACATCTTTAATTTTTAACCTTCATTGCTTTGTTGCCGATCACACGCTCAATTTTCCCGTCCATGTAATCGGTTATTTTTTGTTTGCATTCATCCAACCCGTAACCAAAAGCACAGTAATAACCTTTGTTTTTCATTTGAGATTGGAAGTCTTTTTGTTCTTGAGTCGCGCGGCCTTTGTCTGTTTTAACTTCCAGCCAAAAACCATGAAAGCCATTGATCGGGATCGCAATAAAAATATCATTCGTTCCCGCTTTGGCTCCCTCTGCTTTCAAAATACCTTGCTGTATGGCGGTTCT
>Ga0102947_1000684_pt1 | contig 11911 bp, 10 predicted proteins | sample SalPon2A_A_D2_MG_FD_78210 | JGI IMG/M metagenome (GOLD analysis project Ga0102947, IMG submission 78210) | Soil microbial communities from South San Francisco under conditions of wetland restoration - Salt Pond MetaG R2A_A_D2_MG | ecosystem: Environmental > Terrestrial > Soil > Wetlands | place... | reverse complement strand
GACTTCATTCGCCTCTCTTCGGGCACCTACGTCGTTGTCACCGATCCCGAAACCGCGCCGCGCTACGGCAGCCTGTCGGGCCAAGTGGTCAATGCAGAAACCGGACAACCCCTTGCCGATGCCAGTGTACTCCTGGCCGACGCCAACCAGGGCACAGCAACGAACCAGTACGGACGGTTTGCCTTCGCGGCGCTCCAGCCAGGACCGCACCGCCTCGTCATCACCCACGTCGCCTACCACAGCCGGGTCGACTCGGTATGGGTGGAGCCTGATGCCCATGATCGTGTCGAGATCGGCCTGACGCCGCGCATCGTGCTATCGGCTCCGGTAGTCGTGAATGGCTTCGAGGCCCGTTTGCCCTCCGAAAGCCTGGGTCGTGGAAGTCCTCCAGCCAACGACCGCCTGCGCCCGGCGGGTGTCGGCACGCCCGATGTCGTGCAGACGTTGGATGCCGTCGTCGGGGTGCGGCTGGGTGATGCGCTCTCGGATGTGCATGTGCAGGGCGGCGACGCCAACGAACAGCGCTTCCTGCTTGATGGAGCGCCGGTGCTTGTTCCTGTAGCCAATGGCGGATTTATCGGACCGTTCAGCCCGTTTGCTACCGGTCAGATAACCGTGCAGAAGGCGGGGTTCGGGGCAGCGCATGGAAGCGGCCTCTCCGGCGTCATTGAGGTAGAACACTCGTTAGGAGGACGTCCCTCACTGACGGCACAGGTGGACCCGTTGAGTACGAATATCCGCTGGATGGGCAAAGCCGGCTCGCCCGAACGACGAGAAGCCGCCTGGATGATTGCTGCCCGTCACAGCCTCTGGGATGTCTACGAACCAGCACGGCTGGAAACCCTTTTCCGAAACTGGGGCACGCCGGATCACTTCCTCCTCCAGGCCCTTAATGGACAGCCTGTGCAGACACCTGCCGAAGACGCTGTAAAAGGTTCACTTGAAGTGGGATTTTCTGACCTCCACGCCGCAGCCCGCGTCCGTTTCGGCGGGTTGCGCAGCCTCAACGTATCGTTCTATCGGGGCGAAAGTCGTTTTGGAGTGGAAAGCACCGTACCGGCTATCGATGGTGGAATGGACGAGGTGGAGGACATCTATCGATGGACCAACCGGACCGGGCACCTCAGCTACGAGTGGGTGCCGAGCGGTCGCCTCTTCGCCAACGTCAGCGCCTGGACGAGCAGCTACAGCCTGTTTCACCCCGCCCGTGTCTCCTCGGAGGATTTTAACCAGATCAACGAGGTCGGCGTCCGCCTGCAAGGCGATCTCGCAGCCACGGCGCGGCACCAGGTTTCGAGCGCGCTGGCGATCACCAACACCGAGAGCGATTTTTCCCTGTCGCTCGATCCGTTTGGTACAGAACTGACCGGGCCGAGCACCATTGACCCTGCGATGTGGCGCATCGAAGGCTACATGGAAGATCGGATTGCGCTGGGTAATCAGACGATGCTCACGCTTGGTTCTCGGCTGACGTATTTGCCCGTCCATAAAACCGTTTACGCCGAGCCGCGCCTCGCCCTTCAGTATGATCAGAAGGTAGGAGCGCAGGGAGCATGGGCGGTACGTACGGCGGTGGGCCTGTACCGGCAATACCTGCACTCCTTCGACGTTGCTAACTACAACGTCACCTCTCTGTTGCCCCGCGTGCGCTTCTGGCTGCCCGTGGGACGCCATCAGCGCTTGCCCGAAGCTTACCATGTGACGGCTGCTGCGCTTTACAAACCCACCCCTGCCTGGGAATTCGGCATTGAGACCTACTACAAACACCAGCCCCACCTGCTCGTTCTCGACTACGGGAGTCAGTCTGCCAACTCCGATGCCATTTTTACCGACGCCGACGGTTACGCCTACGGCCTTGCGCTGACCACGAAGCGCACGACGCAGCGGCTCCAGTTTACCGGCCAGTACGAGTATGCCGTGGCCCGCCGTCACATCCCGAACCGCTTCGACGGCACTTTCGTGCCGGTGCCGTGGGACGCCCCGCACCACGTGTACCTGGCGCTTGACGTAGTGGCTCTGCCCTCAGTGACGGCTACCGTGCGCTGGCAGGGCGTCTACGGGCGAAGCTGGGGCTTCCGGCAGGCGTATTACGACTACCTCGAACCGGGCACGCTGGCGCAATCGTTTCCGCCCTTCGATCTTTCTGATCCGGCAGCGCACCGCCTACCCGTTTTTTCGCAGTGGGATGTAGGTCTCGCCTATGCCCGTGAGATCGCAGGCGTAGGCCTTCAGGTGCGTCTCGCCATCATCAACCTGATGGATCGAGACAACGTAAACGACTGGAGCTTGCGCTATGAGGAGGCCACGGATAACTACCTGCGCCAGCCCCGCCACGCCGCACCGTTTATTCCCTCGTTTTCGTTGCGGGTGAGTCTGTGATTAGGAAGTGGTGAGAGATGGAGAGGGAGAAAAGGGAAGAGAAGGTTGCTTTTCTTTAGCATCAAGGCTTACGTATCGCCCACCTCTGACGGGTCATACAAACGAAGCATTTCTTGCTCATAATGGAAGGAGTGAACCATGCGGGGGATTGTTGGATTGCTGCTGTGCTTGCTGACGCCCAAGCTGCTCCCTGCCCAGCCTGTGTCCCAACATACGCTCAGCGGCTTCGTCACCGACAGCGAGAGTGGCGAGCGGCTGCCCGGCGCGAACCTCTATGCACCTGCGCTCCGAATCGGCACCGTCACCAACGACTTCGGCTTCTACAGCCTGACGCTGCCCGCCGACGCGGTCGTCCTGCGCATCTCTTACCTCGGCTACCAGCCGCGCACCCTCGCCGTTCACCTCCGGCGCGATCTTGACCTGAACTTTGCCCTCACGCCTGTAGCAGTTGGGCTGGACGAGGTGGAAATCGTGGCGGATCGAGGTGAGCGCGAAGTCGAATCGACGCAGATGAGCGCCATCGATTTGCCTGTCGAAGCAGTCAAAATGCTACCTGCGCTGCTCGGGGAGGTGGATGTCATCAAGGCGATCCAACTGCTGCCGGGCGTGCAGTCGGGCACGGAAGGCTCGACGGGCCTGTATGTGCGTGGCGGCGGGCCGGACCAGAACCTGATTTTGCTGGATGGGGCACCCGTCTACAACGCCAGCCATGTGTTTGGCTTCCTCTCCGTTTTCAACGCTGACGCTTTGCAGCAGGTGCGGCTCATCAAGGGGGGCTTTCCGGCACGCTACGGCGGGCGGCTCTCGGCGGTGGTCGATCTCAGCATGAAAGAGGGCAACCTGAAGCGCTACGAAGCCGATGGCACGGTGGGGCTGGTCTTTTCCTCGCTGACGGCGCAGGGGCCACTCGTCAAAGACAAAGCCTCCTTCATCGTCTCCGCCCGGCGGACGTACATCGACGTGCTGGCGCGGCCTTTTCTGAACCGCAACCTGGAGGATGGGCAAAGCCTCACGTCGTATTTTTACGACGCCAATGCCAAAGTCAATTACATCGCCTCGCCGCGTAACCGGCTTTTCGGCAGCCTTTACCTGGGCCGTGATGTCTATGGCTCGACGTTCGAGACGGTGGATCGTGCTCGCAATCCCGTCTACCGCGAGCAAAACACGGGCGGAGCCCATTGGGGCAACGTCACCGCCACACTGCGCTGGAACCATCTCTTCTCGAACCAACTCTTTGCCAACACCACGCTGCTCTACAGCCGCTATCATTTTGACGTTTTGTCGCGACTCACGCAGATCAAGGAGACGACGCCAGCGCGACAAACCTCCGAGGAGATCACCTATTCATCGGGCATCGAAGACCTGGGGGCTCGCATCGACTTCGACTTCCGCCCGGCTCCGGCACATTACATCCGCTTCGGCAGCAGCGTGACGCAGCATCGCTTCAATCCGGGCATCAGCACGCTCCAGCTTCGCCTCGCCGACGCGGGTGGCACCGACACCACGCTCACGCCCAACACCTTCCCATTCGCTGCCACCGAGGCTTTTCTTTATGCCGAAGACGATGTGCGCCTCACCAGTCACCTCAAAGCCAACCTCGGCCTGCACGCCTCCGCAATGCGTGTCAACGGCACGACCTACGCCTCGCTCCAGCCGCGCCTTGCGGTGCGCTATCTGCTGCACCCGGACTGGTCTCTGAAAGCCTCTTTCGGCACGATGCAGCAATACCTGCACCTGCTCACCAACACCGGCATCAACCTACCCACCGACCTGTGGCTCGCCGCCACCGACCGCATCCGACCCCAGCGCGCCTGGCAACTCGCCCTCGGCACGGCCTATTCCCTCAGCGCCGATTATCTGGTGAGCGTGGAAGGCTACTACAAATCTATGCGGAGCCTGATCGAGTACAAGCCAGGAGCCAGTTTCATCGCGCCGAACCAGGACTGGCAGGACAAGGTGGCCGTTGGGTGTGGCTGGTCGTATGGCGTCGAGGTGTTTCTCCGCAAAAAGCAGGGGCGCACCACCGGATGGATTGGCTACACGCTCTCGTGGACGCAGCGGCGGTTCGACGCGCTCAACGATGGCGCTGCCTTCCCGTATCGCTACGACCGCCGCCATGATGTGTCCGTTGTGCTTACCCATGCCCTCAGCAAACGTCTCGACCTCGGAGCCACCTGGGTCTATGGCACCGGGCAGGCCATCACGCTGGCGACGGCGCGGTTTGCCAACGGGCACCTGCTTGATCCCCAGGCTTTCCTGGATCCCAACGCTCTGCCCGATCTGCGCGTCTACGGCTCCCATGGCGGCTACCGCATGGCTCCCTACCATCGTCTCGACCTTGCACTCAACTGGCACTTTGGCAAGGCATTTTTCCTGGAATCAGGTGAGAGTACGCTCTCGGCGGGGGCTTATAACGTTTACAACCGCAAGAATCCGTTTTACCTCTTCACAGCAACAGGTCCCGATGGCGAGCGCCAGTACCGGCAGGCCAGCCTGTTCCCGGTGCTGCCGTATGTGGCGTACCGTTTTCGATTCTGAGGAACGTTTCGATGCTGCAACCACTGATGTATGGGAGGATGGGAGTTTGGGAGTGTGGGGGAAGAAAAAAAGGCTCCCATCTTCCCACACGCCCATACCCCCACACTCGAATCATCTTCCTCATTGCCGTCCTGCTCGCTGGGTGTGAAACGGTGGTGGATGTGCCGGTTCCCCCGCACGAATCGCAGTTGGTAGCGCAGAGCTTCTTCTCGCCGGGGAGTCCGTGGAGCGTTCGTGTCACCCATAGCGTCGGCTATACCTCGCCGGACAGGCCAGGGCTCATAGATGATGCCACGGTGGAGATCTGGGCAAATGACCAGTTGGTTGAACGGCTGCCCCGTTCCAATGCGGGCACCTATGTGTCCCAGGCTGCGCTGCCGCAGGCAGATACACGCTACACCGTACGCATCGCCGCGCCCGGCTACACGACCACCGAAGGGCACGACGCGCTCCCATCGCCCGTGCCTGTTACTCATTTTCAGGAAACCGTCGTTCAAGATGGCGCAGACACCAATGCGCAGCGACGCATCCTCAATCTCCGCATCACCCTCGACGACCTGGCCGACGAAGACAACTTCTACGGCCTCGGCATCTTGCAGGGACGATGGATCGAGGACCGTCAGAGCGGCACCGTTACGCTGCTGCCACCCTCGCTGTTTGGCTTCGAGAGCAATGATCCGGTCTTCGGCGAGAGCGCATTTGCCTTCCTCGACACCGAGAAAAGCTACTACCGCGAAGCCTTCTTCAGCGACGACCTCTTCGCAGGACGCACCCACACGCTCGACCTCGACATCCAGTACGACGCCACGCCGCCGGACGCGCAGGTTATTGTACGGCGTGTCTTCACGGTCATCGTGCTCTCGATCTCAGAAGACTTTTTCCGCTATCTGAAAACGGCCAGTAACCAGTCGCTAACCAACGAGAATCCCTTCGCCGAGCCATTGCGGGTGCATTCCAACATGACGAACGGCTTCGGCGTCTTCGCCGGGTTTCAGCACCGCGCCTTTCCACTCAGCGTCGATAGCGTTGGCACCGCCCCCATCACCTCCGCCGACCTCTGCCGCCTCGCGGGGCTCACCCATCCAATCTGCCAGATTCTGCCGCCGACGCCTGGTTTTCAAGAATGAAAAGGGGTGATTTGCTTGCTCTTTCCTGGATCCAATGTTTTATCTTTCTCTAACTTGCATACGATCAGGGATACTATCTCATGCCCCGCATTTCCGAGTTCTTCGGCATTGCTATTTATATCTATTACCATGATGCGCAGCGCCATCATGGGCCGCATATTCACGCCCGTTATTCGGAGCACAAGGCCTCGTTTTCTATTGCTACGGGCGAGCCACTGGGCGGACAGTTACCTCCCCGACAGGAACGCCTTGTGCGCAGGTGGATAGAAAAACGCCGGGCCGAGCTAGAAGCAAACTGGCAACGGGCCTTGCGAGACGAAGAACTCAACTGGATCGAGCCGTGAGTAAGCCTACCATGCTCCACCCCGAAGCGGCCCAGCCAAGCACCCACGAGCTAGGCCCGGATGTTATTGACGTAGAGGCCCTGCCGAATCATCGCATCCGTCTGCTTTTCGAGGGGGGAGACATTCGTATCTTCGACATGACGCCTTTCCTGGATCGAGGCGTATTCAGAAAGTTGAAAGATCCGGCCATTTTTAATGCCGTGTATGTGGAAGGCGGCACCGCCGCATGGCCCGGCGGCGTAGACGTATGCCCGGAAACACTTTATATGGATTCGGAGCCGGAGTGAGCGTCTGATTTGTCACCTTCAGCACCCACACGATGAGGTGATTCGTTTCTATGCCAGAATACACACATTGCCCGGTCTGCCTTGGTGACATTGAATCGAGTTATCGCAATGAAGATGTATCCATTATTTGCCCTCGATGTGGAGAGTTTGAGATGTCGCGGACGCTCGCCTCGTCTGATGTTGGCCTCTATGGGGAGCGGTGGATTCTATCTGGTGCCATTCGGAATGCTTATGAAAGAAATGGACGTGTATCGCTTGATAGCCAAAACATCCTGACACTTTTAAAGACAGCACGTCCCCCATCAGGTCCTATTGACTCAATCTATTTACTGCTGGAACATATACACGCTCGTATGGAATCGCCCTCAGACGCGGTACCTTTCAAAAAAGAACTTGATTATCCGCTGGTCTACGCAAAGAATCAGGCTGATTTTGAGTTCTATATTTCCAAAGCCCATAAGTTGGGCCTGATCGAACCTTTTAAAAAACAAGACGGTCCTCCAGATATAGCCGGATACGTGCAACAGGTTGTTTGCTGGAGGCTGACCATAGAAGGCTGGGCCAAGATTCTTGAACTATCCAGCCACAAAGCAAAACTGGATCAGCATTCGTTGCCATGTGGTTCAACCCCGATTTGGTAAACATTTACGAGAAGGGTATAGTGCCAGCATTAGAAGCCAACGGTTATGATCCGGTCCGGGTTGATCGTATCCACTTCAATGACAAAATTGATGACCGGATTATTGCTGAGATTCGGAAAAGCGGCCTGCTCATCGCTGATTTTACGGGTCATCGAGGCGGCGTTTATTTTGAAGCTGGGTTTGCTCTGGGGTTAGGCATCGACGTTATTTTTACTTGTCGTGCTGATGATATTGAAAAGGCCCATTTTGACACGCGGCAGTACAATCATATCACTTGGACGGATACAGATGATCTCTATACGCAGTTGAATGATAGATTAGCTGCCATGCCCAAATTTTGATTTTTTCCCTTTCTCCTTTCGCGCCTGACATTTTTGTGCAAGGGTTTACGGATGTGTCGCTGTTGGTGGGTCTTATCAATGAAGGCGGGGCGCAAAACCCCGTCCACCGTTTTCCCACCACATGCAACCGAGGATTTCCCATGCCCCGTACTAGCATCCTTCTCAAAAGCATCGCTCTGCTTCTGCTCGTCGTCGGCCTCACCGGATGCGACACCTTTGAAGACCTGAACCCTTTCAACGACGAAAAAGGAGTCCAGGGTGTTATCGAACAGATCGGCGACAACTCGCTGACCCTGGATGGCATCGCCTACGCCGTGACGGACCAGACCGAGTTTGAAGGCGACCTCAGTGGCCTCGCTGACCTCTCGGTGGGCGATGAAGTCGAGATCGAATACGAAGAGAACGGCAGCAACCGCACCGCCCTGGAAGTTGAACTCGCCAGTGCCGACGACGACGATTAACTGCCCGGCGTGCCCCGCCGCTCTCCGCTCGTGCCATCCTCTTCCTGATGCACGCGCCCGAGGGCGCACCGCAACGACGAACCCCTTGCTCTACGTTTGCCGGTGAGGTACGCCCTCTTTTTATGGACCCAGATCTGCGAAGCCATGAATGCATTCTACCCATCTACCCTGCATCGCTTTGTGCTGCTGGCGATGGTGCTGCTGGTTTTCCATGCAGCTGCCTGCGACTCCAACACCCCGGAAGACAATTTCGTCGTCACCTACGACCCCGCTTTTAGCGCGGCGAATTTTCAGGGCAAGGCCATCACCCACCCGTTCCTTCCGCTGCCACCCGGTAAAACGTGGGAACTGCGCGGGCAGACCGAGGACGGGGAGGAGCGCATCCTGGTCGAGGTGTTGCCGGAAACCCGTGAGGTCGATGGCGTGACGGCCACCGTCGTGCGCGACCGGGTGTACCTGGAAGGGAGCCTCGTCGAAGACACGTTCGACTGGTTTGCCCAGGACGACGACGGCAACGTCTGGTACCTCGGCGAAGACTCTAAAGAGATCGAGAACGGCCAGGTAGTGAGCACCGAAGGCTCCTGGGAATCGGGCGTGGACGGAGCCCAGGCAGGCATCGTGATGCCCGCGACGCCGACGGTCGGGCAGGCGTATCAGCAGGAGTTCTATGCCGGGGAAGCCGAAGACCGGGGCCGGGTGTTGAGCGTGGACGAGTCCGTGACGGTAGCGGCGGGCAGCTTCACTGGATGCATCAAGACGGAAGACACGACGCGGCTGGAGCCGGATGTGCTGGAATACAAGTACTACTGCCCTGATGTGGGGCTGGTGCTGGAAGAAAACCTGGAAGACGACGAGCGCTTCGAGTTGCAAGCCATCACAGGCCAGTAAAACCTGCTCTATCAAGGACTGCTTCGGAGGAACGGCAATCCCAGTTTCAGGCTGAACTTGCTGACCACGTCCCATTGCTCCGTCAGAAAGTTATACTGGAGGCCGCCGCCGAACTCGATCCAGGTACCATTTTGCAGACGCGCTTCGCCGCCGCCGTTGAGCAGGAGCGTTTCCATGCGGTCATCGGTTCTATGCTCGGTCTCGAACTGGGCTTCTGTAAACATTTTGTACCGGTTCGTGCCAATGTAGAGCCGCACGCCTGCGCTGCCTTCTACGCCAAACGGGTTATCCACGTTCTCGACGAAGGAAGTGTCGCGTGCCAGACTGCCTTTGACCCCAAAGAGCACCTGCCCCCACGTCTGGATCTTGACAGCTGCCGTAAGCCAGGCAGCGATGTCGGTCGCTTCGATACCCCGACCCAGCGAATCCGCCGTGGAGAACCGCACAGCCGTAGCCAGATCAATGGCGCTGTTGTTCCACGTCTCGCTGCTGTTGATCTGAGCCTGCTCATTCAATAGCACCACCCGTGCGGCAACCAAGGCCTGGATGCGCGTTTGGACAGAGTCGGGCAGTGCCTGATAGAGTTGATCGGGCGTGAGGGCCTGGTTGGATGGAATCGCCAGTTGCATGGCTGGCGGCAGCGCCGTGATGGCATCGAAAATCAGTTGGTTGAGCGAGTCGAGGCCCACCAGCAGGTCATCATTTCTGCGCGGGTCGGCCTTGTCTTTTATGCTGAAACGGAGGCCCAGGGCCAACTCAGACGGGTTTGCTGCGCCCGCCAGCCGCTTTGTCGCTGCCGAGAGGCGAATCCAGTTCAACGGGTTGCGGCGGTATTCGCCCAGCGTCAGATGCTTGCCACCAATAAGCAGGCCGGGCGCAAACTCGACGGCAAAGGTGCGTGGAATGCTGAAGCCATCGTCATCCGTAAAGCTCGTCACCGAGGCGGCCAGTTCACGGATAGTGGCCGGACGCAGAATGTTGCTTGCATCCACATCCACGAGGCTGAAGGCGGGGCCATCTGGGACGGTGTAGTCTACGCGAAAAGCATTCGTCAGCGGTACCGGGGCCGTCGAATCGGAAATCGTAATAAAGTCAGGGAGATGGATGTCTGGGAGCAGGGTCTGTGCAACCGCTACGGACGGCCCGCCGAGTAGCAGCAACAGAATCATTCCTCCGATGGAGATCCCTTTTTTCATGATGTTCCCTCCTTCAGCCAGATGAAACAAGAGGTGATCAGACGCGCGCGTGCTCACGTATCAGCCCGGGCTTGCAGCGTGGCGATCAGGTTGAAAAAGAGCGTATGGCTGTCCGTCTCGCCCGCCCCTTCTTCCGGCACATCAACCGACCCCAACGGCTGGCCGTCCTGGGATAGCTTCAGGGAGACGAAGTATTTGGGTGGATCAATGATGGTCAGGATCACAAACGTCTGCATGATCCGACCGTCATTTAAAGCCAGTGGCGAGGGCAGGGCATAGGCATCGTCATCGTCATTGATGAAATTGCCCTGCTCCCTCATCACTACCTGATTGAGGCCCTTCTCCCAGAGTTGAAGCCGGTATGAGCCGGGCTGGGCAAATCCGGAGGTGACCTCCGCCACGAGCGGGCCACCGTTCTTGTCAAAAAGAATGGTTTTCATAGCGCTGCCGGGTTGAATTCATAAAAGAAGGCAACTACGTATTGGACCTCTAGCCACAACACAGGTACGCACAACAAAAGCGGATGCGAACGGAGTCAATAAAAACGGTACCGCTTCTCATCAAGATAGGCAATAGCCACAATAATATTGTGTGCACTGGTAAGACAACCCCAATAGTGTGTTACCCTGAGCTATTATTGCGAGCGAGCGCGGCAATCTCGTTTTCAGGGCGAGAAGCCGGGCTTCACGAAATGGCTTCGTTACTTCATTCTTCGCAATGACCTGCTTTTCTATAAAGCACAACTTGGTTATCCAATACTCCATGCAGTTTTAGGTAGAGTTGCAGATCAAAGCGATAGGTCGCAGGTCTGTTGTTCCACCAAGCAGATCCCACGACCTATGCTCGCTCAACCCCTCGCCGGAGCTACTGAGTGCTTGAAGCTTGGCAGCGCATGGGCGATGCTGCGGAATGAGCATCGCTTGCAGAGGGCTTTTTCAAGGAAGTCGTGCAAGGCTGCTGATCATTGGGAGATCAAAACATGAGTTTTGCCGCAATCGTGGCAAAGGCAACGCTGGTTGCCATGTCGGGTGTGCCCGGTTTTGACGATATTGATGGAGCGTTAGGGAGGGCACCAGGGGGTGATGCTGGTGATCGTTATATCTCAGAAGGGCTGACACGAGAAGCGGGAGCTTCAATGTATCCCTTTTCCGGGCTCCCTGCTGCCCATCAACACCTTTCGAGCATCGCAAAAAAAGGCACCCCCAGCGGAGGTGCCTTTTGAAAATCAGGGATTGCCCAAGCCGCCTAGCCAATGTGCATCAGCAGTTCTTCGCGGCGGTGCTTCTGGCGAAGCTTGCGGAGGGCTTTCTCTTTGATCTGCCGCACGCGCTCGCGGGTCAGGCCGAAGCGCTGGCCGATCTCTTCGAGCGTCAGCGGATGCTCACGCCCGATGCCGAAGTAGAGACGTGTGATCTCCGCTTCTCGGTCGTGCAGCAGCGACAGCGCCCGCTCAATGTCTATCTTCACCGACTCGTCAAGCAACTGGTCATCTGGCGCGATGCCTTCGTCACTGGGCAGCACGTCGAGGAGGCTGTTGTCGTCATCCTCATTGAAGGGTGCATCCATCGAGAGGTGGCGGCCCGTATGCTGCATGGCCTCGCGCACCTTCTCTACATCGATCTCTAGCTCTTCAGCGAGTTCTTCGAGGTTGGGTGCCCGCTCGTGCTCCTGGGCCAGACGGGCGCTGGTCTTGCGGATCTTTGAGATCG
>Ga0102947_1000683_pt1 | contig 11923 bp, 8 predicted proteins | sample SalPon2A_A_D2_MG_FD_78210 | JGI IMG/M metagenome (GOLD analysis project Ga0102947, IMG submission 78210) | Soil microbial communities from South San Francisco under conditions of wetland restoration - Salt Pond MetaG R2A_A_D2_MG | ecosystem: Environmental > Terrestrial > Soil > Wetlands | place... | reverse complement strand
GGCCGAGCCCTGCAAAGCGACCGGGTCTACGTGATACCGCGCCGGCGGCCGCTGCCCATCGACTTGACGGTGGAGGTCGATATCAGTCAGTTCGAGCCGCTCGCCGACGGCACAGCGGCCTTGGCGGCCCGGTGGCTGGTCTTCGGCGACCGCGACCGGCCGCTCGAGGAGGGCAGCGCCGACATCCGTATTGAGGGCGACCTGTCGAAGGGCTATGAATCCCGGGTCGAGCTCTTGAGCAAGGCTCTCGGCGAACTTAGCCGTCGTATCGCCGAGTCCGTCCTCGCCATCGCACTTTGAGTGCGTCGTGCGGCCTCTTCTTCGCGAACCGCTGCCAAAGACAGCGAATCCTGCTATAGGAGAGCAAAAGTCCGTCTGCAACTGCATGAGGCTCATCGGTTCAGTCACCGTCGTTCGCTGCAAGGCGCAGCGGCAATCAATTTGGGCAAGGACTGCCGCACAACGAGACGAGGACATGCCATGCACCGCCCCTCACAACCATCTTTCGTTCGGGCCGGGTTCGCTCTAGCCCTTCTCTGCCTTGCGACGATCTGGCCCGGCGACGCTCGGGCGCAAGTCGCCAAGACGCTGCCCCCGCTCGCCGGCGACAGCGACAGCCGTGCCGCGGCGATCAACGGGCGCGGCCAAATCGCCGGGGCCAGCGGTAATTTTTCCGACGGCCCGGTGACGGCGGTCCTTTGGGACCGGAAAGGCAAGTCAAAGGCCCTCCCGCCTCTGGACGGCCATGCCGACAGTCAGGCATTCGCAATCAACGGCCGCGGCGATGTGGCCGGCGACAGCGGTTACTTTTTCGGCTTCTACGAACCCACCGCCGTGATCTGGGAAAAGGGCAAGGCACCGCGGGCGTTGCTGCCCCTTGAGGACGACGCCTTCAGCAGCGCGGCCGCTATCAATGGAAAGGGTCAGGTCGCGGGTGTCAGCATCGGTCAGGTCGATATCGGCAGCGGTGTTCTCCGCACCAGGCGTCGGGCGGTGATGTGGGATGAATCCGGCCTCCCGCACCTCTTGCCGCCGCTGCCGGGCGACAACGAGAGTTTCGCCAGCGACATCACCTACGGCGGCGACGTGGCTGGGGAAAGCCGTCTCAACGGCCTGGCCACGGCCGTGCTTTGGAACCGCAAGGGCGTCGCCAAAGCCCTGCCGCCTCTGGACGGCGACATCGAAAGCCGCGCCGCGGGCGTTAACCGCTTGGGCCAGGCGGTCGGTGTGAGCGTTTCGGCCGACCACAACGACACCGCGGTGTTTTGGGACGAAAGCGGCGAACCGCGAGCGCTTCTTCCGCTCGACGGCGATGTCTCGAGCAGCGCTTTTTCCGTCGACCCCACCGGTGAAGCCGCCGGCTATAGCGTCAGCGCCGACCGGGAGCCGACCGCCGTCGTTTGGGACCGCAGCGGCACTCCCATCGCCCTCCCCACGCCTGACGACAGCACCGTCGCCCAGGCCTTCGCTATCAACAACAAGGGCGAATTGGCCGGCCTCAGCCGGCTGGTGGACGGCGACGACCGCCGCGACAGCGGCACACGTTGGCGTTAATCGGGCCGGCGCATCGGCTGCGTTGATCGCCGCAGGCCGGCTCGGCTCGATTTTGCAACGCAGCATTTTCTGTTGTTGCATGGGCGGCTCCGCCTTATCTTAATAAGACTTATTCTCAAAGAAACCGGTGGTGCAGCGCGATGGCACCGCCGTCCAATCGATACCGGCGAAGGGCGAAGCTAGGCTTCTTGGGCGCGCGCCGGACGTGAGGTCCAAGAAGGAGTTCTTTGCTTGTTGTGGAGCCCGACCATGGCTTGGACGTACCGGCGCGCGCGCCGCTACGTCGCCATCTCTTTCGTGATTTTCAGCGCCACGATCGTGGCCTCTTGCGATCCCGGAGGCGACGCCGCCGAGGCGCCGAAGGCCCCGCCGCCACCGACGGTGACGGTGGCCAAACCGGTGGTGAAGCAAATCGTCGAAAGCGACGAATTCGTCGGCCGTTTCGCCGCCGTCAAGGAAGTGGATGTGCGCTCGCGCGTGAACGGCTACCTGGAGTCCGTGCTTTTCGAGGACGGGCAGCTCGTCGCCGAGGGCGATCCGCTCTTTACCATCGACCCGCGCCCCTTCGTCACCGCCTTGAACCAGGCGCGAGCCGAGGTCGACAGCGCCCAAGCGGCCTTGGTTTTCGCCAAGAGCGAACTTTCCCGTGCCCAGCAGTTGATCGGCCGCGGCAATATCTCGCAACAGGCAGTCGATGAGCGCCAGCAGGCCTTTCAAGCGGCACAGGCCCGTGTCGCCGCCGGCGAGGCCGCCCTGGAGCGCGCCCAGCTGGACCTGGATTACACGGAGATTGCCGCCCCCATCGCTGGTCGGATCGACCGCAACTTCATCTCCGAAGGCAATCTGGTCGCGGCCAGCGACACGGTCTTGACCCGGATCGTCAGCACAACCCCCATGTACTTCTATTTCGACATCGACGAGCGGACCTACCTGTCCTACGCCCGCGACGCCCGGCAGCGCGGCGCCGATTTGCAAAGCGGCGACGACGGCTTGGCGGTGACGGTGACCCTTGCCGACCAACGGGCAGCGCCCTTCGAGGGCACGCTCGACTTCTCGGAAAACCGCGTCGACCCCAACAGCGGCACCATGCGGGTCCGGGCGGTTGTCGCCAACCCGGACCTGGTCCTGCAGCCGGGCCTTTTCGGTCTCATCAAGGTGCCGGGAACGCGACCCCACGACGGCATCCTGATCCCCGACGAGGCCATTGCCAGCGACCAAAATCGCCGCATCGTCTACACGGTGGACGACAGCGGCCGGGTGATCGCCAAGCCGATCGAACCCGGCCCGAAAGTCGACGGCTACCGCGTCGTGCGCAGCGGCCTGACCGGCGACGAAGAGATCGTCATTAACGGCTTGATGCGGGTGCGACCCAACGTCACGGTCACGCCCGAGCCGGTCGAGTTGCCGCCGGTGAAGGAGTAGGCGGAAGGTCATGCGCTTTTCCCACTTCTTCGTCGACCGCCCGATTTTCGCGACGGTGGTATCGCTGGTCCTGATCCTCACCGGCGGCATCTCCTATCTGCAGCTGCCCGTCTCCCAATACCCCGAAATCGCGCCCCCCACCGTGGTCGTCAACGCCGCCTATCCCGGCGCCAATGCCGAAACGGTGGCCAGCACCGTGGCGACGCCCCTGGAGCAAGAGATCAACGGTGTGGAGGGCATGATCTACATGTCCTCCTACTCGACAAGCGACGGCCTTGCGCAGATTTCCGTGACCTTCCAGCCGGGCACGGATTTGGACCAAGCCCAGGTGCAGGTGCAAAATCGCGTCTCGGCCGCCGAGCCGCGCCTGCCGGAGGAGGTGCGCCGACAAGGCGTGACCACGCGGAAGTCCTCGCCCGATCTCATGATGGTCGTGCACATGCTCTCGCCGGACGGCACCTACGACCAGCTCTACGTGTCGAACTACGCCCGCACCCAGGTGCGGGACGAGCTCGTTCGCCTGCGCGGCGTCGGCAATCTCCTGCTGTTCGGCGAACGCGAGTTCTCCATCCGTGTTTGGCTGGATCCGGATAAGCTCGCGGCCTACGGTCTGACCGCGGGCGACGTGGTGACCGCGTTGCGCCAGCAAAACGTTCAGGTGGCGGGCGGTGCCATCGGCGCACCGCCTTCCCCCGACGGCACGGCCTTCCAAGTCACCGTGTCGACCCAAGGGCGCTTTTCGGATCCCGAGGACTTTCGCCGCATCATCGTCAAGGCCACCGACGACGGCCGCATCGTGCGGGTATGGGACGTGGCCCGGGTGGAGCTGGGCGCCAAGGAATACGTCAGGAACAGCTACCTCAACGGCAAGCCGGCCGTGGCGCTCGGCATCTTCCAACGGCCCGGGACCAATGCCTTGGAGACCGCCGACGAGATCAAGGCGACCATGGCGCGGCTGTCGAAGAACTTCCCGCCGGGGCTCAGCTATCAGATCGTCTACAACCCGACCGACTTCATCGCCGCCTCGATCGACGCGGTCCAGGAGACACTGTTCGAAGCGCTCTTCCTGGTCGTGCTCGTGGTGCTGATCTTCCTGCACTCCTGGCGCACCGCTTTGATCCCCATTGCGGCCATTCCGGTTTCGCTGATCGGCACCTTCGTCGTCATGTCGGCCATCGGCTTTTCCTTGAACACCCTGACCCTCTTCGGGCTGGTGCTGTCGATCGGCATCGTGGTCGACGACGCGATTCTGGTTGTCGAAAATGTCGAGCGCAACGTCCGTGCCGGCCTTTCGCCGGCCGAGGCGGCACACCGCACCATGGACGAGGTCGGGACGGCGATCCTGGCGACATCCCTGGTGCTCGCGGCCGTCTTCGTGCCGACGGCCTTCGTCCCCGGCATCACGGGCAAATTCTATCAGCAGTTCGCCGTCACCATCACGGTCTCCACCGTGATCTCCGCCTTCAACTCCTTGAGTTTGTCGCCGGCCCTCGCCGCGCTGATTCTCAAACCGCACGATGCGCCGCGGCCGCGGTGTTTCCTCGCCCGCGCCGCCGATGCGGCCGGCCGCGCCTTCAACGCCGGCTTCGACCGGGTGAGCGGCGCCTACGCCGGCGGCGTGCACGGCCTGGTCGGCGGCAAGGCCGCCCGCTTGGCCATGCTGCTGCTTTTCGCCGGGCTGGTCTATGCCACCCAGCACGTCCTGCGCGAGGTGCCGCGCGGCTTCATACCCCAGCTCGATCAGGGCTACGCCATCGTCGTGGTGCAACTGCCCGACGGCGCGGCGCTGAACCGCACCGACGACGTCGTCCTGCGGGCCAGCGAGATCGTGCAGAACACCCCGGGCGTGCACGACGCCGTGGGCTTTGCGGGTTTCTCCGGGGCCACCTTTACCAACGCCACCAACTCCGGCGTGGTCTTCGCGGCTTTCGATCCCTTCGACGAGCGTCTGGCCAAAGGCGAAACCGCGGAGCAGATCGTCGGCCAGCTCTACGGCCGCCTGCAGCAGATCCAAGAAGCCTTCATTATCGCCGTTCCGCCGCCGCCGGTGCGTGGCGTGGGCACTTCCGGCGGCTTTAAGATGCAGTTGCAGGACCGAGAATCGGCGGACATGGGCCGGGTCCTCGGCGCCGCCTATGGCCTCATGGGACAGGCCAACCAGGACCCGCGCCTGACCCGCGTCTTCACCACTTTCAGCGCCGCCAGTCCGCAGATCTTCGTCGACGTGGACCGCGTTCGCGCCCAGATCCTGAACGTGCCCATCGAGTCCGTCTTCGAGGCGCTCTCGATCAACCTCGGCACCACCTACGTGAACGACTTCAACGCCTTCGGCCGCGTCTACCAGGTCCGCGCCCAGGCCGACAACCCCTACCGCCTGGACCTCGCCGACATCAAACAGCTTAAGGTCCGTTCCGAAAGCGGGGCCCTCGTCCCCCTCGGCACCCTGGCCGAGATCCGTTTCACCAGCGGCCCGGACCTGGTGCAGCACTACAACCTCTACACCTCCGTCCCCCTACAGGGCTCGGCCCGGCCCGGCGTTTCCTCCGGCGACGCTCTGGCGACGATGGAGGCCCTGGCCGCCCGGATCCTGCCGCCCGGCACGAGCTTCGAATGGACCGAGTTGGCCTATCAGGAAAAACAAACCGGCTCGGCCGCCGCTTACATATTCGGGCTTTCGGTGCTCTTCGTGTTCCTCGTGTTGGCCGCCCAGTACGAAAGCTGGGTGCTGCCATTGGCGATCATCCTCATCGTGCCCATGGCCGTCCTCTCGGCCATGCTGGGCGTGATGCTGCGCGGCATGGACAACAACATCCTGACCCAGGTCGGCCTCATCGTGCTGATCGCCTTGGCCGCAAAGAACGCCATCCTGATCGTCGAGTTCGCCAGGCAGGGGCAGGAGCGCGGCTTGTCCGTGGTAGCGGCCGCCGTCCAGGCCTGCCGCTTGCGTCTGCGACCGATCATCATGACCGCGTTCGCCTTCATTCTGGGTGTCGTGCCGCTGGTCATCGCCACCGGGCCCGGCGCCGAGATGCGTCAGGCCCTCGGCACGGCGGTCTTTTTCGGCATGCTGGGCGTGACGCTTATCGGCTTGTTCCTGACCCCGGTGTTCTTCGTGGTCCTGCAGTCGTCGGTGGCTCTACTGCGGCGACGGCCCGCGGACAAGGGCCCAGGCAGGCCGTCGGAGCCGAAAGCGGAGACCTCATCCTAGGGCATTCCGGCGCACGGCGCCGCCGCGTTCGTACCAGCCCTTGGAGGCCGTGACGATCTTCACCACGCTCAGCATCACCGGGACTTCGATCAAGACGCCGACAACGGTCGCAAGGGCCGCCCCGGAGGAAAAGCCGAAGAGGCTGATGGCCGCGGCCACGGCCAGTTCGAAGAAGTTGCTGGCGCCGATCAGGGCTGAGGGCGCGGCCACGCAGTGGGCCTCTCCCACCGCGCGGTTCAGGACATAGGCAAGGCCCGCATTGAAATAGACCTGTATGAGGATCGGCACCGCCAAGAGGCCGATGACGAGCGGCTGGGCGATGATCTGCTCGCCCTGAAAACCGAACAGCAGCACCAGGGTCGCTAGGAGCGCCAGCAGGGACAGCGGCTGCAGCCTGCCCAAGAGAGACTGCAGGCGCACCTCGCCGCCCGCGGCCAAAGCCCGCCGCCGGATGAGCTGTGCCACGATGACCGGCACGACGATATAGAGGCCGACCGAGAGCAGCAGCGTCTCCCAGGGGACGGTGATGGCCGAGAGGCCCAGCAGCAGTGCGACGAGGGGCGCGAAGGCAAAGACCATAATGACGTCGTTCAGCGCCACCTGGCTCAAGGTGAAATGAGGCTCGCCGTTCGAGAGATTGCTCCAGACGAAGACCATCGCCGTGCAAGGCGCCGCGGCCAGGAGAATGAGCCCGGCAATATAGGCGTCGATCTGCGCTTCGGGCAGGTAGGGCCGGAAGAGAAGGCCGATGAAGAGCCATCCCAAAAGCGCCATGGAAAAGGGCTTGACCGCCCAGTTGATCAAGAGCGTGACGCCGATCCCGCGCCAGTGCGCGGTCACCTGCGCCAAGGCGCCGAAGTCGATCTTCATCAACATGGGGACGATCATCAGCCAGATCAGCAAAGCCACCGGCAGGTTGACCCGGGCGACCTCCGCGGCACCGACGGCTTGAAAAACCGCTGGGAAAAGGTGACCGAGGCCAATGCCCGCCACGATGCAGAGCGCCACCCACAAGGTCAGGTATCGCTCGAAGAGATTCATGGCCGGCTTCTCCACCGCGGCCGTCGCAAAATCGCCGGTCATCTTTGTATTCCTATGGTCTTGGGTCGCGTGGTCTTGGGTCGCGTGGTCTTGGGTCGCGTGGTCTTGGATCTCGATGGGGCCGGCCGGGCGCTTGCGCGACAGCCGCGGCCGGCATTGCGGCACCTATGCATTCGACGCCAACCCCTCAGGCTGTCCCACTCACCTGCGCGGTGCCGGAGTGCAGCAGTCCGGGCGGACGCAATCGAGCAGGGGCGCACAGATTTCGGGCCGTCCATTGCAGCAGTCTTCCAGCAGGTAGGACAGCAGAACGCGGGTGCCCGCGAGATCGAGCTTGTAGATCACCGAGCGACCCTCGCGCTGAGACGTGACCAGACCGCCGTTGACGAGGATCGCCAGATGGGACGACATGGTGTTGTGCGGAATGTCCAGCGCCCGGGCGATGGCGCCCGCCGCCATCCCCTCGCCACCGCAGCGGACCAGGAGCCGGAAGGCGTCCAAGCGAGTTTCCTGCGATAAGGCGCCAAAGGCCTTGGTGGCGTCCAATCTGTCCATTTGTCTAGACTTATCGACATATATGGCCGACGTCAAGTGGCCGCGTTGCCCCGGAAGCGGTTTCACTTGCTGCCACTTCTCAAGGACGCTTCGGCACTCCTACGCGGCGGGGCGTTGGCGGGCGATTTGCCGGACGCGCGCGATCCGCCACAAAGCGTAGACCAGAAGTATCGTCAGACCCGCAGGTCCGGCGGCAATGCAAAACGGCCGCATAGCTGACGGTTCCCAATGCCAAGGATCTTCGCCGCCGCACCATAGGGCCGCACCATAGGACCGATGGCGGTCCGCAACGATCTCGTTTGGCAGGCCCAAACCTCTCACGGCACGTCTTGGAATCCTCAGCTCAGCCTTTCGGTCCCGTCGTTTCGTCGCGAAGACTTCGAGCACCTCCCCTTCGTGGCCCAAGGCGCGCTACAGATATCGAGTCTTGCCGTTGAACTTTATGAGAACGTCCTCCAGGTGCCCGAGCCACTGGGGAACAGCGGAAGGCGCTTTTGCATCGTGGGGCGCTTCAAATCACCCCTCCACACCTCAAGCCCGTTTGCTTTGACACTGTCTTCGGGCGGAAAAATGGACGTCTGTATGGGGCGGTCAATCCAGCCCTAGCGCTTCCATCACTAGGTCACAGGCGGCGCTACCGTGGAAGGTCGGAGCGGTGAGGAAGTGGTAGCCGCGTTTCGAGGTCAGGTCCTCGTTGTGGAGGGGTTGCAGCACGCCGCTTTCCAGCAGGTCGGCGACCATGCCGCGCCAGCCTAGTGCCACGCCGTTGCCCTGCAGGGCCTGGTGAATAGCGACACCATGATTGGTCACTTCGACACTACGGTCCGGCGCGCCGGCTTCGGGCGCAAATTTGGCCTGCCAATCCTGCCATGTGAACCAGCGCCCCTCAGCGTCTTCCAGGTGGATCAGCGGCCCCGCTTCGAGCAGTGCGGTCGGCGTGCAGCCCGCCAGCGCGGCCGCCAGCTTGGGCGCGGCCACCGGCACCACCGCCTCGGGGATCACCAAACGACTCTCGAAGCCTGGCCAATCCCCAATCCCGAAGAGGATGGCGCAGTCGACCTCGTCTAAGGGGATGTGAGCGTCGAGTTCGGCGGTGGTGACGCGGAAGACCGTCTTTGGCGTCCGCCGCTTCAGCGCGGCCAGGCGTGGCAGGGCCCAGTAGCTTGCGATGCCCGGATAGGTGGCCAGGGTGATGCCGTCGCCCTCGTTCCGCCGCCTGAGGCGCGCGCTGGCGCGGCCGATATCTCTGAGGGAGCCCGAGAGCACCCGGTAATAGTCGTGCGCCGGCCCGCTGGGCACCATGGCCGCGCCTTCCTTTACGAAAAGCCGCACCCCCAGATCCTGCTCCAGCAGACGGATCTGGTGGCTGATGGCCGGCTGCTGCACGTTCAGTTCGGCGGCGGCTCGGGTGTAGCTGCCAAGACGATAACAGGCCTCGAAGGCACGGGCAGCTTTGAGGGGCGGAAGATCACGCATAGTCATTTATTTTTTCAATGTCTCCATGAATATTACCTGCATTCCCAAAAGATTAAAATGCATATCTAATCGATTCAATCGATATGATATGCGCCGAGCCAAGGGTCTATTTCGGCCCCCGAAACAGCGGCGTGGGGAGGGCGCGGGATGAGGGTAGCTTTGGCAGAAGCGCATTGGCGTGGTGCGGCCTCGTGGCTGGCGTTTCTGTTTCTTGTACTGGCCGGCTGGGCGGCGCTCTTCGTCATGAGCCGGGAGATCGCGGCGGGGTCCTCGGCTTCCCTGCTGGGCCCGGGGATGGGCCTATTGGCACCTTGGTTTTATTCAAGCCCGGAAACCGCGAGCGCGGGGGGCGGTGGCTTGCTTCCGACGACATTGGAGCAAGCCCTCGCGGTGATCTGTGGGGCCGGTCCATCCTCGGGCGAGGTCGCGCTGCCCTCGCTGATCGCCATGTGGGCGCTAATGGCCTTGTCCATGATGGCCCCCACCGCCCTACCTCTGCTGCGGGCTTACGGCGAGCTCATGACCGGCAACCCGCTGCGGGTGCCGCTGCTGGGCTTCTGGGCGCTCTTGGCCGGCTTTTGCCTCGTCTGGCTGGGCTTCGCGGTGCTGGCCGCCCTGTTCCAGGCACTGGCCGGGTCGGCCGACATCATGACCACCGGCGGCCTGCTGCGGCCGGGCTGGATGACGGCGGCCCTGCTGGCCCTGGCCGGTTTTTATCAGTTCAGTGCGCTGAAAGCCGCCTGCCTCAGCCGCTGCCGTTCGCCCATGGCCTTCTTCTTTTCCCATTGGCGCGAGGGCACCGCCGGCGCTCTGCGCATGGGTCTGCTGCAGGGCCTCGCCTGCCTGGGCTGCTGCTGGGCGCTGATGGCGCTGGCCTTCGTCGGCGGCACCATGAACCTGGTCTGGATGGGCCTCGCCATGGTCCTGATGGCGACGGAAAAACTGTCGACCCTCGGCAAGATCATTACCGCGCCGCTGGGCGCCCTCTTGTTGGCCTCTGCTGCGATATCGGCCATCTGGGCCGCTACGAGCTGATCAAAAGGAAACCTGTGACATGACGTTACCTTGGAAGATCGATGGAGAGTTGATCCTCAACTGCAACTGCACGGTTTTTTGTCCCTGCGTGGTTTCCCTGGGCAAGCACCCGCCGACCGAGGGCTACTGCCAGGCCTGGGCCGGGGTGCGCATCGACAAAGGCCATGCCGGGGACGAGGACCTGAGCGGTCTCAACGTCGCCTTGCTGTTGGATATCCCTGGCCTGATGGGACGAGGGAACTGGACTGTGGCGGCCTACATCGACGAGCGGGCCAGCGAGGCCGCCTATATCCGCCTGCAGGAGATCTTCAGCGGCAAGGCCCGGGGCACCACCGGCCTCTTTTCGATCCTGGTCTCCACCTTCCTGGGGGCTGAGCGGGCGCCGGTCGCCTACGAGACCGACGGGCAGCGCCGCCGCCTGGTGGTGCCAAAAAAGATCCTCGGCGAGGTGGAACCGATCGGCGGCGCCGATGCGGGCCAAGAGGTCAAGGTGGTCAACACCGAGTACTGGATGGGCCCTGACGTGACCATTGCCCAAGCCACCCAATCGAAGGTCCGCGCCTTCGGCCGGGTCTGGGACTTCACCGGCCGCAGCGCTGAGATCTGCCAGATCTCCTGGGCCGGGCCATAAGGAGACGGTCAATTGGACGCGTTATTGGAGAAGGGAAAAGCCATGGCGACAGCCTTGGCGCCATCGCCGTCACTCACTCTTTCCCGGCGTTTAGCCCAGACGCCCTTCACGCCGCGCCTCGAGGCCTGCGGAGTGAGGAGTTACACCATCTATAACCGCACCCTGCTGGCCACCTGCTTTCACTCGCCGGAAGAGGACTACCGGCACCTGAAGACCCACGTGCAGCTCTGGGACGTTTCCTGCGAGCGCCAGGTGGAGCTGAAGGGGCCAGACGCGGCGCGCCTCGCTCAGTTGATGACGCCGCGCGATCTCTCCAAGGCTCGGATCGGTCAATGCCTCTACGCCCCGCTCGTGGACGAGGACGGCGGGATGTTGAACGACCCGGTGATCCTGAAGCTCGGGGAGGATCGCTATTGGATCTCCATCGCCGATTCCGACGTGCTGCTCTGGGCCAAGGGGCTGGCGCTGGGCATGGGTTTGAAGGTCCAAGTGACCCAGCCCGAGGTCTGGCCCCTGGCGGTGCAGGGGCCGAAGGCCGAGGAACTCATGTCCCGGGTTTTCAGCGAGGCGGTCTTGAGTATCGGCTTTTTCCGCTGTCAGCACCTGGCGTTCCGTGGCCACAAACTGGCGGTGGCGCGCTCCGGCTTCAGCAAGCAGGGTGGTTTCGAGATCTTCATCGACAGCAAACATCTCTGCTTGGAGCTATGGGACGCTCTCTGGCAGGCCGGCGAAGCGCTGGAGGTGCGCTCCGGCTGTCCCAACCAAATCGAGCGCATCGAGGGCGGCCTGCTCTCCTACGGCAACGACATGACCCGGGCCAACACACCCCTGGAGTGCGGCCTGGGGCGCTACTGCCACCTGGACCGTCCCATCGATTTCATCGGTCGGGAGGCCCTGCTGCGCGCCCGGGACGCCGGCCTGAAGCGCCAGGTGCGCGGCCTGACGGTGGCAGGCGATCCGCTGCCCCGCTGCAGCCAGCCCTGGCCGGTCTTGGCCGGCTG
>Ga0102947_1000682_pt1 | contig 11943 bp, 10 predicted proteins | sample SalPon2A_A_D2_MG_FD_78210 | JGI IMG/M metagenome (GOLD analysis project Ga0102947, IMG submission 78210) | Soil microbial communities from South San Francisco under conditions of wetland restoration - Salt Pond MetaG R2A_A_D2_MG | ecosystem: Environmental > Terrestrial > Soil > Wetlands | place... | reverse complement strand
GCTTCGCACACATTCCATCCAATTCAGCATATGCAGTGAGGTCATATCGTCTGCTCCTGTATTCGCCGAAGTAACCACCTTGGGTGCATTCTCCGTAAGGTTGAACCCATTCAACAAATTGGGTTGCATGCCCATAGCCCGTGCATGATGCTCAGACAATCCACCATTATCACTTACTTTATTGGTGTCCAGATTGAGTTCTCCACCATTTGAATAATAAATTTCTTTTGTCCCGCCTGCCGAATTGGTAAATCGTGAGGAATAAGTCACCTGGAATCCTGTATCGGGATCTCCGGCGGGGCCGTAATCAAATACAGCCGTCATCGTATCATAATTTTTCCTGCCGTCCTTCCACAGGTAAATACCCCCGTTGGCCGCTACGCTACGCGGGTGGTCCAATCCGGTAAACCAATGTACCGTATCGATCTGGTGAGACATCCATTGGCCGGGAATACCCGAGGAATAGGGCCAGAATAATCTGTATTCCAGATATTTTCTCGGATCCCAGGCTTCGTAGGGACGATTCATCAAATACCTTTTCCAATCCGTGTCTGATTCTTTTATTTCCGAAACCAGTTTAGGCAAACGCCATCTGCCCGGTTGGTTCACATTCCAGGTCATCTCCACCATAACGATATCCCCAAACTTCCCGGATTTTATATAATCAGCCGCAGCGTGGTAGTTTGCTCCACTTCGCCTTTGCGAACCTATCTGGAATACGATGCCCGATTCTTTAACCGCTTTCTTGGCTGCACGGGCGTCATCCATGGTCTCGGCAAAAGGTTTTTCGACGTAGGCATCTTTTTTGGCATTTGCAGCCTGCACTGCATGAAGGGCATGCTGAAAATCGGCCGTGGAAATAATTACGGTATCAATCTCATTTTGATCATACATCTCTTCATTATTCCGCCATTGTTTTATTTGATTTCCTGTGAGATCCCCGATAAATGCCGAGCCTTCTTCCCTTCGCCGGCTCCAGATATCGGACACCCCGACTATTTCAAAGTTTTGGGCTTTGCTATGTCCGTTAAAAGCAGGGATCAGGGCGTACCTGGCCCTATTTGAAAACCCTACAATACCCACGCGGACCCGGTCATTTGATCCCAGGATCCGGCGATAGCTCTTAGCGCTCATTGTTCCTGTCCCCAGAACAATCCCGGTAGATGCCAGGGCAGTATCACGTAAAAACTTCCTTCTTGATTTAGTCATCTTGTACTTTTTAAAATTCTCTTACTTTAATATTTCTGAAAGAAACCCTGTCCCCGTGATCCTGCAATAAGATCAGTCCTTCGGGAATACGGCCAAAGTCTTTCCATTGTTCATATTTACTCTTTTCAACCAGGGCCCTGAAAAGCTGACTATGCCTGTCAAATTCCACTACCTTTATCTGATTTAACCAGTGCTCCACATGCCCTCCTTTTACCACGATACGGGCGTTATTCCAATTGCCTACACCTTTGAAATTCTTGCCCCTGGAACTATCGGTGTTTTCGGCCCGGATAAGATCATAAAGAGAGCCCACCGTTCTGTTCCCGTTCTGCCCTTTTTTGGCATCGGGATGTTTTTCATCGTCCAGTACTTGAAATTCCAACCCGATCGCAGATCCTTCCCCTTGATTAAGGCCCGCATCCACAAAATATTTTATGCCGCTGTTCGCACCTTCTGTGATTTTAAAATCCACACTCAATTCAAAATCGCTAAAGGCCGCGGTAGTAACGATATCACCGCCATTTTGGGATTCTGCTCCCCCGGAAGATAAAACGCTCAGGGTACCATCGCTGATCTCCCAGCCTTTATCGGGAAAACCATCCAGCCTGGCGCCTCGCCATCCGTTCGATGTTTTTCCGTCCCAAAGCATCCGCCAGCCCTTGCGAATTTCACTGGCTGTTAACTGGTTGGTCAGATAGCTGATTTCCGGAACATCTACATCTACTGCCTTTCTGGAATTATCAAGATCAGTAGTCTTGATCTTTATATTTCTCCATTTTACAATTTTACCCTCCAGGGATTCATCGTGGATGCTATGTACCTGAAAGGCAATAAAACCCTCGGCGGTGGTATCATCCACCAGATTCGCGCACTGGATGTCATTGATCCAGGTACGTATGGTATTGCCAATAGCCTCGATCCTGTAGTGGTTCCATTCCCCCGGGACAAAGGCTTCCTGGCCTTTCGGGTTTCTGGACAAAGGATAAAGCCAGCCGTTCCTGGCCTCATCGTAAATACCGCCAGCCCATTTTCTGGCACTGGTCTCTATTTCGCATTGATACCCGTGTACCCGTCCGTCCAGGTATGAAGGAATACTGAGGCTTCTGAATTGGACCCCTGAGTTAAGCCCGTTTTCCACGAACACATCGAACTCCAAAATGAAATCCCCATACGTTTTCCTGGTGGCCATAAAACTGTTGGGGGTATTCAATCTTGAGGTACCTATGAGTTCCTGATTTTTGATTTCATATTTGGCATTTCCGTTCAGCTGTTCGAAATTGGAAAGATCTTTTCCATTGAACAAGATTTCCCAGTTTTCCTGGGCTGATAATACAGACCCGTATAACAATAAGGAAACTATAAACAAAAGGTTAACTTTTTTCATGTATTGTTTGGATTCAAATGGTGATACTCTACCGCCCGGCTGAGGTAATAAAACGGTAATAATTAAATTTTCGTGAACGTTAACGAATATAAAAAATATTTTTCACTTATCCCTATAAAATGTTGATTCATTCAAGGGGTATTTAGATTTGAACCCGGGGTAAATACCCCCTGGACAATTCAATGAAAAAATAACAAAATACCGCTTAGCATCCCGTAATTCAGGGACGCCCGGGAATAGTTCCACAAGGGCCACAAGGAATTCATCAACGGGTTAAAAACTCCCGCGAATAGGGGTAAATACCGGAGGCGCAGGGGAATCTATGGGTATTTCTTCCATTTTAACCGATTATCTTCCTACATTTAAATGGAAATATATCCTAAAATCATGTATTCAATGAGATCACTTATCCTTAAGCTTCTAAAACCCTTGCCTTTATTAATGGTGCTGATCCTATATTCCTGTGGAGAAAAGAAAGCGGAGAACAAAAAGCAAATAGCCCTGGAAAGCGCTGAAAAAAGCCGCTGGGTTTCAATATTCAACGGCAAGGACCTTACGGGCTGGACCATGAAAATTAACGGCTATCCACTGGGTGAAAATTTCGGAAATACATTTCGGGTGGAAAACGGGATTTTAAGCATCCGCTATGACGCCTACGGAAAAGACTTCAACAGTCGGTTCGGGGCCCTGTATTTTGATAAGCCACTATCCGATTACCGGCTAAAGGTAACCTATCGTTTTGTGGGCGAAACAGCTCCCGGGGCTCCTGAATGGGGTTACAGGGACAGCGGCATACAATTTCACGGGCAACCCCCGGGAACTCAAAAGCTGGATCAGCTATTTCCCATTTGTCTGGAATATAATCTGCACGGCGGCAACGGCAATGACGACAGGCCCGTAGGAGCGGTATGCGCCAACGGTATGTTCGTGGAAGTGAACGGAGGAAAAAATAAGTCGTATTGTACCCCTCCTTCGGTTGAGAAAACCTTTCATGGTGACCAATGGGTTACCGCGGAAATTGATGTAAGGGCTGAAAAAATAAGGCATTTTGTAAACGGAGGGGAGATATTGAGTTATGCCAACCCAATATTCGATCGGGAAAACGAAATTGCCGTTGGGTTTATCCTCAACGGTGATCCTACGGTCAAAGGTGGCTATGTTTCCCTGCAATCGAATAGCCACCCCATTGATTTTCGGGAAATAGAACTTATGCACTATTGACCGGAGATAATTTGTTCATAAATTTTTTATAATTGAAAGTATTGGCCTCCATATATTTCCCCAAAATCGGCATCGGGTCGCTCCGCCCGGCAGTGCCTGAGTTCAGGGTATGGACCAACGACCTCCCAATGCAACTGGATCACACTGCCGAAGCTATCCGGAAACATGATAGCCTGCTTTCCCCCGGTGTCCACAGATTGGTTCACAATCTTATTAAGACCAATAAGCATCTGAAACAAATCGCACAATTTGAAGCGGAAAACGATCATACAGATGCAAAAAAGGCGGCGGAAGCGGCTGTTCTGATTGCCAAGGTACCTGGCCCGTTATTGAATATCCTGTCCACTGCACTATGAAAGAATTATTCCTTTCAGGGTATTGGCCCTTTGCAGTGCTTCTGTTGAGTATGGTGCTGGTTGTGTTCCTGATCACGAGATTGCGTTTCCATCCCTTTGTCGCATTGATGTTATCCGCCATCTTCGTGGGACTCATTTCACCCGCCCTGCCGGAAATTGCAGGACAAAATGCCCTGGTAAGTGCAGTGGAACTACCCATGGCGGAATTTGGGATTTTGGCCGGTAAAATCGCCTGGGTCATCGCACTGGCCGCAGTGATCGGCACTGCTATGATGGAAAGCGGAGCGGCAGGACAGATCGTCGACCACTTACTAAAAGTGCTGGGGGAAAAATGGACGGCCCTTGCTCTGATCATCAGTGGGTTTGTATTATCGATACCCGTTTTTTTTGATACTGTATTTTTCCTGTTGATCCCCCTTGGGATCACCCTTGCACTAAAAACGGGAAAAGACTTCGTCCTGTATGTGGCCGCCATCGGAGGAGGGGCCGTCATCGCCCATAGTATTGTTCCCCCTACCCCGGGACCCCTTATAATGAGCGAAACGCTAAACCTTGAATTGGGGTCTGTTATTCTGGCAGGCCTTGCGGCCGGAATTATTCCTGCCATTGCCGTATTTATCGTTGCCAAATGGCTTAATAAACGTTCGGATATTCCCGTCAGGGTAGCGCATCATCAGGTGACTTCCATCAAAAATCCCCCCTCACTTATACTTTCAACCCTTCCGGTCATTGTCCCGCTTTTAATGATCAGCCTGGCTTCAGTTGCAGCGGTGTTTACCACGGATGTTCCAGATTGGATCGATTTTCAGGGAAACAAAAATATTGCCATGGCCATGGGCACTCTTATAGCTCTTATCCTTTGGGTAAAATCCCGGAAATTGAATTCAAAAGACCTCTGGAAAGCCGTAGGCAAACCCCTGGAAGTGGCAGGCATCATTATCCTGATTACCAGTGCCGGAGGAGCCTATGGCGCCATGATAAAACACAGCGGTATTGGCGATGCCATTCATCTTGCAACCCAAGGCTTCCGCGTGAATTATATCCTTTTGGCCTGGATGATCGCCGCCGCCATGAAAATTGCCCAGGGTTCCGGCACTGTATCAATGATTGCGACTTCGGCCATCATGGCGGCCCTGATAGGCCCTGATGCGCTGCTGCCCTATCATCCTGTTTATATCCTGCTTTCAATCGGGTTTGGATCACTTTTCATATCTTGGATGAACGATAGTGGGTTTTGGGTTGTGGCACGCATGAGTGGATTTACCGAAAAAGAAGCCTTACAGACCTGGACGGTATTATTGGCAATCCTGGCATTGGTAGGTCTTTTTCAGGTATTGCTGCTGTCCCGGATCATTCCTTTGGTATAAAAAATTACACGATCCGTGGAGGGTTGAATCATCAAATAACAAATTAGAATGGACGTACTTATTACCGGTGGCGGCGGATTTTTAGGGCAACAATTGGCCAGGGAATTGTTGGAACATGGGGGCCTGGTTCAAGGTGCGCTCAGCAAACTCATACTGCTTGATAAAGTATTCCCGCGCGGGAGGTTCCACGACCCAAGAGTGGAATACCTCGAAGCCGATTTCGCCAATGAGGCTGTGATCGACCAGGTAATCGCACGGAGGCCGGAACTCATCTTCCACCTTGCTGCTATTGTAAGTGGCGAGGCGGAAAAAAATCTGGATTTGGGGATGCAGGTAAATTTCCGTGCTTCAATGCACCTATTGGAGCAGTGCAGATCTCTCGAATTTTCTCCCCGAATCGTATTCACCAGTTCTGTGGCGGTATACGGAGGGGATACAGATAAAGTTATCACTGATGAAACCGCTGCAAGGCCGCGAAATTCATATGGCACGCAGAAGGCAATGGTCGACTTGCTTTTGAACGATTATAGCCGGAGAGGTTATGTGGACGCAAGAAGTCTCAGGTTGCCTACCATTGCCATCCGACCCGGAAAACCAAATGCCGCTACTTCCTCCTTTGTGAGTTCAATAATTCGCGAACCGTTGAATGGAAAGAAGGCCACCTTTCCGGTACCTTTGGATACGAAGGTATGGATACAATCGCCAAAAAAAGTCGTCCAGAACTTTGTGCATGCCGCCAATATCGATAAAAACTTATTGGGTAATGACAGGATCATAAATCTTCCGGGCCTTACCAGCTCCATCCGGGAAATGATCGATAGTCTGGCAACCATCGACCCGGAAGCCATAAAACTGGTTTCCTATGAACCGGATGAATTTCTACAAAACATCGTACTTACCTTTCCACGGAATTTTAATCCCCGGAGGGCCCTTGAACTGCAATTTGTCAGCGACGGATCTGCTGAAGAAATTATAAAATCATATATAGAGGAAGAAGGAATGACACATCGCTCTTAAAAATGGCCATCCCAGTACCCATAAAGCGGATCTGCCGTCCAATGCCAAGGTGCCACTTTTTACCAGTATGGCCAATCAAAGGGGCTAAATTAAAGGGGGTGGTTATTTCGGTTATAACACTACCTTCTCCCCCGTCTTTGCCGCTTCAAATATCGCATCGATGATCTTCATATCCTTCACACCTTCCTCCCCGTCAACCGGGACTATGGGCTGGACACCTTCAAAAATGATCGCGGCCATGCCATCCATCTGCAGGGTTTGGTGGGTAATATGGGGCTGTGTTAATTTGCCTTTATGCGTACGGCCTTCGATAGGGCCATACCCGGTGGAAGGTTGCATTTCCGCAAAACCGTCGTCCCCTGTTATAAAAAAACGGTCTAAATTCCGCATACTATAGGTAGAAAGGCAGGAAGCCACTGCCCCGCTTGGGAAGCCCATCTGAAACTGTATGGTCTCATCGACTCCTTCCTTAAATTTTACCGGGTCGGTTTTGGTTTCCTGCGCGGTTACCCAGACAGGTTCTTCGCCCAGCATATAACGGGCACCATTGATGGAGTAAATACCAATATCCATCATGGCACCACCCCCTGCCAGTTCTTTATTTAACCGCCATTGGGTCGGATCCCCGATAACAAAACCGGACTGTCCCTGAAAAAATCTTACTTTACCAAATGCGCCCTCTTTCCGCATTCTGATGACGGCTACCGTTTTGGGCTCAAAATGCATGCGATACCCGATCAACAACTTTACATTGGCTGCCTTACAGGCATCTACCATCTCCTGTCCCTCTTTGGCATTGATCCCCATTGGTTTTTCACAGATCACATGTTTTCCTGCTGCAGCTACCCGCTTCGCTTGTTCACAATGCAAGCCATTCGGAGTAATGACATAGACAGCATCAATATCGGGATTGTTCTTTATTGCATCGAAATTTTCATAATCATAGCAGTTTTGATCCGGGATGTTGTACCTGGTCTTCCAATCGGCCACTTTTGATGGTGTGCCACTGATGACCCCAACCAGTTTTGCACGCTTGCAGGACTCCATTCCCTTCGCTACCCGGGTCCCGTAACTGCCGAGACCCATGATGGCCACCCTCAGAACAGGAGCTTCATAGGAAAGCCCTGAGGCCGCAAACAGATTGGCAGGGTTGTAAACCAGCGGTAACCCAATGGCAGAAGCCGCCACTTTTTCTATAAAATCTCTTCGTGATCCCATAATGATTTCATTTTGTCTAAAAATACATTTTAATGGGTTCCCGGGCAATAGTTTGGGGGCTGATCTTTGGTTAAACCATTTTCTTCCATCCAAAATATTCACGAGTCTGTTCCGGCCTTTATTCAGAAAAGGACGGCTTTGTTTTCCGGAATTACCTTTTCATGGAATATGGCAACTGATCATTGACCTTAAATGAAGTAATAGACCAGGGGCATTCATAAAAGTTATATAAAGAATTTTTTGAAAAATATAAAATTCGTATATTAGCGATATACGATGTTTAATCTATTGTCATGAAAATTGAAGCATATTGTGCGGCCTCAGATCTTTGGTTGGAGCACGAGACGGGCCTTAGGGGCTATATTTTTAAAATTGTTCAGGATTGCCAGGCCTCCGATGATCTCACCGCAGAAGTATTGATGAAGATTTATAATTCCTGCTGTTCCAACCAGGAGATAAAGAATGTTAAATCATGGATTTATCGAATAGCCAGAAACGTAACGATTGATTACCTCAGAAGCAAAAAAAGGGAAACCAATGAAGTCCCTGAAATTGTCCAGGAAGAAGAAGAAGAAGATCACCTGCACCGAGCGGAAAGCATTACCCTGGAAATTATTGGCCTGTTACCAGACATCTACTCCATTCCTTTAAGGCTTCACGATATTGAGGGAATTAAAACCAGGTTAATTGCCGACAGGCTTGGCATGAGTCATGCTACCATCCGCAGCCGGTTGAGAAGGGCCAGGAAACTGTTTGAACAAAAGATCATGGAGTGTTGCCTGGTAGAATTGGACGAAGTTGGCGGCCTGATCCATTTAGAATTAAAAAAAGCCTGTTCCGGTACAGGATGAACTTTTGATTAATGGTCTGGGAGGCAGGGGTTACAGAACCCGGCTATGCGGGGTAGCGGAATGAATTTTTCCCTTGCTATTATTTTTGTATCTTCTTGCCGGATAACCTTTCGGCGGACCTTGTCTTGCTAAAGGGTTACCCTTCCCCGTCAGTCGAATAATCAGAGAATTTTGACCCTTCACAGTATATTTTGAAGGATTTGCTTTAGTAGCTCTGCTTCTAAACCCCTGTTTTATTGAATGGCTTGCCATGTCCCGGGACATACGGCAGGCCTTGCGTATTACGGAAGTTCTTTAATGCATCATCCATTAAACCAATATTATGAAAATCGCAATTTATGCCCTGCTGATCCTGCTGTATTCCTGCGGTTTTGGCGAAAATAAAGCATCCAAATCTACTGATCATGCTCCCGGATCGACAAAGACGGATGATCCTGCCACAACGGTCAGTTTAACAGAATCCACCTGGAAAGGGTGGCAACCCCCGGCTGAATTGTCCGGCTACACCCTGAATTCCTTTGCAGCAGACCCCTATAAAAATATGGGTCTTTACTCAGCCCTGGCGGTCTATGAACAGGGAAGTACCGTTTTCAGGGTTCAGGTGGTGGACGGTAGCACCGACAAAGGGAAATCAGAAATTCGCGATCATCTGAGGATCGCAGAACAAAATATTGACAGCGAGAGCCCGTATGGTTATGAAAAAACCCTGGAACGCAATGGGGTCAAGGCAAAAGAGGAGTACCTGACAGCAGCTGGGGAATTCATGGTAAGGTACCATTTCAAGGACACTTATGGCATTTCGGTAAAATCCAACGTTGGCAGCGCGGATGAATTGTGGGACCTCATTGGTCAACTAAAGCTGGAGGGGCTGCCATAAGACCGTATTCCTTTTGGTATCATTTCCTTGTTTTAAGCGGTGTAAACCAGGTGATGCATCTGCCAAATCAGGCAACTTTATTTTTGCCATTATAATAATGCCTATTTTTCACCTACAGTAAATTCTATTTGACTAATTTCACTAAATTGATTGAATCAATTATTTACCGATAACCATAAACCTAAATACTATGAGAAGCTTACTTTGGTTGGTAGCCGTTATTTTAATTATTGTCTGGCTTTTGGGACTATTAAATATCATCCCCGGAATAGGCACCAGTAGTCTGTTGCACGTCCTTCTGGTTATTGCGGTGATTGTCATCCTGTATAACATTATTTCAGGACGTAAACCCCTTTAGTACCACGGCCCGTATATCCGGGCAACGGAATAATTCTGTTATACTTGCATATAAGGCTAACCGGGCTTGTAATTCTGTTGTATTAGGTATAATTCGCTGCCATCAACATCAGGCGCTGTACCCCGGGCAGGACTGAATTACTTTAAAATTCTTCCTTTCCGCATCGGTTTGAAGACCACAAAAGAGAATACATCGCCTTGTTTCAAAAAAGAAGCGAACTTCATTTTGAAACTCGCTTTGGTTACCACCATTTTATGGTTGATCCGTACCTATATCGGGAACTTTTTTATGCTTGATTATATGGTATATAGATACTTTATGGGCCTATTTATGTGCCTTATATTTCAAAAATCCATTAAAATAGCACAAATATTAAGGTATTTCTAACCAAAAATTATAAGAAATAAACGAAGTAACTAAAAAGATTGCCATCAGTATGACCGAAGACAATCTTTGATACGAGAATTCTCTTGCAGAACGCGTAAACGGCATCTTAAAGGATGAATTTTATCTCGACCAGACCTTTGCCAGCGTGGTACATGCCAAAAGAGCGACCAAAAACGCGATCAATTTATATAACAACAAGAGATTACATTTATCTTTAGACTATAAAACACCTAATTACGTGCATCAATATACCGCTTAAATTCTATTATTGACCTGTAGCCGTATTTTAGGACGTGACATTGCTAGAAAATCTTAATTCATGAAACAAGCTTTAATTATTTTAAGCTTTATCCTGATTTCCATGCCTCTGGCTGTCCAGGAAATTAAGACCGGTCTTGCGGATTCTATCAAGTCGACTACTTTGAAAGAAGTCCGATATCTTAAAATTTTTCACTATTTTCTTTTACGGTGTTTATGGTCCCATTTAAAAATTTGTTTAATTGGCTAGTAAACTGAATGAAGCAATAAGGAATCAATTGGTGGCTAGTATAGATATGCTAGAAAATGCAATCAAAAAGTGTCCTCAAAACCAATGGAATACCGATAGGAGAATTTGGTATAACGCCTATCATTGCATATTTTATATCGACTATTATCTAACAAGAGACCCACAAAATTTCAATCCCCCCGATCTTTTCACATTATCAGAATTTAAAAGAATCGATCCTCCTCGTGTCTATAATAAAGAGGAATTGTTATCATACCTGAAATTTTGTAGAGCAAAAGCAAAGTCTATATTAGAAAACATAGATCAAATCGGCTTATTAGAAGATTGGAAAAAAGAAAAGGCTATTAAAAATTACTCTTTTTTAGAAATAATTCTTTATAATCTTCGGCATATTCAACATCATGCTGCACAAATTAATACTTGGCTACGGATAGAAATAGACGACGCCCCTGATTGGATTGCAAGAGGGAAGTAATCGATGTAGAAATTTATTCTTAATATTTTCATATCAATTAAAATCTTCATCTATTATTCTAGAAGTGTGTATTAAACCAAACTCCTTTTAAACATGCATATAAATTTTTGCCCCTGGTTTTCAGTTCTCCTCAACACAAACCGTAGATTTTACCTAATTCATTAAAAAAGAAAGTGGGGTTTGCATAAAAAGGGAAATGATTGCTATTTGGGATTTCAAGGCATGGAATCTCATTATTTACCAAAACAGGTATGTATGGAAGGTTCCTGTTATATTCGCCGTAAATAAAATATTTATCCACAGGTAGGTTCAAAAAATACTCAAGCAATGGAGAGCGGATGCAATATTTGACTATCGACTGACTATAATCGCGTAGCGGGTTATATTTTATTTTTTCCGATAGGTTAGAAACGAATATATCATACTCGGTCGAATCATTTTTATTAAGCTGGCTTTTAAAATCACTAAAAAAAATCTTTTCGTTAGAATCAACGGTATAATCATTCACGAACCGGCTGAAAACCCGACAGTCTGCCATATCAAGGTTGCCTTCGATATTGACAAAACTCTGGACCTTTTCAGGATATCGATTTGCAAACAGCAAACCGGTCAATCCCCCCATGCTATGACCAATTATATGAATGGTTTCGAGTCCAAAGTTATCCGAGAGTTTTTTTACCATCAAAACCAAGTCATCAATATCTAGGGAAACCTC
>Ga0102947_1000681_pt1 | contig 11955 bp, 13 predicted proteins | sample SalPon2A_A_D2_MG_FD_78210 | JGI IMG/M metagenome (GOLD analysis project Ga0102947, IMG submission 78210) | Soil microbial communities from South San Francisco under conditions of wetland restoration - Salt Pond MetaG R2A_A_D2_MG | ecosystem: Environmental > Terrestrial > Soil > Wetlands | place... | reverse complement strand
AATTGATAATCATTCTTTATGCATAAATGCTTGTTTGCCTAACAGTGTTTCCTCGCTTTCTACATGGTCTTCATCAGGTACACAACAATCCACTGGGCAAACCGCAGCACATTGTGGCTCTTCATGAAAGCCTTTACATTCTGTACATTTATCTGGTACTATGTAATATAATTCATCACTTATAGGCTCTTGGGCCTCTTCTGCATTCACGGCTTTCCCGTTAGGTAATATAACATCGCCTTCTAAACTTGTCCCATCATTATATCTCCAATCATCTGCTCCTTCATAAATGGCAGTATTAGGGCATTCTGGCTCACAAGCTCCACAGTTTATACATTCATCAGTTATTATAATTGCCATAGCATTTTTTTCTAATTAAAATTTTCCTTTTTAAGCAAAATCAAGAAAACGAAAATTTGTTCATTTCATTTTCTAACTTTGCATACAAAAATAAAGCCAAAAGTATTCATAACCAAATAGAGTATGCAATTACAACAAAGAATTAACGCATTCGTAAAATTAGGCGGTTTTTTAAGTCAATTTTCTAATGAAGGTATTCATAAAAAAGATGATATTGCACTTAACGATTTATTTTTTGATGGTTTTAAACATCAAATAAAATTGGCCGAAGAACACAATGGTTGGTTTACTCAAGAAAATATATTTTTTGCTTTAAATGTTTGGTGTAACATATTGAATATAAGCATTATTAATGCATGGATTAAGAACTATAACTTTAATACTATAAAACCTAAAAAAGTTGCCATTATTATGGCAGGAAATATTCCGTTGGTTGGATTTCACGACTTTATTTCTGTTTTAATCTCTGGTCATCAGGTTATTGTAAAGCAATCTTCAAACGATAAACACCTTCTTCCCTATTTATCAAAATATTTAGAACGCATTGAGCCAGAATTTAAAGGTAAAATACAATTTACAGAAAATAAGCTGGAAAACTTTGACGCTGTTATTGCCACAGGAAGCAATAACACAGCACGCTATTTTGAATACTATTTTAGAGGAAAACCTTCAATTATCAGGAAAAACAGAAACTCGGTTGCTGTGCTTACGGGAAACGAATCTGAAGCGCAATTAAAATTACTTTCTGATGATATTTTCAGGTATTATGGTCTAGGTTGTAGAAATGTTTCTAAACTGTTTGTACCTGAAAATTACAACTTCGATAAATTCTTTGAAGCCGTTTACCATTGGCATCCTATTATTGACAAAACCAAATATGCTAACAATTATGATTATAATAAAGCTGTCTATTTAATGAGCGAATTTGATATGTTGGACAATGGCTTCCTGATCTTAAAGGAAGACCATAGTTATTCTTCGCCAATAGCCACTGTTTTTTATGAAAAGTATGACACCATTGAAGAACTGAATAAAAAATTGGACACAGACAAAAATCACATACAGTGTATTGTTTCAGAAAATATTCGTGAAAATGAAATTGGCTTTGGAGAAACGCAAAAACCTCAACTTTGGGATTATGCTGACGAAATAGATATTATTGAATTTTTATTAACGATTTAGCCTAAAAATTATCAATTTTATAACACTAAATAACGAATTAATTAGCAACTTTGCATCTGTTAAAATTTAACCAAAAAAATGAAAAAACATAATTTTAGTGCTGGTCCATCAATCTTGCCACCACAAGTCTTATTAAAAGCTTCCGAAGCAGTTTTGAATTTCAATGACGACAATCTTTCGCTTTTGGAAATTTCACATCGTAGTAAACCATTTGTTGATGTCATGGAAAAAGCCAGAGCATTGGTTTTAGAGCTACTTGGACTTGAAGGTAAAGGTTATAAAGTATTGTTTTTGCAAGGCGGAGCAAGCACTCAATTTTTGATGGTTGCTTTAAACTTGTTGGAAAAAAGAGCTGGTTATTTAAATACTGGTTCATGGAGTGATAAGGCTATAAAGGAAGCTAAAATCTTTGATGACATCTATGAAGTAGGCTCTTCTAAAAGTGCCAACTATAATTATATTCCAAAAGGATACGAGATTCCTACAGATTATGATTATTTTCATTGTACGTCTAACAATACCATTTTCGGAACTCAAATAAAAGAATTCCCAAACAGTCCTATTCCTATGGTTTGTGACATGAGTAGCGATATATTTTCACGTCAGTTGGATTTTACACAATTCGATTTAATCTATGCTGGAGCACAAAAAAATATGGGCCCTGCCGGAACAACTTTGGTTGTAGTAAGAGAAGATATTTTAGGTAAAGTGTCAAGAAAAATTCCATCAATGATGGATTATAAAGTTCATATAAGTAAAAGCAGTATGTTCAACACACCACCTGTTTTTGCTGTTTATGTATCTATGTTAACATTAGAATGGTTAAAAGAATTAGGTGGTATTGCAGCCATTGAAGAAGAGAATGATAAGAAAGCACGTTTGATGTATTCTGAAATAGATCTAAATCCACTTTTTAAAGGGTTTTCAGTTAAAGAAGATAGATCTTATATGAATGCCACTTTTAACTTGGTAGATGATACTTTAAAAGAAACTTTTGACACCATGCTTAAAGAAGCTGGTATAAGTGGTTTAAATGGTCATAGAAGTGTTGGTGGTTACAGAGCATCAATGTATAACGCTTTACCGCTGGACAGTGTAAAAGCTTTGGTAGAAGTTATGAGTGAATTAGAAAGTAAAGCATAAATTAGTTTGCAGTAATCGGTATGCAGACAGCAGTAGTTTACTCAAACATTTAAAATAAATTTAATTAACCGTCATTACGAAGAGTGTCAGTTCGAGCGTGGACAATGAGCTTGTTGAAATGTAGTCGAGAACAGACGACGAAGTAATCTTTTCAATTGAAACAGATTGTCACTACTGACAGTAAACGTCAGCATCGCAATGACAAAAATAAAAAGAATAATTAATCCTAAAAGTACAAAAGTAATAGTTGTAACAACTTTTAACTTTTAACTTTTAACTTTTAACTTTAACAATGAAAGTATTAGCAAATGATGGAATTTCACAAAGTGGAATTGATGAATTAGAAAAAGCAGGAATAGATATATCTACAACTACAGTTGCACAAGAGCAATTGGTGAATTATCTGAATGAAAACAATATTGACGTATTGCTTGTAAGAAGTGCAACAAAAGTAAGAAAAGACATTATTGACAACTGCCCAAATCTTAAGATTATAGGTCGTGGTGGTGTTGGTATGGACAATATAGATGTAGAATATGCTCGCGAAAAAGGGATTCATGTAATCAACACACCAGCTGCTTCATCACATTCTGTTGCAGAACTTGTTTTTGCCCATTTGTATGGATTAGCACGTTATTTACACAATGCAAATAGAGATATGCCTTTGGATGGAGATACCAAATTTAAAGACCTAAAGAAAGCCTATGCAAAGGGTGTGGAGTTAAAGGGTAAAACATTAGGTGTTCTTGGTTTTGGTCGTATTGGTCAAGCCACTGCAAAAGTAGCGCTTGGAACTGGTATGAGAGTGATTGCTTACGATCCTTTTATAGACAAAGCCAATTTAAAACTCGATTTCTTTGATGGCAGAACGCTTGACTTTGAGATTGAAACAATTTCAAAAGATGAAGTTCTAAAACAATCAGATTTTATTACCCTTCATGTACCTGCTCAAAAAGATTACGTGATTGGCAAACCTGAATTTGACTTGATGAAAGATGGTGTTATACTTGTTAATGCAGCTCGTGGTGGAGTGATTGATGAAGTAGCATTAGTAAAGGCCATTGAAAGTGGAAAAGTAGCTCGTGCGGCTTTAGATGTTTTTGAAAAAGAACCTACTCCAGAAATTCAATTGCTTATGAATCCAGCGTTGTCTTTAACACCGCATACAGGTGCTGCAACTAATGAAGCACAAGATAGAATTGGTTCGGAATTGGCCTCACAAATTATTAGTATATTGAAAGCATAGGCATATTTGTTAAACTATCTTAAAATCAAAAGCTTTAAACAAAATATTTCGTATTTTTAGTTTAAAACAAGACTATGAAAGCTTTTGAGTACATTCTATTAATTGGTGTCTTTTTAATTGGATGCAATTCTACAAAGACCGTTCCCAATAATGATAACGACAAAAATTCTGTAACCTACACTGATAATGATACGATTAGTATTTCCAATGACGAGTTAGAATACGAAATCATCATCATTGAACCTGGTTTTAGTACATGGTTGGCAAGTACTGCCAAACCAGAAGGTTATTATTCACAAGCCTATTTAGAAAATAAGAATCTTTTCTATGTCACGGAATGGAATATTCGTGCATCACAACCACTTAATTACAACCCAAATCTTTATGAAATGCAAATAGACTACCAAAGTGGGATTGATTATGGTTATGAAGTTAATTACAAACTTTATAATTACTTTGTCTATTTTCAACTTAAATACAATCAACAATTAGGTCTGGGTAGACCAAGAATCTGATTAAGTTTTTTTACTTTTGCATGAGTAAATTTTTTTAAGTGAATAAATTAAAAGAACGCTGGAACATTACTTCAAATTGGCAAATTCTAATAATTCTTATTGTTTTTGCAGTTACGGGATCTACAGCTACTTACATAGGAAAACCCATTTTAGATTTTTTTAATATTACACAAGAAAGCCTGAATTCCGTTTTATATTGGTTTATTAGAATTGCATTGTTATTTGTTGTTTATCAGTTTATGCTTGTATTTTTTGGCTGGTTGTTTGGGCAATTCCAATTCTTTTGGAACTTCGAAAAAAAGATGCTTTGTAGAATTGGGTTAAAACGTTTTTTTAATTAATGCAGAATGTAAAACAACATATAGTTTTTAAAGTTTTAACTTTTGTTCTGGCAATAACGCTTTTAGTTCCTTCTGCTATAAAGTTGGCTCATGCGTTTGAAAACCATAAACATGAGGTATGTTTTGGTCATCAGAAAACACATCTTCATACTCTAGATTTAGAATGCGAATTTTATAAGTTTAAAGTTAATAATACTTTTACCCTTTCAGCATTTCAAATTGAATTTGTACTTATTGAAAATAGCTATAAAGTAGTTACTCAAGAGTATAATTATTCAAGTTTATACCAGCAATTACATTTTTCACTTCGTGCTCCGCCACAGTTAGTTTAATGCGTTTTAAAGGCTGAATATTTTTCAGCAAACATTAACTTATTAAATTAACAAAAACATGAAATCAATAATATACATATTATTGCTTTTTGCAGTAACAACAATACATTCACAAAACTCAATACAAGGTCAAATTAAAGATGCAAGTTCCAACGAAAGTATTGCATTTGCAAACATTTATTTCCCACAACTAGAAAAAGGTACCATCTCTGACGAGAACGGATTATTCACCATCAATAATATTCCTACAGGAAATTATAAAATTATCTTTTCGATCATTGGTTACGAAACCTTATCACAAGACGTTTCAATTCCGCTTTCGGAAGACTTACTAATAGCTTTGACACCTTCTGCCATAGAAATGGAAGAAATCATCGTTTCAACACCGTTTCATAAGCTGCAAAGTGAAAACGTAATGAAAGTGGAAAAAGAAATCATGAGCGATCTTAAAGCCAATGGCGCTGTAACATTAGCTGATGGCATTACAAATATTGCAGGCGTTGAAAGCATTTCAACAGGTTTAAGTATTGGCAAGCCTGTAATAAGAGGCTTAAGCTCAAACAGGGTTTTGGTCTATACGCAAGGTGTAAGATTAGAAAACCAACAATTTGGCGGAGAGCATGGTTTGGGTTTAAGTGATGCTGGGATTGAAAGCGTAGAAGTTATCAAAGGACCAGCTTCCCTGCTCTATGGCAGCGATGCTTTAGGAGGTGTTTTGTATATAAACCCAGAACGGTTTGCCAGTGCTAATTTATCATCTGGTGATATTAATGCTACTTACTTTGGCAATACTCAAGGTTTTACAACCAATGCTGGTTATAAAGCTTCAGGAGAAAAATTTAAATTTTTATTCAGAGGAAGTGTTGCACAACATGCTGATTATGAAACCAAAGATTATCGCGTTACCAATACGCGTTTTAAAGAAGAAGATTTTAAGGCAGGTTTAGGTTATCAAATCACCAATTTTAAAACCGAGTTTCGCTACAATATGAATCATTCCAAGCTTGGTGTTCCAGAGGAAGTTGGAGAGCAATCTACCAGCAAAACGCCTTTATTACCTTATCAGGATATCACCAATCACGTGTTTAGTTCAAAATCTACACTTTTTTTAGAAAATTCAAGTTTAGAAATGAATTTGGGTTACATCTACAACAACAGGCAAGAATTTGAAGATGAACACGAACACGAACATGGCGATGAAGATGAAGATCACGATGAGGAACACGAAGATGAAGAACATGACCAAGATTTACATCCTGCCTTACAAATGAAACTTAAAACCTTTAATTATGATATTAAATACCATATGCCAACCTATGGTAAGTTTGAAACCATTGTTGGTGTACAGGGTATGAACCAAATAAATACAAATTACGGCGAAGAACAATTAATTCCTAATGCCACCACTAACGATTTTGGCGTATTGGCAGTATCGCATATTCATTTTGAAAAAGCAGATGTACAACTTGGTGCGCGTTTTGATAGCAGAGCAATTAATGTTCCAAATGGAATACAACCAAAATACAATAGTTTTAATGGTGCCATCGGTTTTAAAACCAAGTTGGTTAAAGCCGTTACTGCAAGACTAAATTTTGCTACAGGATTTAGAGCACCTAATCTTGCCGAATTAACTTCAGATGGTATTCATCACGGTTCTAACAGATATGAGGTAGGTAATCCGGGTTTAAAAACCGAAAACAATTTTCAAACAGATTTGGCTATAGAATACAAGAACGAGCATGTTGAAATCTTTGCCAATGGTTTTTACAACCTTGTGAATGATTATATCTACCTATCACCTAACGGAACTATTATTGATTACACTCCAGTGTACAACTATCTGCAAAACGATGCCAAATTGTATGGTGGTGAATTTGGCTTGCATATTCATCCGCATCCATTAGATTGGTTGCACTTTGAAAGTAGTTTTGAAACCGTAACAGGTAAACAGGGTAATGATGATTATTTACCACTTATACCTGCCAATACGTTTAGCAATACCATACGTGTAGAATTTAATAACGATTGGTTAAGTAAGGGCTATGCCTTTACCAAACTACGTACAACATTTAAACAAGACAATGTAAGTGCCTTTGAAACAGAGAGCGATGGTTATACACTTTTAAGTGCTGGATTTGGAGGTACACTTAAGTTGTTTAATAAAGATTTAGAACTTACCATCTCTGGCAATAATCTAACCAATAAGAAATATATTAATCATTTATCTAGATTAAAATCTGATGGTATTCATAATATAGGTAGAAATATAAGTTTTGGATTAACCTATAACTTATAGCACAATACAAATATGGCTTTATTGGGAAAGAACAACCGATAAAGCCATATATTTGTTGGGATATAAATAGTTTTGAAGTATATTGAGCTAAAGCTGCCGTTGTGCCTCATGCAATGAAATGGGAACGTATTCTAGGCTAGATTAAAAAATGGAAAAAAAAGGAATTATATCTCACTATACCTTTTTAATAGCAACTCTTTTAGTTATATTAATATCATGTTCTAAAAAGATTAACGAATCTAATAAGCACATTAAACAAAGAATCATTGTAACATCCGATGGAGAAATAGACGATGAATGTTCATTAGTCAGATTTTTACTTTATACGAACGAATGGGATGTTGAAGGAATCATCACATCAAGCTCACAATATCACTGGCAAGGTCATCGGTGGGCAGGAGACGATTGGGCTGTCCCTTATCTTGACGCTTATGAAGAAGTTTACCCTAATTTGGTTCTGCACGATGAAAATTATCCAACTCCCGATTATTTGAAGTCAGTGACATTACTGGGAAATGTGACCGCCGAAGGGTGAGATGGATTCCGTCACACCCGGTTCGCAGCATATTGTCAATGTATTATTAGACGAAACTGATAATAATCCCGTTTTGGTTCAGGCCTGGGGCGGCACCAATACTATTGCCCGAGCGTTGAAAACCATTGAAGAAGAACACCCAGAAAAAATGGAAACTGTGGCAAATAAACTCAAGTTCTTTTTTATCTGGGAACAGGATTCAACATATCAATCTTATATTCGTCCACATTGGGGGAAATACAATATCCAAACCATTATTTGTGACCAATTTTGGGCAATCGCATACCAATGGGATAAAGTCATACCCAGTGATAAAATCGATTACTTCAAAGTTGACTGGATGAAATCGAATATTCTGGAAGGTCATGGTCCTCTTTGTTCGTTATACCAAGCCTACCAAGGTGGTGACGACAATGAAGGATGGGGAGAAGGAAATCCAAAGCAAAAAGGAGCTTTTCGTTCAGAAGGCGACTCTCCAGCCTTTATTCATACAATAAATACAGGTTTACGCAATATGGAGTCACCCGACTATGGTGGTTGGGGTGGCCGGTATATTAATGTTCGGGAGAATACATGGCTCGACCCTGTGCCTATTTCGGATTATAAATACCCTGAAGGTAGATGGTACACAAAATCGGCATGGGGAAGAAATTATATGCGAAGTACTTATCCAGAAAATCAAAACATTATGAATGAGTATTTTAAACCAATAGTACGTTGGTCAGATGCAATACAGAATGATTTTGCTGCCCGGGCAGATTGGTGTGTAGCATCTTACAAAGAAGCTAATCATCATCCAGTGGTTAAACTTCATCATGGAGTTGATATTAGGGCTAAATCTGGAGATGTCATTCAATTAAGTGCAAAAGGAACTTACGATCCGGATGATGATGAGTTGTATTATAATTGGTGGCAATATGAAGAGGCTGACACCTATGAAGGTATAGTTGAAATAATGAATTCTAAAAATCAAGAAGTATCGCTAAAAATACCCGAGGATGTACAACGGGGAGAAACAATTCACATAATTTGTGAGGTGAAAGACAATGGAAGACCATCATTAACCAGATATCAAAGGGTAATTATTCAGGTTAAGTAATTGACAAAGAAATTATATGGCTCTTTGATGGACAAACCATTTTATATGACAATTACAATGTTAAAGAAATGGTAAACGAAAATGGTTATTCTGATATCTTTATCATTTATGTATCTGAACAGTTGTTAAATAATCTAGAAGTACAATTTGGAGATAGGCTTACACGAATTGATGATCCAGAATTATACAATCCGTTTTATAAAGTACACTTATAATTTATTTTTTGGATATCTCATCCATGAAATTGCTTATCAGCCTGAAGAATCTATCTTGCACTTCTATATATGGGAAATGGCCACATTGTTCAAGAATGACCAAATCGGAATTTTCTAAACGGTTGTGTATTTCCTCTGCATATTTTACAGGAATTACATCTGAATCACCATGAATAATAAGCGTTGGACTTTTGATTATTGAAAGCTGATCACGTATATCATAATTATCTACCTCATGTGCCAATGGTCTTTCCCAAATAATTCTACTGTTATGTAGTGTCCTATCGGTAAATGTTGTGCTCAAGCTGTCAGCGAGATCTTGATCATAAAAATATGGCTTAAAGAATGTTTTATAAAATTTTGCAAGTGTTGCTACGTCGTTATTTTTGTACTTTTCAGAGACTCTTATATTTGTCAACGCAAGACTGTCAACAGTGGTTCTTTTGCGATTGATATTATAATATAGGTCGTCCCAGAAATCAGACCTGGCGCCGCCAGAGCCTATCAGCATCAAGGAATTAACATTCTGTGGATATTTGATCCCATAAAACATTGCCAACATTCCACCCCATGAATGCCCTAAAAGATTCATTTTGTCCAAATCAAATGCCATACGAATACCTTCTAAATCTTTCACAAAATTATCTAATGTGATTGATGAAGAATCCGTGCCTGCAATGGAACCACCAGTTGCACGTTGGTCATAGAAAATCAATTGATATCTCTGAGACAATTTTCCCATTTGGGGCAATAGATAAGTATGTTCAAGCCCAGGTCCACCATGAAGTACCACGATTGGCTCGCCTTTTCCCATAATTTTATAATAGAGTTCAGCTCCGTTTATATTTTTTTTACCTTCCTCAAAATAGATTGCTTTGTCATCTTCACATCCTAGAATAATGATAAAAACGAGCACAATCGAAACAAGTGAAATAGCAACTCGTTCCTTAAAAAAATAAGCTATTGGTAAGAACATTTGAATTTATACCCTATTTAACTTTATTAAACTGATTATAATAGAAGCATATCTGCAGTCTATTATTCATTAGATTTTTATAATACTCGTTGAAAACCAACATATTACAAATATATCAATTTTAAAAAAAATACTTCTGAATTTCCTAATAAAGAACAATACAAATCAAGTAAATCTCTTATTCAGAAATAATATAATCCAAACAACTATCTAAAACAGGTTCAAAGTTTGGTGGTGTTGTATGCCCAGTATTTTTGTTTACTATAAATTGAAATTGAAAATCTTGGTCTTCTAATAATGTTTTAAGAGCCAAAGATTGTGTTTTGTATTTATGGTCATCTTCTCCAGTCATTACAACTCCTCTAACATGTCTCTCTTTAGCCTGTTTTACGTTTTCGTCAGTGCAAGCATCAGACAAACCACCTCCAACATTTAATAAAATAAAACCTTTAATTGGAATGATGTTATTCAATACCAAATCTATACTTGTTCTTGCTCCAAGAGAAAAGCCTCCAACATAAACTTGTTCAGTTACAATGTTGTATTGCTCTTTTATTTCACTGTAATATTGATTAATATTCTCTCTTTCCTCTACAATATTTCGCCAACCATATCTATTGGGTGCTCTATCTAAAGTAGAGGCTTCCATATAGGCAACAATAAAATCATTATTTAATTTTGGACTTTTCCAATAGGTTTGCATGTCTTTCATGTTACCATGACCTCCATGCAAAGCAATAAATAATGGATAAGACTCATTAGAATTATAGTTATCAGGTAAAACAACGGAATATTTCTTTTGCCCATATGACGTTATGACCAGAAGAAAAAATAATATCGAACAAATTCTTTTGAATATCATTAATCTAAATCAGGCAACTCAAAATTATCCAACACACTTGTTTCCTTCATAAGCTCTTCGATTTCTTCAGGTTTTCGAGGTGCTTCAGCAGAAAGATTTATTGGTCCGTTTTCTGTAATCAAGATATCGTCTTCAATCCTTACGGCAATTCCCCACCATTTTTTATCGCAGTCACTTCCTTTAGGAATATAAATACCTGGCTCTACAGTAATGACCATGTTAGCTTCAAAATCGCCTCTTAAACTGGCATCATGCACATCCAATCCAATGTGGTGAGATGTACCATGTGGAAAATATTGTCGTGCATCAGCCTCATCTTTTGCAATACCTAACTCAATGAGTCCTTTATTTATAATTTCTCTTCCTGCTGCATCAGGAGAATTTAAATTATTACCTATTACAGATGCTGCAATACCAGCTTCTTGAGCCTTATAAACCAAATCATAAATAATTTTTTGTTCTGGAGAAAATTTACCATTGGCAGGAATGGTTCTGGTAACATCGGCAGTATATCCATGATATTCTGCACCAAGATCCATCAATACCAAATCATTATCAACTTTCATTTTAGTGTTCTCTATATAATGCAATACGCAGCCATTATTTCCGGCACCAACTATACTCGGATAACCTTCATATTCGCTACCATACTTTTTATAAATGTATTCGTGAATACCTTGCACCTCTGCTTCAGACATGCCAACATGCATGGCTTTCATTATTTCACGTTGTCCCATGGCAGAAATACGAACAGCTTTGGTAAGCAATTTCATTTCTTCAGGAGTTTTTATTTGACGCAGAGCGGCCATAAGTTTGGTAAGCGTATTGGTATCAATCGTCACTTTTCGTTCTT
>Ga0102947_1000680_pt1 | contig 11961 bp, 11 predicted proteins | sample SalPon2A_A_D2_MG_FD_78210 | JGI IMG/M metagenome (GOLD analysis project Ga0102947, IMG submission 78210) | Soil microbial communities from South San Francisco under conditions of wetland restoration - Salt Pond MetaG R2A_A_D2_MG | ecosystem: Environmental > Terrestrial > Soil > Wetlands | place... | reverse complement strand
CTTCGACCCCCATTCGATCGAGACCCTGACGGCGGCGCAGGAGCGCTATTATCAAGCCTCGCAGTGGCGCATCATGTGGTGGAAGTTCAAACGCCACCGTTTGGCGCTCTATTCCGGTTTCCTTTTGCTGCTGCTCTAACTCTCGATTTTCATTGTCGAGATCCTGGCGCCTTACAATCTGCACACGCGCCACACAAAGTTCATCTATGCGCCGCCTCAGGCGATCCACCTCTTCAATGAAGGAGACTTCGTCGGCCCCTTCGTCTACGGCTACAAGTCCAGCCTCAACATGGAAACCCTGAAGCGGGAATATGTGCCGGACGACCGCAAGCTCATGCCCTTGCGGTTTTTCTGCCTGGGCGATAGCTACGAGTTCTGGGGCCTGTTCGAGGGCCGCTTCCATATCGTCTGCCCGGCGGAAAAGGGCGTCTTCTTTCCCCTCGGCACGGATCGGTTGGGCCGCGACATCTTGAGCCGCATCATCTACGGCGCACGGATCTCGCTGACCATCGGTCTCATCGGTGTCACCATTTCTTTCGTGCTCGGGGTGCTGATCGGCGGCATCGCCGGCTACTACGGCGGCTGGGTGGACAACATCACCCAGCGCACCATCGAGATCATACGCTCCTTCCCGGAGCTGCCGCTCTTCATGACCCTCTCGGCGCTGCTTCCCGCCACCTGGAGTCCGATCGGCGTCTTTGCCGGCATTTCCGTCATCCTCGGCCTCTTGGATTGGCCGGGCCTGGCGCGGGCCGTGCGCTCCAAGATCCTGTCGCTGCGCGAGGAAGACTTCACCACCGCCGCCCAGCTGATGGGCGCGTCGCCCAGCCGCATCATTCTCCGCCACCTCCTGCCGAGCTTCACCAGCCACCTGATCGCCTCGGCCACGCTGGCAATTCCGGCCATGATCTTGGGTGAGACGGCGCTGTCATTCCTGGGGCTCGGCCTGCGCCCGCCGGTCACCTCCTGGGGCGTGCTCTTGAGCGAGGCGCAAAACATCAACGCCGTGGCCCTCTATCCCTGGCTTATGCTGCCTTGTGTGCCGGTCATCTTCGTGGTGCTCGCCTTCAATTTCTTCGGCGACGGCCTGCGCGACGCAGCGGACCCCTACAAATAAGATCTTGCAGAACCCGGGTGCTGGGCACGGCCCAACGCAAGGCCGGCGTTTCGATCACACCGCGACGGGGACCTTTCGGCGACTGCCCAGCAAGAGCCAGAACGCGATCGACATGTTGAGGAGGTTCCAGCCAATGCCGTTCAGGAACGCCGCACGATAAGACCCCGTGAGGTCGAATATCTCACCTGACATCCAACCGCCGACCGCCATGCCGATGACCGTGCTCATCAAAACCATGCTGACCCGCGTCCCGGCCTCGTGGGCCGGGAAGAATTTCCGCACCACCAAGGCATAGCTCGGTACGATTCCGCCCTGGGAAAGCCCGAAAATAGCGGACACGATATAAAGCGAGGTCAAGCCGTCGAAGGGAATGTAAAACACGAGCGCCAGGCACTGCAGGCCGGACCCGAGAAGAAGCGTTCCGAGACCGCCGATCTTGTCGGCAATAAATCCGGATGCCAGGCGGCTGACGATCCCAAGCGCCAGCATGATCGAGAGCATCTCGGCCCCTCTTGCGACGCCATAGCCCAAATCGCCGCAATAGGCGACGATGTGCACCTGCGGCATCGACATGGCAATGCAACAGGCGAGCCCGGCCAGCACCAAAAGCAGTTGAATGGCACGCGGCGAAGCGCCGAAGGGCATTGGATGCTGCGGTTTTTCACCGAGCTTGGCGCGGCCCTCGAAATCGGGCCGGCGGCGCAGCAGGAAGGCGAGCGGCAGCAAAAGCACGATGCAGGCAATCCCGACACCGCTATAGGTATCGCGCCAGCCATAGGTGGCAACGCCCCAACTAATGATCGGCGGCCAGACAGTGCCCGAAAGGTAGTTGCCGCTGGCGACCACGGCGACGGCGAGGCCCCGGCGCTTCTCGAACCAGTGCGTTATGTCGGCGACCAGGGGACCGAAGGCAATGGAACTCCCGAGCATGCCGATCATGCCGGCCTGAACTATGTTGAAAAGGGTCAGCGACGGCGCCTGAGCGGCCGCGATATAGCCGCCGCCGAGCACGAGACTGGCACCGATCAAAGGCGGGAAGATCCCGAAGCGGTCGGAGAGCCGGCCCATGATCAGACCGCCGAGCGCCAACCCGACCATGGTTGCGGTATAGGGTATCGAGGCCTCCCCGCGGCCGATGCCGAACTCGGCCTCGATCGACGGCATGATAACCACGACCGACCACAGCCCGATGCCGCCGACCGTCGCAACGGCAAGAGAGGCGGCGAGCCGCATCCATGAATAGAGGCTGTCAACTTCGCTCAGATGTTCGGATGTGCTCATTCAGAGGCTCGCCAAAGTACAACGTAGGTTCGTTTATGCTCTTTCGGTAAGCCTTGTCAAAGCAGAGCGTCTTAGTGCGGGGCGGGGTGGCGTCTTGATGTTCTAATTCTGCCCCTTCGGTGCCGGCTCCGATGGTTGTAGGCGCTGCAAATCCACCGCATCAAAGGCAAAAAAAACGGGGCACCAAACCGGTGCCCCGAGATTTTTTCGGGTTAGTCGCAGGGTGACGCGGCCAAAGGGCCGCGCCGCAGCCTTCAAACGACGGTCACGACGAGCGCGAGCGCGCCAAGGGCCGCAACGAACGACAACCCGACAACATTAAACGGTGTCATCACATTGCTCATCATGTCTCTCCCAGCCTTTTCCGCGTCAGATCAAAACGGTGGCCAGCGCGCAAACAGCAATAGAGGCGATGTAGGCCAAGCCGACGGTATTGAAGGTGCTCATGTTACTCACTCCAAAAGAGATCCCCAGACGACGGCAGCCCGTCGTCTGCTGGAGTGGATATAGGGGCAGGGCCCCAGCCAGGACAAATGCAATCGGCGAGCCTCAGACCAACGCGAATCGCATAGCCGCCGGCAACGATTCTACACTATCGCGCAATCACGACGAGGTCGATTGGGGCCTCCAGGCCGGCCACCTCTATGCCTTGGAGGCGCGGCATATCCTCTTCCGCTTCGTAGCCTTGAGCGAGCGCCCGCTCGTAGGTCAGGCCGTCGCAAAGAGCTCGAGCGCCGGTTTCCTTGTTGGCTTTTTCCAGTTTGGCGGAAAGGTTAACCGCATCGCCGATCACGGTGTACTCCAGGCGGCGCTCATCGCCCACAGCACCGAAAAGGATCGGCCCGCTCGCCAATGCGCCGTTGACCGCCGGGCAGGGCAGGTTGCGGCGGCGCCGGTCGGCTTGCCATTCCGCCGCCACGGCCATGCATTCTCGAAGCGCGCGCAGAGCGTCGGCAGCATAGGTCGTGGAGGGCGTGGCGGCACCGAACGTGGCCATGATGCCGTCGCCGAGATACTTGTCGATGCTGCCGCCGTGCTTACGCAGCACGGGCGCCATCTGACTTTGGTAGTCGGACAAAAGCGACATGGTCGCGTCCGGGCTGGCGGTGGCGGCAAAGCGGGTGAAGCCGCGCATATCAAGGTTCAAGATCGCGGCTTCTCGGATTTCACCGCTGCCGGCGCGGATTTCCCGATCCGACCCCTTGATCTTGGCCGCCACCTCGGGGGCAAAAAAGCGCGAGAGTTCCTGGGCCGCCGCCTGATCCGAAACCGCCCTGATCAGCAGTCGTTTGGCGCGGAAAAGGGAGACGGCGATAATCGTCGTGACCAAGAGAATGGAGATGATCTTGTCGAACTCGGCCCCAAGTAAAATGGCGTTGGAGGTCATGTAGGCCACATAGTCTCGGGTGATCATGGAATCCGCGGGGTTGGATTTCAGCACGTAGAGCATGAGCGCGCCCCAGCCCAGGCAGGCCGCGAGCCCCGTCAGGATCACGAAGCGCGCCTCGAAGCGAAGGGCGCGCAAGGCAATAAAAATGAAGACATAGAGGATGGTCGGTGCCTTCAGATAGAAGGAGGGGGGCTGGCCGTACCTCAGGTGAAAACTCCAGATCAACGCCATCAGCAGCAGAATGTCGACCACCGCCGAAAGGCCGACGATCCAGTCGGGCAGGGGCCGAGCGTGCGTCCAGGCCAGCCGCATCAAGGTCAAGATCAGGTAGGTCGCCAGCGCCCAAGGGATGATGTCGAAACCGACGTTGGGTTTCGGTCCTGTCATGTAGAGGCTGCCGAGTGTCAGGACCACGAAAAGCTGAAACCAAGAGATCAGGCGTTCCGTCGCCTCTTCCTGCTTTTGGATCGCTTCGCGCACCCGCAGCGGCAAGGCGCCCGCCTGCGAGCCAGGAAACCATCTCTTCAGCCAAGTGGAGGTCAACGCCATCCCTCACAGCAAATCGATTTCGAAGCCCCTTACCATATAGGACGCGGCGGCTATCGTGACGCTCAGATTCTCGTGAGGTGGTCCGCGCCGCTCAACTTTCGCAGCCAAAGAGCCGATTCGATTGCCTCCGCTTCCAAGGGCAGCGACCCGACGACACTGTCAGCCAGCATCTTTTTTGCCCGGGTTGCGACGAAGCGGCTGGCAAAGATCACTTCCCAGTCGCCGCTCAGAATCAGCGGCAGTACGCCTTGCTGCTCGTTGTAGCCGCGCCAAGCCCACGACACAGGATAGTCGTCCGGCAAGAAGATGTCATGGAACTGCACCAGCACGCCGGCGGGAAGCCGCGGCAGCACATGGCCGAGAAGATAGTCCACATCGCTGCCCGGCATCAGAATATGGCTGGAATCGATCATCAGAAAGTCCCCGGCGGCGAGACGCTCGACGGGAGCGGGCGCCGCCTCGTGGAGCGGCTGGCGGAGCAGCTCCACGCCGCTGGCCGCCAAGCTCGCCCGGGGCGCCGGATCGATAGCGAGGATTTTCGTTTCGAGGCCGCCGTCCGCAACGGCGCGGCACAAAAACCGCGTCGAATGGCCGGAGCCGACCTCCATGACCAAGCGAGGTTTCAATTCGCGCAGCAAACCATACGCCATCGCAGCGTCCAACCGTGGAAACCAGGACTGCGCCCAACGCGGCGCCGGCGCGGGATCGCCGCCGATTGCCGCGAAGGCCGCTTCATAGCGCGACAGTCGTTGCAGCCAGTCGTAAAAAACCTCTCGCCGGCTTTGCAGCCGCTCTTCCACCGCACCATAGCATCGCGACGGCCCCCCAGCAGGCAGCAGGCCGGCGTAGCGGTAGGGAATAAAGAACCCGCGCTTGGCCAAGCCAAGGACAGTCGGAATGCCGAATCTGGCAGTTCGCAGCCAGGCTCTCATCGATGTCACCTCTTCGATGTTCGGGGTCGGCGCCGGGTCGCTGCCGCCGAAAAATCAGGGCGTCAAGACCATACCCTCGCGCGCCACGATGGTGCCGGGACGCGCTTTTTCCGCAGCGGCCGCAACCTCGTCCATGCGGTCGTCGGTATGGCTGGGATCGTGGTGGAAGATCACCAAGGTCCCGACGTCCGCTTGGTCGCTCAAGCGGACCCCTTCTTGCCAAGTGGAATGGCCCCAGCTGATGTACTTGGAGAACTCTTCATCGCTGTAGCTGGAGTCGTAGATCAAGATGTCGGCACCCGCAATCAGCGCGAGAACGTTCTTGTCGGGCTTTCCTTCGACATGCTCCGTGTCGGTGACATAGCAAACCGACTTGCCGGCGAACTCGATGCGATAACCCGTGGCCCCGTTCGGGTGATTGAGCGCCGTGGTCTTCAGGTTCACGCCCTCGAAGGGCTCGAGAGTCGTGCCGACCTTAAAGTCCCGATAGACGACGTCGGCCGAAAAAATCTCCGGCGGCACCGGGAAGAGGGGTGCGGCCATGTACTGACACAAGACCTGGTGGAGAGAGAGAGGCGGCCGAAGATGCCCGGCCCAAATTCTGAAGCGGTAGTTCTTATCGAAGAAGGGCGAAAAGAAAGGGAAGCCGGCAATGTGATCGTGATGGGTGTGGGTGAGGAATATGTCGATGTCCTGGTCCGTGCCATCGGCCGTCAAGGCATCGCCGAGCGCCCGCAAGCCGGTCCCGGCATCCAGGATAAGCCGGCGCGGACCGCATCGTACCTCGATGCAGGAGGTGTTCCCTCCGTAGCGTTGATGCGCTTCACCGGGACAGGCTATAGAGCCGCGAACGCCCCAAAACCTGATCTCGAACTGCAACTTCTCTGTCAAACCCACACAACCTCACGAGTAGCTTTTAGCACTCTAAGCCCAACAACGCCCAACGCCAAAAGAAATTGCGACCGGTTTTTAACGTCGGCAGACCCGACATCGCCCGTCGCCATCGCCCCGGGAGAACTTGACCCAGAGCAATTTTGCCTCATTGCGCCTTGCCCGCCACCTTTGCTTGGCCAATTCTAGCCCGCCCGGTCGCTCGCCGGGCTTTTTATGGGGCCAATCCGCGCGTGCGCAGCAACTTCAACATTATAGCCTTCGGCCTGGCGATCGCCGCCTTTGCAGCATTCCAGCAGTTCAAGATGCCGGTGGTGATGCCCATTCTGCTGGATAGGTTTCATTACGACCGCTTTCTCGCCGGCAGCTTCATGTCTGTCTATGCGCTGATCGGCCTTGTTGTTTCGATCAAACTGGGCGGGCTTTTGGAGCGTAAAGGCGTCATCTCGCCCATACTGGCCGGCTTGACGCTCTTCGTCGCCGGTGCCGGTTTAACCTTGGCCTTGCCGCAATTCGGCTGGGTGGTATTGGCCGGCCGGGCGTTGGAGGGCTTGGGTTTCGCCGTCATTGCGATCGCCGGCCCGGTTCTGGCCAACGGCAACGCCGCGCCGAGGCAGCTTCCCGTAGTGGCCGGCCTGACCGCCGCCTGGATACCGATCGGCCAGCTCACCGCCACGGCCTTGGCCGGTTTGGGATGGGAACGGCTCTGGTGGCTCAGCATTCTTGGCTCCCTGGTCTTCGCCCTTTGGGCCTTGGCTTTGGGCCGCAAAAATCCCGGCTTCGCCGGAATACAAGGCAAGCCGAAGAATGTTCCGCACAAACCGTTGGTTTTGACAAAGCAGCAGCGGCGTATTCTGTTGATCATCGCCGGTCTCTTCATGCTTTGGGCGTGCCAGTATTTCGCCTACATGACCTGGCTGCCGCAGTACCTGGTGGAGGTCTACGACCTCGGCGTGACCGGCGCGCTGCTGGGCTATGTCGTACCCGTTGCGCTTGTTGCGCTTTGCAGCTCGATGACTGGCTTTCTCTTTCGTGCCGGGTTTTCCCTGGGCTGGCTGGCCACCTGCGGTCTGGTTTTGCAGAGCCTGGTTTGGTGGACCATGCCCTATATTGACAGCACGACCCTGGGCCTGCTTTCGCTCGTGATTTACGGCAGCGCAGGGGGCATTATTCCGGCCTGCCTTTTTGCCGCCCCGAGCAGGGCCATGGCGTCGGGCCGCGATACGGCGAAAGCCTTCGGGATCGTGATGACGGGGCGCAATTCCGGCGTGCTCATCGGGCCCGTTCTCTTAGCGCAGGCCTACAAAATGACAGGGACCTGGAACGAAGCCTCGCCGATTTTCGGTGTCGTTACGACGCTCTGCGTCCCTTTCGCCCTGACTTTAGTCTTTTTGCTGCCAAAGCACAGAGCGGCCCAGACTTAAGGCCTCATCGCATCAGGGGATCAATCGATAGCCACCGGGTTCGGTGACCAGAATCTCGGCGTTGGAGGGATCCATCTCGATTTTCTGGCGCAGGCGATAAACGTGGGTTTCCAGTGTGTGGGTCGTGACACCCGCATTGTAGCCCCAAACCTCGCCCAGGAGGACGTCGCGGCCAACCACCGCCGTGCCGTTCCGGTAGAGATACTTCAAGATGGAGGTCTCTTTTTCCGTGAGGCGCACCTTGTTCTTGTTTTCGCCGTGAACCAGCAGTTTGGCGCTCGGACGAAAGCTGTAGGGCCCGATAGAGAAAACGGCGTCTTCGCTTTGTTCATGCTGGCGGAGCTGTGCCCGCAACCGGGCCAACAGAACCCCCAGGCGGAAGGGTTTTGTCACATAGTCGTTGGCCCCGGCATCGAGAGCCAAAATAGTGTCGGCATCGGATTCTGCGGCCGTCAACATGATGATCGGCGACTTGATGCCGCTGCGGCGCATTAAGCGGCAGACCTCCCGGCCATCCATGTCGGGCAAGCCGACATCCAAGATAATGGCATCGAAATAGTCGCCCTTAACTTTTTCCAGGGCTTGGCTACCGCTATCGGCCTCGTGGGTCTCGAACTCTTCGTGCAGCCGCAGCTGCTCACCAAGAGACTGCCGAAGCACATCCTCGTCATCAACCAGTAGAATTTTCTTGCCCGTTACACTGCTCACAGCGCGCTCGTCCCTAAACAATATCCAAATCAGATAACATCGGTAAAGCCGCGGTTCAAGCTGACCCGGCGCCAGGACCACCGCCGCCTTGGGGCAGACCCTTTAGTTTGAAGTGGCAGAAATCAGGCCCAGAACCGCATCGAACAGGGGGTGTGCCCTATCGCCGACGGCATCGATAACGGAAAAATGATTAAGCCCGGAGCATTCCATTGCGGCCACATCCCAGCCGATCCGCCGCGCTTCGCCGACGAAGACCCGTTGTTGGCGTAAAAATTCGTCGGTCTCGTCCGCCCCGACGGCACAAAGAAACGGGACGCCAGGATCATGGAGACCGCGAAGCGGGCTTACCGTCGCCACGACCTCTGGGGTCAGCTTCACCACCTCGTTTTGGTAGCTCAGGCGAACCGGTTCCAGTTCGTAGAGCCCGGAAACGGAACAACCGGCCTGCAACGGCCGAGCAGGCAGGGCACTGTCGAGCGAGCGCCAATCGGTGAGAATCGTTGCCGTGGCCAAATGACCGCCCGCCGAATGCCCGCATATATACATCCGATCAGGATCGAGATTGAACGCCCCCGCCGATCTGTGCAACGCCATCACGGCATTGCGGCATTGCTGCACCATGCGATCAATAGCGGCATCGGGCGCCAGGCTATAGTTCACCGACGCAAAAGCATAGCCGCGCTCCAAGAAGGGCGGGGCAAGGTATGTGAAGTCGGTCTTGTCCAAGGATTGCCAATAGCCGCCGTGAATGAAGATCAGCAGCGGCTGCGCCGGTCCCCGGTCCCGTGCCAAAAGAAGATCGAGCTTTTCGCCGGGATCGGCGCCATAGGCAAAATCGAGATGGGCCGGTCGATTCTCGAGAACGGCCTTGGATTCCCTGGCCCAACGGTCGAAGTAGGCCTGATGCTCCGGCCACCTGGCGCGCAGGTTTAGCTGGCGATCCAGAGCCGCTCGGTCATAATGCAGATAGATCGGTGCGGTCATTTGCTATCCTTTGCCTCGCCTTTTGTGGTGACAGGCTGCGCTGCGATGGCGGCGGCGCTTCTGGGCGATGGGCGGCGCCGGAAAACCGTTCCTTGGCCAGGTGCCAGACTTTAGGCATATTGCCCCCTCTGCCGCATGATGGCCAGCCTGTGGCGGCCGGTTTGAAGGTTGGAACGCGACCGCTTCTGCGATTGCCGGCCAAGGGTTGTTTGGAGGGAAGAGGATACCTAATGCTATGCTCTACACCTCGTGTTTACTAAACGATGACAAGGGCGATGCCTGATTCCGCGGTCACAAAATTCAAGGGCCATTCACAGGTCCTCAAAGTCATCGACCGGGCTCTCGCCGAGCTGCGACGGGGCGCGGCCGTACTGATCGCCCGCGACGATGGCGAAGCCGCCCTGGTACAAGCCGCCGAAGTCGTCAGCGACGAACGCTTGCGTCACTTGGCGGCCTTGGCCGGAACGACACCGTTGCTGGTGCTAACGCGGCGTCGGGCCGAAGCCATCGGGATCGAGGCCGAGACTATTCCGCAAGCCGGCGCGGACGACGGTGTCGATAGCCACGTGGTGGCGCTTTCCTTGCACGACTGGTCGGCGGCGCGCGTCAAGACCATTGCAGATCCCACGGCGGCAGACGCCCATTGTGCCGAGGATGCGGATCGCGTTCCGGTGGGCGATAGCTTTGGAACCGCGGCGGTCGAACTCGCCAAGTTGGCGCGGCTCCTGCCTGCGGCCTTGATCGCGCGGCTTTCCTTCAAGACGGGAGAAACCGCAGCGGCCTGGGCCCGCGAACACGATGCGATCCTTGTCTCGGCCGGCGATATCGCCACTTATCGCGAAGCTTGCGCCCGCGCGCTTACCAAGGTGGCGGAAGCGCGCGTTCCGCTGGCCGGGGCTGAAAAGACCAAGATCATTGCCTTTCGGCCGCCGGATGGCGGCAGCGAGCATATGGCCATGGTGATCGGCGATCCCGATCCGAGCGGTCCCGTCCTGTTGCGTGTCCATTCGGAGTGCTTTACGGGCGACCTCTTGGCGTCGCTGCGGTGCGACTGCGGCGACCAACTGCATGGCGCCATTAAGGCCATTGGGGCGGAGGGTGCCGGTCTTATCCTCTACTTGACCCAAGAGGGGCGCGGCATTGGCTTGGTCAACAAGCTCCGCGCCTACGCGCTGCAGGATCAAGGCGCCGACACGGCGGTCGCCAATGAAACCCTGGGCTTCGACGCCGACGAGCGGATCTACTTGCCGGCGGCGGAGATGCTGCGTCAACTGGGTTTCAGCCGTGTGCGCTTGCTGACCAACAATCCGGAAAAAGTCGAGGCCCTGACCCGCTGCGGTATCGCCGTGGAAGAGCGTGTGCCGCACAGCTTTCCCTCCAACGGGCACAACGCTTACTATTTGGCCACCAAGGCGCGGCGCTTTGGCCATATGATCTAGGCAGGCGACCGGCACAGCGACTTACGTTCCGGCCCAAGGTCACCGGCTTCCGAAGATGGCCGTGCCGACACGCACCACGGTCGCGCCCAATTCGACAGCCGTTTCGTAGTCGTGGCTCATCCCCATCGAAAGCTCGGGCAAAGCATTGCGCGCGGCAATTTCCGCCAGGAGCGCGAAATGGAGGGCCGGGGCCTCGTCTTGCGGCGGGATGCACATCAGGCCTTCGACCGGCAAGGCCAGTTCGTCCCGAGCCAGCGTGATCAAGGCATCGGCATCGGCCGGCAATACGCCGGCCTTTTGCGGCTCCTCGCCCGTGTTGACCTGGATGAAACAACGCGGCCGGCAGCCGGTTTTCGCCATTTCCTTGGCCAGACTACGCGCCAGCTTCGGTCTATCCAGGGTCTGGATCACGTCGAAGAGGGTAACGGCGTCGGCCGCCTTGTTGGTTTGCAGCGGTCCAATCAGATGCAATTCCAGATCGGCATACTTCGCCTTTAGATCGGGAAACTTCTGCGCCGCTTCCTGAACGCGATTTTCCCCGAAGAAACGTTGGCCGGCCCGCAAAGCCGCGCGGACAGCGTCTTGGCCATGGGTTTTGCTGACCGCGACCAGCTTCACCGCGGCGGGCGACCGCCCGCAAGCAGACGCCGTGGCGGCAATATCCGCCCGTACCTTTTCGAGGTTTACCGCGATATCCGGCGATCCACCGCGACTCGCATCTCTCGCGGTGGCGTCCGTCGAATCGTTTGCCATTGGGGTCCTGCCTTCTTCAGCGTCTGCGCGGTGTTCGTTATAGCAAGCCCAACGGACAATGGCAGGCCCCTGCGAATGCGAAAGACACAAAAGAAAAGGGGCGGAAAAATCCGCCCCTTTAGGTCTGCGTTGCCGCAGAAATGACAGGCTAATTAGAAGCCGATCTTCATGCCGAGGATGCCGGCAAAACCGTCGGCGTCTTCGCCGTTGCCCGGCTCCCACTTCGCATACATGAGCGAGAAGCTGCCGGTGATGCCCGGCCCGATGGCGTAGGAAACACCGCCCTCGAGGGAGTCCAGCTCGTCTTCACCGCCATTGTTCGGCGCACCGTCGACTTCACTGTGGAAGCCGGTGATGCCGACACTCCAAGGACCGGTGGAGTAGGACACGCCGAGGTCGGCGGCCCAGCCGTCGGTGGTCCGGTCACTGCTCTCAAGAGCGTAGGAGCCGCCAACCGTGAAACCGGCAAAGCCCAGGTTCAAACCGGCCGAAT
>Ga0102947_1000679_pt1 | contig 11964 bp, 12 predicted proteins | sample SalPon2A_A_D2_MG_FD_78210 | JGI IMG/M metagenome (GOLD analysis project Ga0102947, IMG submission 78210) | Soil microbial communities from South San Francisco under conditions of wetland restoration - Salt Pond MetaG R2A_A_D2_MG | ecosystem: Environmental > Terrestrial > Soil > Wetlands | place... | reverse complement strand
TGTGATAGCATTTGTTGTACAAGATGCGGCAGAAAAAACATTTACTTTATCTGGATTATAATCGTTATGATTAACACCATGAACAATATTTGGTATGCCTTTTCCTGGTGCAGTAAGCAAAACTTTTTCTACACCTTTTGAAGCTAAATGTCTTTTTAAGGCGTCTTCATCTCTAAAGGCACCAGTGTTATCTATGACCAATGCGTTATTGATGCTATATTTAGTATAATCGATATCTTCTGGAGCATTGGCAGAAATCATTTTTACTGTGGTACCATTAATGATTAAGGCATTGTTTTTTAGATCTGCATTTACAGTTCCTGGAAATTCACCATGAACGGAATCATTTCTTAATAGAGAAGCTCTCTTTTCTAAAATGGTTTCATTTATTTCGTCTCGAGTAACAATAGCCCTTAAACGCAACTGACTTCCTTTTCCTGTTCGTGTCATTAATTCGCGTGCAACCAATCGACCAATTCTACCAAAGCCATAAAGAATTACGTCTTTAGGTTCAATTGTTCCATTCTTACTGGCATCTTTTAATTTGTAAGCAACAAAAGACGTGGCATCATTATATTTTCTATCTTCTATATGATATTCGTAAGTAAGTTTACCAATATCCAGTTTTGCAGGAGGAATGTCTAGTGTTTTTATAGCCTGTGCAATTTCAACAGAATCAAAAATAGAAATCGGTTTTTGTACAAATTCGCCAGCGTAAGCATGAAGATTTAAAATCTGACTGACATTTCTGTCTATTAATTGATTTCTAAAAAGCACTAACTCTATGGATTTATCATACCAAAGATCACTAACAATTTTTATAAATTCTACGGTTGCTCTTCTTCTATCAGCTTGAAAAGCCAGCTCTTTTTCATAAGTTGTGTTAAAACTCATTATTTGTGTGTTTATCGTGTTGTTAAATTTTTTGCAAAAATAGTTTATTTCAAACGTTTTCGTAAATAATTTTAACAAAAAAATAACCCTCTAAAACTTATTAGAGGGTTTAGTAATTGTAACAAGAATTATCAAGCTAAACTACTTGAAATTGTAACGCTCTTTTTCACCATTGGAATTGATAAGTTCAATTCGAAGTGGCTCATAATCTTTTCTATTACTCATAATTTGTTCAACATCTTCAACAGACCTTACTTTAACATCATTAATAGCTGTAATAATACAACCTTCATTAATTCCGTTGTTTTTCCAGTAATCTTCATAACGTTCACTTAATCTAGATATTTTAAGACCATTATTTACACCAAATTTTTTCAGTTCATTTTTATTAGCATTTTTTAGTACTCCAACCACTGGAACAAATACTGTTTCGTTTCTGGAAAGTTTAACAGGAAGAACTTTTATGTCTCCATCTCTTAATACCGAAACTCTTACAACATCTTCTGGTCTTTTTGTGCCTAAATAGCCTCTTAAATCAGCAAATTTTGAAATTTTTACATTATCTATTTTAGTGATTACATCACCGCTTTTTATGCCTGCTTTGTCTGCACCAGAACTTTCTACAACCTCATTTACATAAAACCCTTCACTTGTACTAACGTTTAGCTCATCTGCAAATTTGCTATTGAGTGAATCTCCTGTTACACCAAGAATTCCATTTTGTACAATACCATATTCCATAATATCTTCTATCACTTTTCTGGCTATGTTACTAGGTACAGCAAAAGAATAACCAATATATGAGCCTGTTTGAGAAGTAATGGCCGTATTAATTCCAATGAGTTCTCCTTTTGTATTTACCAATGCACCTCCAGAATTTCCTGGATTTACTGCAGCATCAGTTTGAATAAACGACTGATAGCTAGAACCACTTAAATCGCGTGATTTGGCACTAATAATACCAGCAGTAACAGTAGATGTAAGATTGAAGGGATTGCCAACAGCTAAAACCCATTCACCAATTTTTGCCTGATCCGAATCTCCAAAAGTGGCATACTGTAAATCTTCATCAGCTTCAATTTTCAATAAAGCAATATCAGTTTTAGCATCAGAACCTATAATCTCTGCATTATATGTTTTGTTGTTATTCAATGTTACGGAAAGTGCTTGAGAACCATTAATAACATGATTGTTTGTAATTATGTATCCATCTGGTGAAACAATAACTCCAGAGCCTGTTCCAATTTGTTGCCTTTGAGAACTTCTACCAAACAGTAAATCTTGTAATGTTGTAGGACTACCAACAATAGCAGTATTTTTAACATGCACTACAGAATGCACTGCCTTTTCTGCTGCTTCAGTAAAATTACTTGGAACAAGGGTATTGTATAAGTTAGTTACTGTATTATTTGTTGGTAAAAAGGAAGGCTGATCACTTGTTTCAACAACCATTTCATTTTTAGGCTCTAAAAAAACCTTGTATGCAGTTAATGTTAAAATTCCGCCTAATGCTGAAACAAGTACTAATCCAAAAATCTTTTTCATAATGTAAAACAGTTTAAGTTCAAAATTTATAACGATTAAAATTAAATATTTATTGAGTTTCCAAATTCACTTTAACGACTATTTAACATCAACTTTAACGATGATTTAACAACTGATTATCCAGTTTAATATTTATATATTTGTGCAATATTATGACACAAACTTTTTACAAATATCAAGGCACCGGAAATGACTTTGTGATTATTGATAATCGTCAAGAAAATTTCGACAAAAATAATACCAAACTCATCAAACACTTATGTGACAGACGTTTTGGCATTGGAGCTGACGGATTAATTTTGCTGGAGAATCATGTTACGGCAGATTTTAAAATGGTTTATTATAATGCTGATGGAAATGAAAGTACCATGTGTGGCAATGGCGGCAGATGCATTGTGGCATTTGCAAGGTTTTTAGGAATTATAAAAGAAGAAGCCGCTTTTGAAGCTATTGACGGTTTGCATAAAGCAGTCTTTGATAATGGTTTAGTGAAATTACAAATGCAGGATGTTCATGGTATTCAAAGAAAGGACAACTTTGTTTTTTTAGATACGGGCTCTCCACATCATATCCAGTTTCAGCAAAACCTAAAACAGTTAGATATTAAAACTGAAGGATCATCAATTAGATATAGCGATTTGTATAAAAGAGATGGTGTTAATGTTAATTTTGTTGAGCCATTAAACAGCGACAGTTTTTCTGTAAGGACATACGAAAGAGGAGTGGAAGACGAAACATTATCTTGTGGAACTGGAGTTACAGCAGTTGCCATTGCAATGCATTATATTGGAGAAACAGAGAAAAACCTCATTACCTTGGAGACGCCTGGAGGTAATTTAAAAGTTTCTTTTGATGAAAACAAAGGGACATTTACTAACGTTTGGTTAATTGGCCCAGCACGATTTGTATATAAAGGTGAGTTCTCATGGTAACATTAAAAGGGAAACATATTTATTTAAGAGCACTTGAACCAGAAGATTTGGATTTCGTTTTTGAAATTGAAAATGATGAAGATTTCTGGGAGTTGAGCTTAACTCAAACACCGTATTCTAGATATGTTATTAAGCAATATTTAGAAAATTCCCATAAAGACATTTATGAAGTAAAACAATTAAGATTGGTAATTTCCAGTTATAATGATGAACCTTTAGGCTTGATTGATTTTTTTGACTTTGATTTTAAAAATAAGCGAGCAGGTATAGGGATTATCATTAAGGATTCTGAAAAAAGAGGTAAAGGTTATGGTGCAGAAGCACTTGAGCTATTGGTAAACTATGGGTTCACTCATTTAAATTTGCATCAAGTGTATTGTAATATTTCTGAAGATAACGAAACAAGTATTAAGCTTTTTAAGAACCAAAAGTTTGAGAAAGTGGGTTTGAAAAAAGATTGGAACTTATCCAATAAATCATTTAAAAACGAATATTTATTTCAACGTATCAATAAGTAAATGTATATCAAAAAGATTATCGTTGCTATTGCACTACTAGGTTTAGTTGCAGCTGCTTATTTTGCTTATTTTGTTTATAGTACAATGTTTGTGGATAATACCGCTTTTAATAATGAAGAAGCCTACATTTATATTCCTACAAACTCTACTTATCAGGATGTAAGAGAAATTCTTTTTCCTTTGCTTAAAGATATGGATGCATTTGATGCTTTGGCAAATAGGAAGCAGTATGTATCCAATATTAAAGCTGGACGATATGTCATTAAAAAGGGAATGAACAATAATGATATTATCAACTCCATTAGAAGTAATAATATTCCAATCAAACTTTCTTTTAATAATCAGGAAACATTACAAGATTTAGCAGGCCGTATCTCCAATCAAATTGAAGCCGATAGTGTTTCTATTCTTACCTCAATGCTAGATTCTACGTTTTTAGAAACCAATAATTTTAATAAAAAAACTGCTTTGGGTATGTATATTCCAAACAGTTATGAATTTTTCTGGAACACTTCGGCTGAAAAGTTTAGAGACAGGATGTTAGCAGAATACCATAAATTCTGGAATGAAAACAGATTAGAAAAAGCTAAAGATATTAACTTAACACCAACTGAAGTTATTACTTTAGCCTCAATTGTTCAGAAAGAAACTTCAAAAGTAGATGAAAGACCTCGTGTGGCTGGTGTTTATATCAATAGGTTGAAAAGAGGTATTCCGTTGCAGGCTGACCCAACAGTTATCTATGCTATAAAGGATAAAAGCGGTGATTTTAATCAAACTATTAAACGTGTTTTATACAAAGATTTAGAACTCGATTCGCCTTACAACACTTATAAGTATGCTGGTTTGCCACCAAGTTTAGTTACTATGCCAGATATTTCTTCTATAGATGCCGTTTTGAATTATGAAAAACACAGCTACTATTATTTTGTTGCAGACATTAATAGGTTTGGATATCACAAATTTGCAAAAACTCTTTCGCAACATAATAGAAACAGGCAAGAGTATGTAAATTGGATAAACAGACAAGGAATTAACAGATAATGCAATATTTTAAAAACTGTATTTGTCTTTTTTTAATTGTTTCCTCCATAACTACTTTTTCACAATCAAAGATCAATAATTTTTTAAAGCCAAGTGATACCTTAAACAAACCCAGACGTAATACTATTATTATTACTGAAGCTAGTTTGGCCACAATTTCATTGATAGGTTTAAACCAACTTTGGTATAGTGACTATCCAAGATCAAAATTTCACGTACTTAATGATAATGAAGAATGGCTCCAGATGGATAAGTTTGGACATGTTTTTACATCTTATCAATTAGGGAAATATGGAGCTAGTATTTTGAATTGGAGTGGTGTTGATAAAAAAGAACAACTTATTTATGGTGGCACACTAGGTTTTGTATTTTTAACTAGTGTTGAGGTACTCGATGGTTTTTCTGAAGAATGGGGATTTTCATGGGGAGATATTATGGCTAATATAGCAGGTACTGGACTCTATATTTCTCAAGAATTATTGTGGAAAGAGCAAAGAATTGCTTTAAAATACTCTTTTCACCAAACAAAGTATGCTTCTATGAACCCAGAAAAACTAGGAGATTCCTTTTCAGAGCAGATTTTAAAAGACTATAATGGTCAAACATATTGGTTAAGTGCTAATATTCATTCGTTTTTTAAAGAGACAAAATTACCTAAATGGCTTAATATAGCAGTAGGTTATGGAGCAGAAGGTATGTTGTATGGAATTGAGGATACTGATAATCAATTAATTAACAGTAAAAATAGAATAAGGCAGTATTATTTAAGTTTAGATATTGACTTAACAAAAATTAAAACAAATTCGCATGTTTTGAGATCCATTTTAGATGTTTTAAACGTATTTAAAGTACCATTTCCTACCATCGAATTTAATAAAAATAGGGTTGCATTTCATCTATTCTACTATTAAAAAGATCACTTAAACGAGTAATTTTGAATTAATTGAAAAAAAGTCTAATTTTGCACGCTCAAATTTTCAAGCATATTTCTAGTAAAAATGCTGAAGAAATTTTTAAGATTATGATAAAAAATATTGCAAGTTTTTTTGCCCTGTCACTTACAATATATTATTCATTATTGTTTGTTTCGTTTTCTAAAGACGAAACTATTGATTTGAGCAAATATTCGACAAAAGGTATGGTATTGAATTATACTGTTACCCAAGATGATAAATTAGCAGATAATTCTATATCATTAAAAGAACCTAATACAACTTTTTCTCCTTATTTAAATAAATGCTTTATTGGTTTTAAAGAAGCATTGGCTTTTAAAGAATCAGGAGGAAATTATTTTACTGTTAATACTTTTGGATATTTAGGAAAATATCAATTTGGAAAGGGAACATTAAAAATGATAGGAATAAATAACCCTAACTTGTTTTTAAACAACCCAGAACTTCAGGAAAAGGCATTTGTAGCAAATTTGGAACGTAACAAGTGGATTTTAAGACGTGATATCAAACAATTTGTTGGCAAACGTATTAATGGTGTGCTTATTACAGAATCTGGTATCTTGGCTGCGGCACATTTAGCAGGTCCTGGCAGTGTAAAAAAATACTTAAGAAGTTATGGTGCTGTTGGTTTTACCGATGGATATGGCACTACCATACAATATTATATAAAGAAGTTTTCTGGTTACGATACATCTTTTGCTAAACCAAACAGGTTTGCAAAAGCAACAACAATCTAAAATTAAGATATTATTTTAATACTTATGAATTATAAATATTGTAGGTCTCTTATGTAGGTCTACAATATTTTTTTTCCATTCATTTACTTCTTTAGTTTTTATAAATTCAGTAGATAAAGTAATATCTGCGGCAATACATATTTTTGTGTTTTCATCCAGAATATTACAGAGATCCTCAAGCATTTTATTATTCCTATAAGGGGTTTCAATAAATATTTGCGATTGGTTATGATCAAAAGAAAGACGTTCTAATCGTTTAAGTTCTTTCTTTTTTTCTTGTTTATCAATAGGCAAGTATCCATTAAAAGCAAAATTCTGACCATTCATTCCAGATGCCATCATAGCCAAAAGAATAGAAGATGGCCCAACAATTGGTATGACTTTTATATTTTTTTGATGAGCAATGTTTACAATATCTGCACCAGGATCTGCAATGCCCGGACATCCAGCTTCAGATAAAAGGCCTACATCTAAACCTCTAATGCATGGTTCTAAAAATTTTGGGAGATCTAATACGTCTGTGAATTTATTAAGTTTGAATAAAGTTAATGAGGATTGTGATTTTCTTGAATGCACTTTTTTTATGAATGCCCTAGCAGATTTTTCATTTTCTACTATGTAATAATCTATTCGTTCAATTATTTTTTTTACAGAAATAGGAAGCACCTCTAAAGGAGGATTGTCGCCTAAACGAGTAGGAATTAGATATAGGTTTCCTGAATTTTTACTCATAATTAGTTTAAAATAAGTTTTCTAGTTTCTTTAACCTCGCTTTTGTCTTTTATTTCAATCAAATATAACCCACTTGACATTTTGTCCACAAATATTGTGAATAGTGGATTGGTAAAATTAGTAATAGATTTTAAAAGCTTACCTTGTAAAGAGTATATATTTATTGATTGTATTCTTGAATAAGTATCTAATAAATCAAATGTCAATTCATTTTTTGTTGGATTGGGATACATTTTAATTTTTGATAGTTCGTAGTTTTCTGTACTTAAATTGGCATCTATTATTTTAAACACATTTCCAGAATCTACACCTGCTACATAAAGCTCTCCATTAATGTCCTCACCAAAGCAACTCCAACCATTGCCATTATATTGTTGAGTAAATGACATGGTCCAATTCATACCAGATTGTTCTAAAACACCAATTTCATCACTACAATAATCTGCAAAAAAATAGAGTCCGTTCAAACTGGCTTGAGTAATTCCTCTGTGTCTGTAACCTCCAGTAATAGAACACTTAAAAACACCACTTCCAGAATGACTGTATTCTGCAATTGGGAAAGTCATAGTACTTGGGTTTGCACATCCAGATGTATTGTATGTTGAATTACCTTCATAACAACGCCAACCATAATTGAGTCCTAAAGAAGAAACAGAAGGAGTTGCCATATTGATTTCTTCATAGGTCATTTGTCCAACATCAGCAATCCATAAATCATTTGTTGTTCTGTCAAAGGAAAATTTCCAAGGGTTTCTCAAACCAAAAGCCCAAATCTCGTTCAAAGCTGTGCCATTGCTTACAAAGGGGTTATCATTTGGGATTGCATAGTTTTTACCAGGATCTGTATTATCTACATCTATTCTTAATATTTTTCCTAAAAATGTTGTTAAATCTTGAGCATTATCTTGTGGGTCTCCACCAGAGCCACCATCTCCAGTAGAAATGTACAGATAACCATCGGCACCAAAAGCCATATCACCACCATTATGATTTGAAAAAGGTTGTGATATGGTTAGCAATATGAGTTCTGAAGTAGGATCTGCAGTATTTACAGTACTCCTTGAAAACCTAGAAATTACAGTGTTTTCACTATTATCAATATAGTTTACATAAAAATAACCATTTGAAACATAATCTGGATGAAACGCTATACCTAGAAGACCTTGCTCACCACCATTATTTGTGACTCGTGTATTAATATCTAAAAAAGGTGAAGGATTTAAACTTCCATTAGTATTTAAAATTTCAATATATCCAGCTCGTTCAGCAATAAATAACCTATCGTCTCCAGCATGTTTAATATTTACTGGACTATTTAATCCTGTTGATAATAATTCTAGTTGAATATCTTGAGCACCTATAATATAAGAAGAACACAATAAAATTAAGGCAACATATTTCATTTTATAAAATTCAGGGAATTTACCTTACAAATTACAAAAAAGGATATTATAAATTATTATTTTCAGTCAACCTTTTTGCTATACTTTCACAAGCCTCGTCCAACATCTTAAAAACGCTTTCAAAACCAGATTCACCACCATAATAAGGATCTTGAACACTATAATTTTGATTTGGATAAATTTCGTTTAAAATATATTGAACTTTATTGATATCGGTTTTATTTCTGGCGAGTTTTATAACATTTTGATAATTAGACTCATCCATTACAAAAATATAATCAAAGTTGTTAAAATCAGATGATTTAAATTGTCGACCTTTTAAATTTGAAATATCTATACCATACTTTTTTGCTACTTCAACAGATCTTTTATCAGGTGGATTACCAATATGATAATCGGCAGTTCCAGCCGAATCAACAAAAAAAGAATCTTCAGGAAGTTTAGATTTTAAGATACCTTCAGCCAATGGTGACCGACAAATATTGCCAAGACAAACCATAAGAATTTTAACCATTTTGATAGAATTTAAACCGAAAGTTTTTTGTTTAAATCTTCAACATACTTTCTAAACTGTTTATCTGTAGATGATAAATTATCAACAGTTTTACAAGCATGGAGTACAGTAGCGTGGTCACGTTTACCAATTTGAGAACCAATACTAGCTAATGAGGCTTTGGTATATTTTTTTGCAAAAAACATGGCCAATTGTCTTGCTTGAACAATATGCCGTTTTCTTGTTTTAGATTGTAATGTGTCAACATCCATTTGAAAATAATCTGAAACCACTTTTTGAATATAGTCTATAGAAACTTCTCGTTTGGTGTTCTTCACAAATTTTTCAACGACTTGCTTGGCCAAGTCTATAGTAATTTCCTTTTTATTAAATGATGATTGCGCAATTAAAGAAATGATTGCGCCTTCAAGCTCTCTAACATTGGTTTTAATGTTTTTTGCGACATATTCAATAATTTCATCTGGCATTTCAACACCATCACGATATAATTTGTTTTTTAAAATAGACACTCTGGTTTCAAAATCGGGGCTTTGTAATTCAGCAGAAAGTCCCCATTTAAACCTAGAGAGCAGACGTTGCTCAATATCTTGCATATCTACAGGAGCTTTATCGCTGGTTAAGATAACTTGCTTGCCATTTTGATGCAAATGATTGAAAATATGGAAGAAGACATCTTGGGTACCTGATTTTCCAGAAAAGAACTGCACATCATCAATAATCAGAACATCAATAATCTGATAAAAATGAATAAAATCATTTCTATTATTCTTTTTTACAGACTCTATGTATTGTTGCGTGAATTTTTCAGCGGAAATATATAAAACCGTTTTGTCAGGATATTTGTCTTTAATTTGAACACCAATAGCATGAGCTAAATGGGTTTTGCCTAAACCTACACCACCAAAAACCAACAACGGATTAAAAGAAGTTCCGCCTGGTTTTGCAGAAACTGCTAAACCAGCACTTCTAGCCAATCTGTTGGAATCTCCTTCTAAAAAGTTTTCGAAATTATAATTAGGATTAAGTTGTGACTCTATTTTTACATTTCTAATACCTGGAATAACAAATGGATTCCGTAATTCGGGACTTTTATTGTTTAGAGGAACATCAATATCTTGAGATTTTACATTTGTTCTGTTAGAACTCGGGATTTTTTCTGTAAAGGGTTGTTTGTTGCCATAGGTGTTTTCCATTTTAATGATGTACACTAGTTTGGCATTTTCTCCTAGTTCTTTTGTTAATGCAACTTTTAGAATTTTTACATAATGCTCTTCAAGCCATTCATAAAAGAATTTGCTTGGCACCTGAATACTTAATGCATTTTCAGAAAATTTAACTGCAATGATTGGTTCAAACCATGTTTTATAAGCTTGCGGTTGGATATTATCTTTTATAAATTCAAGACAATTATTCCATACCGTTTGCGCAGTTACACTCATTATTAATTATTATGATTTATTAGTTAGTTTACTAAAAAGAGAAGCGGATTCTCTGTTGATTTTATAGCATCACAAATATGTGAACAAAATTCTAAAAAAAAAAATCATTTGCTATTGAATTTCTAGAATTTTTTTTGCATGTTTAAAACTATTCTACAAACTACAAAAAAATATCCAAACACTTTTATGAAAATCGATGAAATACAAATAAGAGTGAGATATGGTGAAACCGATCAAATGGGAATAGTACACCATTCCAATTATGCACTATATCTGGAAATGGCAAGAATTGAATGGTTGCGAAAGCTTGGAGTTTCATACAAAAAAATGGAAGAAGACGGGTTTATATTGCCAGTAGTTTCTTTGGCTTTAAATTTCAAAAAATCAGCTTATTATGATGATGTAATTAAGGTAAAAACTCAACTCAAAAAACCACCTACTGCAACCATAGAATTTGAATATGAAATTACAAACGAACAAGGTGAAATTATTACAACTGCAAATACAGTTTTAGCTTTTCTTGATACAAAATCTAAACGACCAATTAGAGCTCCAAAATTTATTTTAGATTGTTTGCAGGATTGAATTAAACTTTTACAATTTCAACTTTAAAAAGATTCTTAAAGATTTCAAAAACTTTTTCAGCTTCGCTTTTTCTAACTGAAACAATAATTTGGCAATCTAATTCTAGTTTTTGGCTAACAATATTAAGGTTTTGCTCTTTTATTGTCCTCATAACTGTATTGATTGTTTCATATTCAAATGAAATTGAATACTGAATATCTATAGTTTTTTCTATAATTTTTGAGGCTTCTAATGCCATTTGGGCTGCTGTTCTGTAAGCATTTATTAAACCACTCACACCTAGCTTTATACCACCAAAATACCTGACCACAACAACTAATACATTAGTAATTTCAAAAGATTGTATTTGACCATAAATTGGCATTCCAGCAGAATTACTAGGTTCTCCATCATCATTAACTCTGTAAATTATAGTTTCAGTTCCTATTTGATAAGCATAACACCAATGCCTAGCTTTGTGGTGGTTGTTCTTTATTGTAGATAGAATTTCTTTTACTTCATCTTCAGAAGTGACAGGGAAAGCATAACCAAAAAACTTACTGTTTTTATCTTTGAACAAAACTTCTTCCGACGGTTTTTTAATGGTTTTGAATATGTCTTTTTCAATCAATGCTCTAATTATTAGAATAGATTTTTAGAACGTCATCTGCAATTTGTTGTTCAGAAAT
>Ga0102947_1000678_pt1 | contig 11975 bp, 11 predicted proteins | sample SalPon2A_A_D2_MG_FD_78210 | JGI IMG/M metagenome (GOLD analysis project Ga0102947, IMG submission 78210) | Soil microbial communities from South San Francisco under conditions of wetland restoration - Salt Pond MetaG R2A_A_D2_MG | ecosystem: Environmental > Terrestrial > Soil > Wetlands | place... | reverse complement strand
CCTTAAGATGTGCTCTTTGAGTTGCTGCTGCAAAGTTTACAATATAAGAAAAAGTGCATTTGAAACCCTCTGCCCTTCGATTTAACAAACCAGTATTAGTTACAGTCCCATCTCGGTGAACATCAGAAATTACAACACTCATGATATTTCCAGGATTGTATCTCAAATCAACATGGATAGGATCTCCTTTCCATGCAGGGTTTAATTTTTTTGTGAGTCTGTTACTAGCTGCATTTAGAAGTTTGATGCATCTTGATGGACTATCTTTTACTTCTTCTAATTCGTTGATATCCAATTCTGCCAAATAAAAGAGATTCCTTACAGTTTCTGCTTTATCAAATTCTTCAATGTACTCGATTGACTCTCCTCTCTCCCCTTTTTCTTCTCTAATGTACTCGTTGAGATTGATATTCCCATAGATTTTCTTGTAATCTGAAAAATATACAAATCTGGGATGCAATTGAGAGGATATAAAATTCTCAAGAGCTGTTTTCTCACTTCCTCCTGAAAGTAAATTAGAAAATTGGTTTTCAGGACTAGAGTAGATCTTCTCCCATTCTTCAACTACTTTTGGATCTTGTACGGCAATAACATGGAATTGATTGTTAAATTCTGCAAATCCAGTATCAAAATTTAGTTGATTTTTTGGAGGGGGATCCTCAAAAAATTTTGTGTTGATTTGAATTCTAAGGTGATTAGGTAATGTGTCTAGAAATTCTAGAATTCTTTTTGTAAAGTTTTCCCATGAATTCAAACCCCCATCTGATTTCTCACTTACTTTGATATTCTCAAATGAGTATTGAACTTCGAGTCTTTTGTTTGTTCTAAATAATTTAATCTTGTGGATCTCTGGTAAATTTGGAAATTTTTCTTTGATGAGTGCAGTTTCATTTGGGCTTAGGTCAAAATCTCCCTCTGCTAAACGCATTTCTTCTTTTAACTCTTCATCCATTTCGTCACAAAGATCTAATTCAGAAACCATTTCGTCTTTATTCAATAGGGTTAATGACTGCAAAATTGTTGTTTTGCCGCTTTCATTCCTGCCAACAAATGCTGCCAAGTCACCTACAGTTATTTCGCCTGAATCATGAATGCAACGATATGCTCTAACCCTAAATTTTCTGAGTCGCATCTAGCGATACTTAATCGCCTACGATTTAACTCATTCGTCAAAATCCTCTCGACATTTAATTTTGCTAAATAGATATAGGGGAATTTCTTTTCTAAAACCAAATTGGCTAGGGGAGTAACTTATGTTGTCTATGTTTTACCTGTAGTTTTTTCTGTAATTTTTGGGTCGATAGTGATGGTCGATATTCTTCAAGATCCGGGACGGGATCTTAACCTAATGAGATTTGGAGAATTTGAAGGAATTTCACACAATGATTCTATAGAAATAATTGGTTTGAAAAATCAATATTCTTCTTCTGAACCTGTCCAAATTCAAGTCATAGTTGATGATTCTTCATTTGCATGCGGAGATCTCTACGTGACAATCTATGGAGATAACGGCGAGAATGCAGTAACTCAAAGCGGATATTTTGAACAATGTTTTGATGCTGATAATAGATTCTTACCCATTGATGAGAGATTTTCGGAAATAGTTGACAAAGCAGGAAATTATGAGATTGTTGCCCAAATTCTCGACCAAAACCAAAAGAATAGTATAACTACAAGTGAGAAATTTACTGTTAAATAGGAATGAATTATTTTATGATAAAAATTAATAAAAAATTGGTGGTATTATGGTAAAGAAAAAAAATTCTCCAGAAGAAGAAGCTGCCAAATTAAAGGCTGAGATTGATGTTCTAAAAGAGAAAGCAAAAATTTTAGATGCAAAACCAGCAAAGGCAAAAAAGACAGCAAAAAAAGAAGAAAAACCAAAAAAAGAAAAAACCACTAAAGCCACAAAGGCAAAAAAGACAGCAAAGAAAGAAGAAAAAACAACAAAGGCAAAAAAGACAACAAAGAAAGAAGAGAAACCAGCAAAACCAAAAAAATTAACTAAAAAAGAACTTGCAGAAATTAAAAGGGAGGAAGAAAAAACACTTGAAGAAGAATTAGAAGAACAATTAACTGAAAATGAAATTGAAAACTTTCAGATCGAAAAAGTCGATATGGAAAGATTAACCGCACGTGTTTGTGATATTTTAGCTGAAAAAGAGTCTGATGGAATGTTTCAAAGTGAATTATGGAAGAAACTCAAACTTACTAGCAGAGATGGCTCACGTCTTGCCTTAAAACTCGAAAGAATGGGAACAATCTACCGTGAAAAAATTCTAGAGAAAGGCCGTTGGACATACAAACTAATTCTAAAGAAAACTCCAATTAGTACTCTGTCAATAGAAAACTCACCTTGCTTGGTTTGTCCAGTAGAACAAAAATGTACGCTAGATGGAGAAATTAGTCCAAAAACCTGTCAATTAATTGAAGACTGGGTAATTGCTGAAACAAAAAAACCTTCGAAGGCCAAATGAGATTACAAGATGCTCGGCGAGATTACTATAGAAATCTAGCCCACGAACAAGGATTTCGTAGCAGAGCTGCCTACAAACTAAAGGAACTAAATCAATCCTACAGGCTAATTGGTCCGGGATTTTACGTACTTGATCTTGGATGTGCTCCTGGCGGATGGACACAAATGGCCGTAAAACTAGCAGGGAACAAAGGAAAAGTAGTGGGAGTTGATCTTTCCTACGTTGAAGAAGTCCCAGGAGCTCATATCATACGCGGAAACATTGAAGACGAATCTTTAGTTGATGAAATTCTGGAATATTTTGGACGTAAAGCCAATGCAGTAATTTGTGATCTTTCTCCTCATGTGTCTGGAAATTGGAGTATTGATCATGCAAAACAAGTTTCCTTAAACTATGATTGTACAAAAATAATGGATAAAGTATTGATGCATAAAGGAAATGCAGTCTTCAAGGTGTTTGATGGGGAATACTCTATGGAGTTTAGGGATTTTGTAAAAAAGAAATTTGCACGAATAAATCTCACAAAACCTCCGGCAAGCAGAAAGCAAAGCAGTGAATTATACTATGTTTGCTTGGGGTATACTGGTTAATCAGAAAACAGACTCATTATTTCTTTTATGTTTGCATCTGTCCTAAATCCTGTTGGGTTAAATGATGTGGCACTTGCAACAAATCCTTTATTCTTTAATTTTTCAATCACTCTTTCTAGTTTTGGGGGTGATGATTTCATTTTTGAAGCCAATTCGTCTAATGTATAATAAACTCCTGGAATTTCAGATTCAGATATACACTTTCTAAGGGATTTTTCACATTTTTTATCTACGCTTAATTCAGAAATTTTCAAAATCATTTCCTCTACAAATTCTCTATCAAAAATTTTATCAATCCATAATGGACCGCCAATATTATTTTGAGACTTGCAAATTTCGCAGGCTTCTAATTGGTTTTTTACAAGTTTACGATTTCCACAACCTTTACAATGTATGATATATCCAAGATTTTCTTTTTGATCTGGTCTATTGTATACTCTCACATAGATGCGATAATAATGCATATTGCTTTCGACATACAGGGGGGTTATGTCCAAACCCAATCTTCCTGAAACAGATCTTAGACATCCAAGAACCAATCTAATGGCAATCTCGTTTCCGTATTCAGTCCTTATTGGGATTCCTCCATATTTCCTCTTACAGGCATTTTGAAACAGACCGTTTAGTACCTGCAAATCTGTCGCAGTACAGGAGAGTATTCCTCCATGCATTGTTGCCCTCAACCCACAATCAAAAAACTGTGCAGGAGAACCAAATGGGTCGATATCCACAATTGAGCCTCGATTCCCTTTTTTGGAGTAATTACTAAAAAATCTACAAATTTCCTTTTCACAACATTCGATATTCTTTAGGCCATTGAGATCTGCTGAAAATTTTGCAATTTCTAATGCAGATGGGTTAAGATCGTTTATGACAACTTTTTCAGCCTCCAACTCTTGGGCAACTCGTAATCCTCTAGCACCAATCCCTGATAATCCCTCAAGGAAGATTTTAGGACCCTGAAATTTTTTTAAAAAAGCTCCGTATGCAATTATAGAAAAATCTCGATTTAATCTTGCTTTTGGATTGAAAAATGCTGGTTCTTTTGGAGGTACTACTTCTGTTAGGGATTTTTTTGGTACCATTAGTTTTGTTTTACCTTCTGTTATTTCTTCAAATAACTCATTTGTAATTTGCAATACTTGTCTTGAATTTATTGTATGTATAATGGTTTAATACTTGAAGTCTATGACAAAACTCGTGCAAATTTGTGGTGTTGATGATGCTGGGAGAGGGTCAATGTTAGGTCCTCTTGTCATTGCAGGGATTTCTCTAGACAAAAAAAAACTTCGCAAACTCTCTGCTCTTGGAGTTAAAGATTCAAAACAACTTACCCCAATTAAAAGAAAAGAACTTTACAAAAAAATAATTGCACTTGTGGATAATTACTATGTAGCGAAAATACATCCAAAATCCATTGATCGTAGCGTAAAAAATCATGGTCTAAACTTGTTAGAGGCAAAATACATGGCCAAAGTAGTATCCAAATTAGATTCAGATACATCTTTTGTTGATTCATGTGATGTAAACCCAAAACGATTTGGTAAAGAAATATCTCGATTATCGAATAATAAAAAAATTCGGTCTTATCATCATGCTGATTCCAAGTTTGTTGTAGTCTCTGCAGCCTCCATCCTGGCTAAGGTCACAAGAGATAGAGCAATCGAAAGATTGAGAAAAAATCACGATGTTGGAAGTGGATATCCTTCTGACCGTAAAACGATTAATTTTGTGAAAAAATTCTATAAATCTGAAAAAACCATGCCTACCTTTGTGCGTAAAAGCTGGAAACCCGCTCAAAAAATAATTCTAGAAAGCTAGTTATGAAAACGCGCTATCACAAGTGCATGATCTTTATCGTAAGGATGTAAGTCAAGAGTTTGTAAAATATCAAAATTTGTTTTCATTCTTTGTATCTCTTCTTCAACAATTTGTTTGGGGGGTTTTGTTACATCAATACTTCTTGTTTTGATTACTAAAAATAAAAAACCATGATTTTTCAGATACATTTTACAATTTGAAATTGCTATTTCTGTTTGGTCAGGTTGAGCAATATCCACATAAACCACATCTACTTTACCAAAAACTGAAAAATACTCTTTTGGCTTTCTTGCATCTTGTAGAATGGGAATGATGTTTTTTCTATGGGTAGCTACTCTGTCAAGAAAATCTCTTGCTACCCTACTGGCATGTTCTACTCCGAAAATAATTCCACTTGGTCCAACGATGTCTGAAATATGACTGATGGTGGTCCCTGTGGATACTCCTAGATACAGCACTGTTGATTTATTCTTAAACGGAAATTCTTCTAATCCATTCATTATCGCTGCAGCAAGTTTACTTCTAAATGGTTCCCATAATCTGTATTCGATTCCTTTTTTTGTGATTAACTTTTCTTTGTATACTTGATTCCCTACAACTAAATTTTCAGTGGCTAGCTTTTTCACTCCCTCTGATTTAATCCAAAAAAATGATTGGTTATCTTCTTCCAAACTTCTTTCTCTTTTTATTTTTATTTTGTTTAGAATCCCTTCTTTCTCTATTTGGTCTTTCATCTCTTCTAGAATCTCCTTCTCTTCTGGAGAAACCACCACTTCTAGAATCTCCTTCTCTTCTTCTAGAATCTCCTTCTCTTCTGGAGAAACCACCACTTCTAGAATCTCCTTCTCTTCTGGAGAAACCACCTCTTCTTCTATCAAAATCTCTTCTTCCCTGACTTGAATCTGGTCTTCTAGATTCTCTTTCGGTTGGTTTTTCATATTTTGTACCTATTTCTTTAACCCTTACATCGAGTTTTTCAAGAAGAGTTTTGTTTAATCCTTCACCATATACATCGACTCTTGCTGCAATCACTGCCTTAGCTGCAATTGCTCTTGCAATTTTTCCTCTCTGCCATCTTGGCGCGGCATGGACTAGTGTGTGTTGAAATAAAATTCCGTGCTTTGGGGGTTGAGCACCAGTTTTTAATGATCTAAACAATGCCTTTTCTGCTCCAATTACCTGAATTGTACTGGCAGGCATAGATGCTAGTCTTGATAAACTTCCAGCTCTTCCAAGAATCCTCGCCCCTACGGCGTGCCCTAAAATTGCTGAAAGATTTGGAGCAACAATTTCCATCTCTGATTCTACATGTTCTTCAAGATTCTTTCTGAGGTCATGAAGTTCTAACATTTGTTTGGCCATTGATTGAACAATTTTCAGATTTTTTTCTGAAATGTCTCCTCCCCTACTTTTCTCAGACACTAAAGAAAGCATTTCTACTTTTGAATCAGGAAAACCTGCGTCCTCAAAAACTTTTTTTGTTAAGGAATCACGTTTTCCTGCAAGAACAATTTGGGCATATCCATTGATACTATCAATCACATTTTCTAATTCTGGAAAGTGTAAGCCATACCATTCTCTTAATCTTGAACTAAGGGCATTAGCAATTTTGTCTACTTCATCAAGAGAATTAATAGCTTGAATGATGTGCAAATCGGGACTTTCTGATACTGTTGTTACTTTGGAAGAAGAAAGACCCATGGCAAATTCTCGTAGTTTACTGAGGCTATCTGGAATATTTTCGGCAAACCCTGAATCAACAATAATCTGAGGTTTGGATGATTGAATGTCTTCTAATTCTGTTTCTTCCATTATCTGAATGTCGATAGAATTTTTTTTCAATATGTTGACTAGAGATGAGTCATTAGTTGCAACTCCTCGCTGTAAGGGAGCTAGATAATCAACTATTTCATCTAATCTTGCTTGTTTGTTTTTAATTGAGAGATAATCCTTGACAGGATCTGAAAAAGGAAAGGCTTTTTCCAGTTTTCCTTCATTGAAAACTGAGATTCCAAATTCTGTTAAAATTACAGAATGCATGACTAGTTGATTCAAAGTCTCCTTTAAAAAAGGTAACAAATTCGATCCGGCTTAACTGTTATATTCGAAGTTAGGTGTATGATTCAAAGTGGAAGCAAATTTAGCTACTTCGATAGGCAAAATTAATTTGAACCGTCCTGCAATGCTTGCCTCGGGAATTTTGGGTATTTCTTTAGATGTTTTTAATCGACTTTATAGGTCGGGCGCAGGTGCCGTAGTGACAAAGTCTCTTAGTAAGGAGCCATGGGAAGGATATCCAAACCCCACAATTTTCAGTGTTAATGAAGGTGGTTGGATTAATGCTGTAGGGCTTTCAAATCCCGGTGCTCCTAATTTTGCAAAAATGATTGAGCCCAACCAAGACGTTCCAATCATTGTTAGTCTTGTAGGTTCTATTCCAGAAGATTTTGAAACAATGGTGAAGGAATTCTCAAAATGTAATATTACTGCTTTTGAATTGAATTTATCTTGTCCACATGTTGCAAAGGTGGGTCTAGAAGTTGGAGATGATCCAGAACTTGTTAAAAAAATCGTAAGTACTGTAAAACAATCTACGGATGTTCCTGTCATTGCAAAAGTAGGTTTGGGAACCACACACTATCTAGATACTGTAGGAACCGCCATTGATTCTGGAATTGATGCTATAACTGCAATAAACACCGTTAGAGCAATGGCAATTGATGTAGATACTCAAAAACCTATTCTAAGTAACAAATTCGGTGGACTATCTGGAACTCCAATTAAGCCGATTGCATTAAGATGTGTTTACGAAATTTCTTCAAAATTTAATATTCCAATAATTGGATGTGGCGGTGTTTCAACCTGGGAAGATGCCGTCGAATTCTTCTTAGCAGGTGCATCTGCAATTCAAGTTGGCAGTGCAGTTGGAGATAGATGGGTAAATGTCTTCAATGAGATTAACCAAGGAATATTACAATACATGGAAAAAAAAGGGATTTCAAAAATTGAGGAGATGGTTGGTCTTGCAAAGAAATCTTAATCATACAAAAATATGTAAAATTGAAAAAGTAATTGATGAAACACCTACAGTTAGAACTTTGGTTTTTTCTGATGATGTGATGTCAAATGTTTTACCAGGACAATTTGCCATGGTTTGGATCCCTGGAATAAACGAATTACCAATGAGTGTCATGATTTCCAATGAAACTGGAAAGGCAGCATTTACTGTCAGAAAACATGGTGCTGCCTCAACAGGACTGTTTAATCTCAAAACAGGACAACAAATTGGAGTCCGTGGTCCATATGGAAATTCTTTTGATCTAAAACATGGCAAGATTCTGCTTGTAGGTGGTGGAACTGGCCTTGTTCCGATGATGAGATTAATTACAACTGTCAAACCCACAGATGATGTAACATTATTGATTGGTGCAAAATCTAAAAATGAAGTCTTTTTTGAAGATTTATCTAATGAACTGTTGAAAAACAACAAGCATAAAGTAATTGTTACAACTGATGATGGGTCTTATGGTGAAAAAGGGTTTGTTACAGACATGGTTGAAAAATTACTAGACCAAGAAAATTTTGATGGTGTGTATACTTGTGGCCCAGAAATCATGATGTACAAAACCGTTCAAATTGCCAATTCAAAGAAAACATTTGTCCAGGCAAGCCTCGAACGAATGATGAAATGTGGTGTAGGAATATGTGGAAGCTGTTGTGTTGGCGAAGATTTAGTTTGCCGAGATGGAACTGTATTTGATGGCGATCATCTCGCCTCCAATAACGAATTTGGTCATTTTTTTAGAAATAAGGCTGGAATTTTAGAAAAATATTAGGTTTAGCCAGCAAGGTTTAAAATAAATCATGAAATTATTGCCATGAAGGAGATGGGCAATCCAAAAATCGTTCTAACAGCTGATAGAACCCTAATGTCACCATATCGTGGTTTGTCTTTGGCCACATTTTTTGGATGTGCTCCCGCAATAGATCCACACAGAGACAAAAGCAGCTTTTGGTACAAAATTTTAAAAAATCAGGTTACTCCAAAAATCCTTTTTGACTTTATTTGTAATTACATTCCACACACCAATGGAGTTGCAAACTTTGCTCCGTATGGTCTGAGAAAATTAGAGGCAGGTTTGCTCCGAGATGGCTTTAGACGAGATGAAGTTGTTGTAGCACACCCTGATCACATTGAGCAATTTATTGGTCCTGACACCCAAGTGGTTGGAACATATGAGATGGATCCTCTAGGAATGGGGCCTGTAACCATGACTTTTACTTATGGTAGAAAACAAATTTCATATGATGAGTTGTATAACACCGAACTTCATCACAGAATTAAATCTGCCAAAGAGAAAACTGGAAGTAAAGCCAAAGTAATTTCAGGTGCATCTGGAACCTGGCAATACAATTATGATCCAGAAAAAATTCAGGAATTTGGAATCTATGCTATCTTAGAAGGCGAGCTTGGTGGAATTGCCCCTGAAATTGATGGGCATGCTGGAAGATTCTTCAACTATTTGATTAACGGTGATTTTGAAAATATGGACCCTTTCAGAAAACGAAGTGACTTTAAAGTAAACATAAAAGAATTTGAAAGAAACGGAAAAAAAATTCATGGAAGATTTGTGAACTTTTGGGATAGACCTGACCTTGACGAGATTCCAGACATTGTAGAACCTAGCATGCATGGGATGGTTGAAGTCATGAGAGGTTGCGGCCGAGGTTGTAAATTCTGTGACGTAACTCTAAGATCACTACGTTACTATCCTCCAGAGAAAGTAAAGAAGGAAATTGAAGTAAATATGAAAAAAGGTGGTTCTACTTCTGCTTGGATTCACAGTGATGATATTTTTGTTTATGGAATGGATCCAAGAACTGCTAAGGGGATGGAGCCAAACCGTGAGGCTCTAGAAGAACTCTTTACTGCAATCATGTCTACAGGAGTACAACATACCAATCCAACACACGGAACCTTGGCAGGTGCGATTGCCGATGAGAAGTTAATTCCTAATCTGTCTAGAATAATCAAATCGGGACCAGATAATATGACTGGTGTTCAGGCTGGATTTGAAACAGGAAGTTTGAGACTAATCGAAAAATATGCCGACAGAAAACTGGCCCCATATCATCCAGAAGAATGGCATTGGGTTGTTAAAGAAGGGGTAAAGACACTTAACAAACACTATTGGATTCCAGCATTTACTCTGATTATGGGATTAGATAATGATGAAACCCCTGAAGATTCATGGGAGACAATTAGCTTGATTAGTGAACTTGAACACGAACAACCAGGCTCTATGTTTACTACTACAGCATTAACTTTTGTACCAATTGGGTTGCTTGAAAAATCTGATTTCTTCAATATTGGCAATGAAATGACTCCTGCTCAATTAGGAGTATTGTATAAGACTTGGCAACACAACTTCAAATACGGAATTCAAAAATTCATGAACAAAACTGGGGCAAAAGGTCCTCAAAGATATCTATTCAATGGAATTGCCAGAACACTTGGAGGTGTGCCATTAGGTGCAATGGAAAGATATGCCAGAAACAAGAGCAGAGAACACGAACAAGTAATAGAGAAAGTCAAAGCCAAATATTGGTAATTTCCAAATACATAAATTCAATAAGTAACATGTTTAATCATGGCAACTCACGGTTCGCTAACTAAAGCAGGAAAAGTTAGAGGTCAGACTCCTAAAGTAGAGGGAAGAAAAATCACAGGTACAAATTCTAGTCTCAGAAACAAAAGCAACTTTAGAAAGCGATTTGTGTTAGGAAGATTTCCCGGACAAAACAAACCTGGCCAAAGAAGAAAGAGACGATAGACTTCATTTATTTTATCAATCTTAACACGATCATATCTTAAAACAATAAGGTTATAAAGTACCGTACCGTACTATACCGTATGGAAGATTTGAGATTAGATAGTTTGGCAGGTGTAGGACCTGTAACTACAAAAAAATTAGCTGATGCAGGAATTCATAATATTATGGATCTTATTGTTAGAGGTCCAGTAGAGATTTCAGATATCACTGGAATGGAAAAAGACACTGCAGAAAAAATCGTCAATAAAGCTCGTGAACACTTAGTTGAAGGAGGTTTAATTTCTAAAGATTTTGTAAGTGCAAGTGAAATTTACAAACGAAGACAAGACATTGGTAGAATTACAACTGGAACTAATTGTCTGGACACATTATTTGATGGAGGTATTGAGACACAAGCACTAACTGAAGTTTATGGTGAATTTGGATGTGGAAAGACACAGCTGTGTCTTACTATGTGTGTTCAAGTTCAAAAATCAAAAGAAGAAGGTGGTCTAGATGGAGGTGCAATATACATTGATACTGAAAACACCTTCAGACCTGAAAGAATCGTATCCATTGCAAATGCAAATGGAATGGATCCGCAAAAAGTTCTTGACAATATTATAGTTGCACGTGCATATAACAGCGCACATCAAACACTAATTCTTGAAGAAGTAGGACCGCTAATTGAAGAGAATAACATCAAACTAATTATTGCAGATTCTGCAGTTGGATTATTCCGTGCTGAATATCTGGGAAGGGGAACTCTTTCAAACAGACAACAAAAACTAAATCATTTTGTTCATCTGTTGTCCAGAATAGCAGAAACCTACAACTGTGCTGCAATTGCAACAAATCAAGTTATGGCATCACCTGATGTCTTTTTCGGAGATCCAACCCGTCCAATAGGTGGCAATGTAGTTGCACATACAAGTACCTATAGGATCTACTTTAAGAAATCAGGCAAGAAAAGGATTGCTAGAATGGTAGATAGCCCTCATCATCCTGAAGAGGAGGTAATTTTCGCTTTAGGTGAGGCAGGAGTTATGGACCCCGAAGATACTGAAAAGAAAACACGAAAAACTACTGCAAAAAAAGAAACAAAAAAGACAACAAAAAAGACAGCAAAGGCAGATGAAACACCAGAAGTTCCTGTAACTGAAACACCAGAAGTTCCTGTAACTGAAACACCAGAAGTTCCTGTAACTGAAACACCAGAAGTTCCTGTAACTGAAACACCAGAAGTTCCTGTAACTGAAACACCAGAAGTTCCT
>Ga0102947_1000677_pt1 | contig 11980 bp, 14 predicted proteins | sample SalPon2A_A_D2_MG_FD_78210 | JGI IMG/M metagenome (GOLD analysis project Ga0102947, IMG submission 78210) | Soil microbial communities from South San Francisco under conditions of wetland restoration - Salt Pond MetaG R2A_A_D2_MG | ecosystem: Environmental > Terrestrial > Soil > Wetlands | place... | reverse complement strand
TCCGTCCGGCTCGCCCAGATCAGGAAGACCGAGGCGATGGCCGTCAGTTCCCAGTAGACGAAGAGGCTGATCATGTCGCCAGCAAAGAGCGCGCCGATGGCCGCCCCGGCGTAAACCAGACCGGCGACCTGCTGCAAAGTGTCGCGGATATGAAGCGAGAAGATCACGCCGAGGAGCGCGGCCAGATGAAACACCAGCCCGAACACGAAGCTGAGCTTGTCCAGCCGGAAGAGCGTGAGGGTATAGTCGAAGATCTGCACCTGGCCGAAGCTGCCCTGGTCGTGGGTCAGCATCTGCAGGGCGGCGACGACCGGAAGGGCCAGCATGTAGATGTTGCGCAGCTGACCGTTCTGCGGCAGCAGCGGGATCAGCAGCGCGCCGAATATGACGATCAGGCCGGGCGACAGATCAGCGATCATAGTAGTCCTCGTCGCGCATCACGATCTTTCGCAAAAGCTTCCCGGCAAAGACGATGAAGACGAAGCAGACGAAACCGTAGAGGCCGTAGAAAACGGGGAACTCCTCGACCTTGAAGTGGGCGTGTTTGTGATAGAAGAAGTCCGCTATGGCCAACAGGGCGCAGATGGCGCAGAGCAGCCAAAAGACTTTCCGCACGTTGCGCGGCTCGTCCAGCCAATAGCGCTTGTCCTGTGGCCGATCGCCGTCGTTTTGCGGCGTGCTCATTGCACCGCTCCTCCCGTCATGACCAGGGGTTCGAGTAAGGCGTAGACCGCATCGGCGAAGAAGAAGAGCAGAATGCAGCCAACCGCAGTGATGCAGAGCGGGACCACGCAGAGCAGTGGCGCTTCGGCAATGCCGCCCTTGCGCGGGCTGGCCGCCGCCCCGGCCGCCTTGGCTTCGGGTTCGGGCGGCGGCGGCAGGAAAAAGGCCCGCGCCACGATCGGCAGCAGATAGGCGATGTTCAACAGGGAACTCACCGCGAGCACCACCAGGATGACTTGCCGGTGGGCATCGGCCGCGCCCAGCATCAGATACCACTTGCTCCAGGAGCCGCCCATGGGCGGCAGGCCGATGATCGAAACCGCGCCGAGGAAAAAGGCGGCGAAGGTGAAGGGCATGGCCCGGCCGAGCCCGCGCATGTCGCTGATCTCGGTCTTGTGGGTGGCGACATAGATGGCGCCGGCACAGAAAAACAGCGTGATCTTGCCCACGGCGTGCATGGCAATCTGCATGGAGCCGCCGAGCACCGCGGGACCCGTGGCCAGCGCCGCGCCGAGGGTCACGTAGGAGAGCTGGCTGACCGTGGAATAGGCCAAGCGGGCTTTCAGGTTATCCTTGGTCAAGGCCACCAGGGAGGCCGCCAAGATGGTGAAGGCCGCGACCTAGACCAGCCAGTCGGCCGCCCCGATATCGGCCAGGAAATCGATGCCGAAGATGTATATCGCCACCTTCATGACGGTGAAGACGCCGGCCTTCACCACGGCCACGGCATGCAGCAGGGCGCTGACCGGGGTTGGCGCCACCATGGCCGCCGGCAGCCAGCGGTGGAAGGGCATGAGCGCCGCCTTGCCGATGCCGAACATGTAGAGCGCCAGCAGGATAGGCACCATCGAGCCTTCGACCTTTCCGGCCAGGATGCCCCCGGCCGTGAAGTCCAGGGTGCCGGTCAGCACCCAGGTCCAGACGATAGCGACCAGCTGAAATCCGATGGAGGTGCCGATCAGAATGCCAAGATAGGTCCGGCCGCCCATGCGGGCTTCCGCGGTGCCTTTGTGCGTCACCAAGGGGAAGGTCGAGAGGGTCAGCACCTCGTAAAAGACGAACAGCGTGAACATGTTCTCGGCAAAGGCAATGCCCATGGCGCTGCTGATGGCAATGGCAAAGCAAATGTAAAAGCGCGTCTGGTTTTGCTCATTGCCGCCGCGCATATAGCCAATGGAATAGATCGAGTTGACGATCCAAAGGCCCGAGGCCACCAAGCCGAAGAGCATCCCCAGGGGCTCGACATTGAAGGCCAGGGGCAGGCCCGGCACCACCTCGAGAAGCGTGGCCTCAGGCCGATCGCCGCTCAAGTATTGCTGCAACACCCACAGTACGACACAGAACAAAACCCCGGCGGTGGCGAGCGTGACGCCCTCTCGCAGGTTCGGCCGGGCGTCATTGGCGGCGATGAAGAGGGCGCCGACCAGCGGAATGACGATGGCCAGAACGAGGTTGAGATCGCCGGTCATGACCCGCCTCCCAGCAGCGCTAGGGCCGCTTCCTCGGCGATGTCGACGGTCAAGTCGGCGTTGATCCCGAAATAGACGTTGGCCGCGACCAAAACCCAGACCGGCAAGAGCATACCGAGCGGCGCCTCTGTCACCGGCGGCCGTCCCTCCGGCGCGGGCGAGAAGTAGGCCACCTCGACCACCCGCCAAATGTAGATGACCGCGAGCAGCGAACTGGCGACAATGAGAATGGCCACCGGCCACCAGCCGGCCTCCAGCGCCCCGCTCACCAGGTACCATTTGCTGATGAAGCCGGCGGTCAGCGGCACGCCGATCAGGCTCAGGCCGCCGGCGACGAAGGCCGCCATGGTCCAAGGCATGGCCTGGCCGAGGCCGCGCACCGACTCGATGCTGGCCCGTTCGAGGCGCAGAATGACGCAGCCGAGCGCCATGAAGAGCGCGCCTTTCATCAAGGCGTGGTTGAAGAGATGAATCACAGTGGCGGTCACGCCGGTCAGATTGCCGAAACTGATACCGAGCAGCATGTAGCCGATCTGCGCGATGCTGGAATAGGCCAGCATGCGCTTCAGGTTGATCTGGAAGATCGCCACTGTCGAACCGGCGAACATGGCGATCAGCGCGAGCGGCAGGAAGATGTAGGTTAGGGTCTGGGCTTCCAGGGGAAAGGTCGGCCCGAAGATGGTCAGCAAGAAGCGCAGCAAGACGTAGACCGCGACCTTGGTGGCGGTGGAGGCGAGGAAAGCCGTCACCGCCGACGGCGCGAAGGTGTAGGCGTTCGGCAGCCAGGTGTGCAGCGGGAACATGGCCAGCTTGAGGCCGATGCCGACAACGATGAAGGCATAGGCCACGTGGACGGTACGGTTGCCGCCGAGTTCTTGAAGGCGTGCGGCGATATCGGCCATGTTGAGGGTGCCGGTCATCATGTAGATGAGGCCGAGGCCGATGACGTAGAAGGTGGCGCCCAAGGTCCCCATCACCAGATAGGTGTAAGCGGAGGTCAGCGCCCGGCGGTCCCGCCCCGCCCCCATGGCCACCAGGATGTAGGTGGAGAGCGACGAGATCTCGAGGAAGACGAAGAGGTTGAAAGCGTCGCCGGTGATGGTGACACCCAAAAGCCCGCTGAGGCAGAGCAGGAAACAGGTGTAGAAGAGCGAGCGCTGACCGGCCGGGATCTCATCGGCCACGCTCCGCCGGGCATAGGGCAGGACCACTGCGGAGATGCCGGAGACGATCAGCAGGACGAAAGCGTTTGCCGCATCGATACGGTAGGCAATCCCCCAAGGCGGCGCCCAGTCGCCGAGGAAATAGTCGATCGTGCCGCCGTGCATGGTCTGGGAGAGCAGCGCGATGGCGATGGCAAAACTCACCCAACTCACAAGCAGAGCCAGCAACCAGGCCAGATTGCCGAAGCGCAGCAGTACGCAGACCGGTGCCGCGATCAAGGGCAGCGCGACCTGCAGAATGGGAAGGTGCGGCCCGATCATGGCCGGTTTTCCTCGAGCAGGTCGTCGGCCGCGTTGGCCACCTGGATCTCGTCTTCCTCGATGGTGCCGTAGCTTTCGCGAATCCGCACCACCAGTGCGAGCCCCAAGGCCGTGGTGGCGACACCGACCACGATCGCGGTCAGGATGAGCACGTGCGGCAGGGGATTCGAATAGACCACCGGTTCGTCGACGAGGATCGGCGCCGTGCCGCCCGCGACCTTGCCCATGGAGATATAGAGCAGGAAAACCGAGACCTGAAAGATGTTCAGGCCGACGATTTTCTTCACCAGGTTCCCGCGTGCGACCACGACATAGAGGCCGGCCATCATCAGGAAAATGACCACCCAATAGTTGTAGTGTCCGAGAATGAATTCCATCTGCTCGTCAATCACCCTAGAGTCACCGGCCTACCAGTCCTCGTCGCCCATGCGCGGCGTGCGGCTCGCAAAGCTGAAGTAGATCGCAATCATCACCGTGGAGACCGTGATGCCCACGCCCAACTCGATCAGCAACAAGCCGATGTGCTGGCCGCTGTGCGCGTGGCCGGTCAAAACCGTGTAGTTGAGGTAGTTGCCGCCCAAAAACATGCCGACGAAGCCGACCCCCGCGTAGAGGATCAGACCCGTGGCAATCAAACTCTGCAGCAGCCATGTCGGCATGACCCGACGCGCCGTTTCCAACCCGAAGACAATGGCATAGAGGATGAAGGCGGCGGCGAAAATCACGCCGGCCTGAAAGCCGCCGCCGGGCCCGAAGTCGCCGTGGAACTGAACGTAGAGGGCGAACAGCAAGATCGACGGTATCAGCATTTTCGTGACCACGCGGAGGATGAGATGATGCTTCACGACCCCTCCCCCGACTCGTTTTCATCGCGCGCATCGCGCTTGCGGCCGCCGACGGCGCCGAGCAGCAGGATCACGCCGATGCCCGCGGTGAAGACCACCGCAGTCTCGCCCAAGGTGTCATAGCCTCGATAGCTACCCAAAACGGCGGTCACCACGTTCGGAATTTGAAAGATATGTTCGGTGCCCTCGATGTATTCCGGCATCACATGGGTCATGGAGGGCGCGTTGGGGTCGCCGAACAGCGGCATATCGAGCGTCCCGTAAATGAGCGCCGCGCCGGTGACGCAGACCACGATCAGGGGCACCCAATTGGCCCGCTTCGACACCTTTTCCCTGCGAGCCGTCAAGGTCAGGGTGCCGAGCATCAAGACCGTCGAAATGCCGGCACCGACGGCGGCTTCGGTAAAGGCCACGTCGACCGCGTCGAGCATCACCAGCAGCCCGGCCGAGAGCAGCGAGAACACGCCGGACATCATGACGACCGCAAAAAGGTGATGCGTGTGGATGATGGCAAAGGCCGTCATGCCGAGGAACGTCAGCAGCACGATATCGATCAGGATTCCGATGATGCGCCCTCCTGTTTTTGCACATCCGGCAAGGCCGAAAGGCCCGTGACGTCCTGGCTTTCGACAGCGGCCGGCGTGCTTTCGGTGTCGTCGGTCGAAAGCTTCGGCTCCAGCCCGGCGACCAGGGCCGCATTGGCAACGGCATGGGTCGAGGTCGGGCTGGTGATAAAGATGAAGGCGCCGATCAGCAGCAGCTTGACCGTGACCAGAGAAAAACCCGCCTGAAAGATCATGCCCATCAAGATCAGATCAGCCCCTAAGGTGTCGATGATCCCGGCGGCATGCATGCGGCTGTAGAAATCCGGCAAGCGTATGAGGCCGAGGCCGCCGATCAGAAGAAAGGCGCCGCCGGCGAGCAGAAAAGCCCAACTGAGGATGTCGAGCAAGATATCCATCAGCGCCGGCCCGTTGCGGATCGGTCGCTCTCGGCGTCGGAACCCGGCGGTGCTTGCACCGCGTCGCCCAGGGCCCGATAGCGCCAGAATTTCAGAATGGCGATGGTGCCGATGAAATTGATCAAGGCATAGACCAGCGCGATATCGAGAAAATCCGGCCGCTCGAACAAGAAGCCCAGGACACCGATCAACAGCACCGTTTTGGTGCCGAAGGCGTTCACGGCAAGCGTCCGGTCGTAAAGGCTCGGGCCCATGTAGAGCCGGGCCAGGGTTAGGGCCATGGTCACCAGGATTGCGAGGGTGGCAACAATGAACATGGCCTAGCGTTCCTCCACCGCCGTAACGTTGCGGTCGATAGAGCCCTCCAGGGTCCCCGCCGCGGCCTCGCGAGAGATGGCGTGGACGATAATGTCCTCGCCGTCGAAATCCATCGCCACCGTGCCGGGCGTCAAGGTGATCGAGTTGGCGTGGATCACCCGTCCCATATCGCTCCGCTGGGTCGCTTTGACCCGGATAACCAAGGGGCTGATAGGAAGTTCCGGCGACAGGATCAGCTTGGCAACATCGATGTTCGCCTTTGTGATTTCTTTAGCCAGCCAACCCCAGTAACCGAGTATCTTAAGATTCAAATGTAAGGGAACGGCTTCCCTGTCGATGACGTCCATTCGGTGCGCGACGATCACCACCAGAACAGACGAAGCGACGCCCAGGCTGATCAGCAGCGGTTCATAGATACCGGATAGCAGGAGCCAAAGTCCGACAAGGACCATGCCGAGGCTGACAACATGAATCATTTTTCGCAATTGCCTTTGCGCCGGAACGCCAACCGCGTTGCCCCGCGATTGCAGGCAAATCGATCGCAAGCCGATCCTTGCATCCGTCCCCCTTCAGGCGGCGACAGTGTCACCTCGTTGCCCCCTCTTGCGTCCCCCCGTACCAGAGCGTGATTCACGCAATCGCCGGGCTGCTGCTGATTTCCTCAGTCTGCCCAAAGGATATACAGGGGCGCAGGCTGTCTGCAAGAGATGTTGGCCGGACAAGGGCCGAATCGTGACCTGGACTGTGCCGGATCGTGCTTTACCCACCGCGCCGCCCCGCGGCCCCTGGCTACAAGATCTTGTTTGTGCTGCCTAACCCGCCTAAATGATGTAGGGAAATGCAAAGCGAATCTCGGGAGGATCGCCGCACATGACTACGTCCGCGCAGCACAACGAACATGAAGAACATGACCACGATGCGCCGTCTTACCTGCCCGATCAGCCCATCGAACTGGACGACAGCAACATCGGCGCCGGCGCGCCGACCGGGGTCTGGGTGACCGGTCTGCTGATGCTGGTGCTGATCATGCTCGCCTTTTTCGCGCTCTAACTCCTTTCCTGGGAAGGGCTCTGGCGCTGATGCCTCCGGCGCTTTAGATTCGACAGCGCGACGTCATTTCGTCTTCGGCCGTCCCGGATCCATGGCACCAGCGCTCCGCTCCCCCACCTTTCTTGTTCTTGCCGCCCTGATTGCCGCCGCCGTTGGCGCGGTCCTTTTGCGCCACCAGCTGGTGGAGTTCGTTCTGATACGCCTCCTGACCGGCAAGGGCTTGCAGGTGCAAAGCCTGACGGTGCAGCACGTCGGTTTCGATAGAGTTCGATTGAGCGGTCTCAGGCTGGGACCGGACGGCCTGCTCGCCATCGACCGGCTCGCAGCGGAATACCGGCCCGCTGAGCTGCTCGGCGGCCGCGTCCGCCAGCTCGAGATAGACGGCCTTCGCCTCACCTTGGATCTAACCGCCGAAGGGGACCCTCTCGGCCCCTTCCGCGCCCTCAGCGAAGGGCAAGTCACGTCTGCCGACAGCAAAGCCTTGCCGCCCCTGCCCGCGGTGCAGCTGACCGACGGGACGGTCGAATTGGTCACGGCCCAGGGCGATCAGCGGATCGGCCTCGGCGGATCGCTGTCCGCAGTCGCCGACGGCGAGTATAGGGTGACGCTGCACGCGACTCTCGACGGCGCGTTGGCGCGCGGACAGGCAGAGGTGGCAGCCGATCTCGCGGCCGATTGGGATGTAACGGGCCGCGCCAGCTTGCAAGACGGCGCTCTGGCCCTCCCGGCGGCGCAGATGACCGGGATCGCCGGCGAGATGCAATTCGAACTGCCCGGCGGTGAAATCGGACGCCTTCAGGGCAAGGTGAGCGCCGCGCGTCTTCGTCTCGCGTCCGCGGACAAGACCGTACCCCCCTTCCGCGAAGCCGTCGTCGACTTCGACCTGGGGGCGACGCAGGCCAAGCTCATGGGCCGCTTGGAAAGCGAAAGCGGTGCCTTTCACGCCGTAGTCTCGGCGGACATCGCGGATTACCGGCAAGATCCCAGCTACGCGATCGAGCTGTCGGCGACTGTCGCGCACGACAGCGTCCTCTGGGCGGCCTTCGACCTGCCCCAACCCGAAAGCGGGCGGCATCGGATCGCGTTTCACGCTGCCGGCCCTGCACCGCCCTTAGAAGCTTGGTCGGGAGATGCCATCGATATCCGGCTCCTCAGCCTTCTCGACGGCAGCCGCTTGCGCTGGTCGGCCGAAGATCTCTCCTACCCCGGCCGTCTCGCGGGCCTGAACGCGACCCTGGTGCTCGACGGCCGCGTGGAGGGCGGGATGCTGTCCCTCACCCTCGCCGAGGATGCGGTGCTGCGCGTCGCGACCGTGGCGCCGGCGCTGGAACGGGACCTCGGCCTGCCTGCAGCCCTCGCGCCGGTCCTGCCGGATGCTTCGGTGCTGACCCTTTTCGCCGATGGCGCGCGTCCTTTCAGCTTGACGCTCGGTCTTGGCAAAATCGCGCCGCGCCCTCTGGCGCTACGCCTCGCGGCGACGGCGGCGGGCTTATGGGGCGGCCGCCTCGATCTTGCGGGCGATCTTACCGCGGACCTGGACGAGGCCAACGTCCTTGCATCCTTCTCGCTCGCCGACGCCCAGGTCACCGGCGCGAACCTTCGGATAGGGTCGTCGCGGCTCGGCAAGATCGTGGCGGCCGGTCGCATCGCCGGCATGCCGAGCCTCTACGACGGCGAGTTGTCTTTGGATCTGACGGAGCTCCAGGTCGCCGCCCCGCCGCTGCAACTCGGCGATGTCGGCGCCGCCATCGATCTCAAGCTCTCGCGCGGACCCGACGGCCTCGCCATTGCCACCGCAAAGCCGGGACGTGCCACCTTGGCAGGACTCAGTTCACCTGGCCGATTCGAGCTACAGGATCCGATCGAACTTTCGCTGAAAGCGGCGGATCTGCGGCTGGGCCCGACGACGGCGCCTGTCGTCGTGGCGCAGGTCCAGGCCGAAATCCCCGAGGCCGCGGTTCGCCTTTACAGCGGCGCGGCTGCAAGCACCGAGGTGCATCCGGCGCAATTGCAGGGCCTCGGCCTCGATTTGAAGCTCGAGGGCGACGATTGGCAGACAGCGATACTGTCGGCCAAGGCACAGCTTGCTGCCATCCGCTTGCCGGAAGATGCCATCGCCGCGACGGACCTTCGCCTGACGGCGAATGGCGATGCCGGCCTACAAAAAATCGATGCGGACTACAGCCTCGGTGCCTTGCAGCATGAAGGGGCGCCGGCGGCCTTCACGCCCCTCGCGATCGCCGGCGCCCTCTCGCGCAATGGCAAGGAGCTGAGCTTTACACTGGACGGCGCCTGGGCGGAGCTGCCGAGTGTCGTAACGGCCCTGGGCTGGCACGACCTGGAAAGCGGCGACGGACGCCTGGACGGCAGCTTCAAGCCCCCCGCCTTCGACCCCGGCGGCCTTCAGCCCGTGGCCTTCGTCCCGGTTTTGTCGGTCTTGGAGAAAGTGAGCGGCGAAACCGAGGCGACGGCACGCTTCGATTGGGGCGCCGATGGGGTCGAAAGCCTGGGCCTTGTCGCGCTCAAGGACATGGGTTTCACCGGTGAGGGCATAAAGGTACGTGGCTTGCACACCGCCATCAGTTTCGACGACCTCCTCGCGCTCCACAGCCTGCCCTACCAGCTTTTGACGGCGGACCGGATCGACCCCGGCCTTACCGTCACCGATCTTTCCCTGCGCTATCAACTCGATCCCGCGGCGCCCGGTGGGCTGCGCCTGGGCAAGGGTGCGTTCACTGTTCTCGGCGCCAGGGTCAGCCTGGCCGGCAACGACAGCGGAACCGACGCTGCGCTGCAGGACGTGACCTTCTCGGTCCGCGGCCTGCAGCTGGAAAAGCTCTTCCAGGTCATCGACGCGGAGGGCTTTTCCGGCAGCGGCGACTTGGCCGGCAGCATTCCGGTGGCCGTCAAAGCCGACACCCTGGTGATCCGCGATGCCCGATTGGCCGCAACGGCGCCGGGTCGCCTGCAGATCAAGTCGGCGGAGGCCAAGGCCCTGTTGCAGGCAGGCGGCGAGCAGGCGACCTTGCTGTTGGAGGCGCTGGAAGACTTTCACTACGACGAACTCAGCCTCACCTTGGCGAACACGGCCGAAAACGACCTGGATCTGACGCTCTCCATCCTTGGGAACAACCCGGCGGTCCTGGAGGGTCACCCCTTTCAGCTGAACATCAACCTGGAAAGCAATATCGACCGTTTGCTGGACGCGCTTCTGGCCGGTTACAGGCTTTCGAATCAAACCTTGCAGCGACTCTGGTCATTGCGCCCTTAATGTGTCTAGGGATGCTTCGGCCGAAGGCTGCGTACCATCTGTAGCGCACGCCGTCGGCTGGTGCCGCCGTTAGACCATTGTCGGGAGGATAAGCCTTGGAAATCGTTGGAGCTTTGAAGCCTCGAGGCGCCGGGTCGGCGTTGCCGCTTCTCCTGGCCCTGGTTTTGGCGGCCTGTCAGCCGACGGTGAAGGTGGAGGCGCCGTCGGAGCCGATCACCATCAACCTTAACATCAAACTCGATGCCGACGTCCGCTTGCGCCTGGAGGAAGAGGCAGAGCAAGATATCGCCGAAAACCCCGATATCTTCTAGGCTGCCGCCCTCGCCCCGCGGACACAAGCAATGCCAACTGTTTTGGAGATCGAGATGTTTCTAGCCCGCCGCCGCTTCATCGCTAGTCTTGCCGCCGCCGCGTTCTTCAGCGCCGCGGTTATCCATCCTCTCGCGGCAAAGGATGACCTCGATGCGCTCAGAGCCAGCGGGGCCGTGGGCGAGAGCTACGACGGCTACGTGGTCGACCGGAACGGCAAGAACGCTGCCGTGGTCGCCGGCATCAATGCCAAGCGCCGGGCAATTTATGAAAAACAGGCGAAATCGGAAGGCGTCGCGGCCGCGGCCGTCGGGCAAGTCTATGCCCAGCAAATCATGAAAAAGGCGCCCAAGGGGACTTGGTTCTTGAATCAACAAGGGCAGTGGGCGCAAAAATAGGCCGATCTTAGGGGCGGCGCGACGCCCTATGCCTCTGGGGCCTTAGCTCCATGGCCGCCGCGTCGCGACAAAAAGGAGCCCAGTCCGCATGACCGGCACGGCCGAGCGCGACGGCAGGCAAGACGACATTCTGCAGATCGCCGCCCAGTGGCTCGACGAGGGCCGAAAGCTAGCGTTGGCCACGGTGGTCAAGACCTGGGGTTCTTCCCCGCGCCCGGTCGGCAGTCAGCTCCTGATCGACAGTGACAACAACATGGCGGGTTCGGTCTCCGCCGGTTGCGTCGAGGGTGCGGTGGTGGGCGAGGCGCAGCGGGTGATCGCCGAAGGTACCCCCAAACTGCTCGCCTACGGCGTCACCGACGAGATGGCCTGGGACGTCGGGCTGGCTTGCGGCGGCAGCATCGAGATCTACTTGGAAGCTTTGGAATGACGGGCCGCCATGAAGCGTGAGGTCCTGACCCGCCTTCAGGCCGCGCGCACGGCCAAGCAGCCGACCGCGCTGGTGACCGACCTGACCGGCGGCGCCCAAGCGCTGGTGGTAGCGGACGCACCGAGCGGCAGCCTTGCGCTCACCGACGCACAGCTGACAGCCGTCAAGACCGCGATCGCCGAGGATAAATCGGCCGTCATGGATGCCGGCCTCACGGGCGCCGGGCAGCGCCTCTTCGTGCAGGTCTTCAGCCCGCCCCTGCGTTTGATCGTGGTCGGTGCCGTGCATATCGCCCAGAGCCTGATCCCCATGGCACGCCTGGCCGGCTATGGGGTCGCTCTAATCGACCCGCGACGGGCCTGGGCCAGTGACGGCCGTTTTCCCGGCATCGACCTGTGCCACGCTTGGCCCGACGAGGCCTTGGCGACCCTGGCGCTGGATCGACGCTGCGCGGTGGTGGCCTTGACCCACGACCCCAAGCTCGACGATCCCGCCCTGGACGCGGCCTTGCGGTCTGACTGCTACTATATCGGCGCCCTGGGCAGCCGCCGCAGCCACGCCGCACGCTTGGCGCGCTTGAAGGATTTGGGGCACGACGATGCGGCGCTAACCCGCATCCACGGCCCCATCGGCCTCGACATCGGGGCCAAGAGTCCGGCGGAGATCGCCGTCGCGATCCTGGCGGAGACGATTGCTGTTCGCCGCGACGCCGCGGCGGCGGC
>Ga0102947_1000676_pt1 | contig 12002 bp, 5 predicted proteins | sample SalPon2A_A_D2_MG_FD_78210 | JGI IMG/M metagenome (GOLD analysis project Ga0102947, IMG submission 78210) | Soil microbial communities from South San Francisco under conditions of wetland restoration - Salt Pond MetaG R2A_A_D2_MG | ecosystem: Environmental > Terrestrial > Soil > Wetlands | place... | reverse complement strand
TAAATCAGAGGGTCACTGGTTCGAGCCCAGTCTGAGGATCCTTTAAGTAGAGCAGAGATCACTTTATGGCTGTGTGGTGAACGAAGTTTTGCCTTACAGCCATAGAATATTATAACCCATGCCAATGCATGGTTTTTTTATTTCCACGCAGTTTAAATACAGGCAATCGGACTAACTATCTTCAATGATTTTCCCTTACTGTGTATATATCCTTCAAAGCAAAAAAGACCTGCTTCTATATCACGGTTACACTACGAATCTGGAAGCCCGGAGCACTGACCACAATAATGGGGGTACAATTTCAACTTCTGACAGGAGGCCTTTAAAACTTATTTATTGTGAATTCTTTATCAGTAAAAAAGATGCAGAAAGGCGTGAGTTGTACTTTAAAACTACGCAAAGCAAACGAATGTTAAAATTGCATTTGAAAGATACTTTTGAAAAAATCAACTACCCTAAAAGGAAAGGTTGAGCCTTAAAGCAGAGCAGAGCTCACTTCATGGCTGTATGGTGCATAAGGTTCTGCTCTACGTCCAAACAATCAAACCCGGTGATACTTCCCCGGGTTTATATGGCACATATAATGAATGGATTACAGAATTGTTTTTTGTTATTGCAAACTTCAAAGACAGGCTATTGGAGTACCATAGGTTTGCAAAAAAGGAAATAAGAAGGATGCATCCCCAGACATTATCATGGAGCATTTAATCCGAGGGCCTTCAGGATCTTTCCGAACACCTCACTGTTTTCATAGACTCCCTGGAATTCCCGGGAATGCGGACCATAGGCAAATATGGGAACCATGGTTCCTGTATGGTCATGGGTTGTAAAATCACCTTCTATCATCCTGTTTTTAAGATTCCCCTGAGGGATACTAAAGCCCGAGGTTTCATGATCGGCGGTCACAACCACCAGGGTATTACCCGTGGCATCCGCAAATTTGAGTGCTTCAGTTACGGCCCGGTCAAAGTCTATCCCCTCTGATACAATACCGGATACGTTATTGAGATGGCCGTTGCTGTCTATTTGTGCCCCTTCTACCATTAAGAAGAAAGGCGCATTTTTGGATTTCAAAAAGGCCAGGCCGCTTTTGGTGGCTACGGCGAGGGCATTTTCACGGCCTTCAAGGATTCCCGGGACATCCCCTTTGGAAAAAAAGTGGCACACTTTGTCTGCTCCGCTTCGTCCAAGGGCATCTGTCTCTTCTACCAGCGTAAAACCTGTGCCGCCATGTTCCTTTAAAAAGGCCTCAGAACCCCCTCCCACAATGAGCGAAAGTTCACTTTTTGATAAATCGGCCAGGATACCTTCCGTGTCTGACCGGTCTTTCCGGTGGGCATAAAATGCAGCCGGTGTCGCACCCGTGATCTGGTCTGTGGTAATGCATCCAGAAACAAACCCCTGTCCGGAAAGAAATTCCGTCATATTGATTAAATGCCGCCCGTCGGGGGCAACACCAATGGCACGGTTATTTGTCTTGTTACCGGTGGCCAAAGCGGTGCCAGCCGCCGCGGAATCGGTCGTAAAATCGTCTGCGGACTGCGTTTTCAAAAATCCAATGCTCTTTAAACGGGTCAGGTTAAGCGCTCCGCCATTCGCCAGTGCAGCGGATGATATTTGGGTTAGCCCGTTGCCATCCCCGATAAGTAAAATAATATTCCTGACTGCCTGGTCCGTCTGGTCTGACTCAAATGTAGGCATATAGACTTCAGAAGTGATCTTATTGGTATAAAGACGGTGGTCCAGGGTTTTTAAATACGCAGCGGAAGCATAGGGCATATCGGTATTGATGTAATCGACCCCCAGGTCTTTAAATGCCTTCCAGGCCGTTTTGGAATCGGGCGCGCCCCAAAACCGGAAGGGTTTACCGTAGGAATGCGCTTTATCAATTACGGTTTTTATGCTTTCGTAATCCCCGGAGGTTAACCTGCCCTTTCCGTTCCATTCCGAAAAGGATGTAAAATTCAGGCTGATCAGCGCAATTTTATCCCAGATTTTTTCATTAGCCGGAGTTTCCAGACTTTGATAGTCGAATTTTATATATTGGGGATAGTTCAAATACTGGTCCTGCTCGGGCCTGTTCCCGGATATAACGATGGATATATTCTCATTTTGAATGACGTCCGGATATTGATCCAAAACTGAAATCAAATGGTTCAGTGTTGCCTGGGAATCCGACTTAATATCCACCAGCAACTGTAATTTACGCTGCTCTCCCAATTGCAGGGATAAAGCCTTTTGGATAGGTTGCAAATACAAATTTTCGATGGTTCGACCCTGGATTATTTCCAGCTCCCCATGGGTTGCGTACAAGGTATCGTTCTTTAAAAATATATCTACTTCAATGGAATGGAGTCCATTTGCCAGGGCACTCCAGAAAGGAACAGGCTGCATGTAGTCGTTGTGCGAATGAATTTTATATTCCTGCGCCCGAACGAATAGGACGAGCATGCACAAAACAAGGGACAGGAGAAAGTGTTTTTTGAGCATAGTGATCCGGTAAATGGTAAAACTTTATGTAAATCTAAAGAAAAAGTACATCGCGACATTAAGTCAGCACGTCCCTGCGAATATAAGAGTACTATAGATGATTACCGGTGTAAAGGCCATGCAAACCTTTGCACGGTCAAACACCTGAATTTAAAATGTGATCTGGCATTTTATATCTAATTTAATCCCATGCTCCTTTTATTCCTACGGACTTCGTTCAGACCGCAATGAACTGCAGCGTATTTTATGTACGTCGGTGTAATAGTGTTGTGGAGAAATTTACAGGACCGTTAACAAATTGAACAATGGAAGTGATCAAAATATTACGGGTATCCTCAATGCTGCTTGGATTATTGCCCTTGATACCGGCCTGCAGAAATGTAGAGACAAATAATTCTGAAATCCCGGATGCCAGACATGTTATAGTTATTGGCGTGGATGCCATGAGCCCTGACGGAATTGTGAATGCCCGTACGCCCGTCTTGGATGAAATAATGAAAAATGGAGCCTACACCCTGAATGCCAGGGGCGTTTTGCCAACGAGTAGCAGTACCAATTGGGCGTCCATGGTTTCAGGGGTGGGTCCGGCCCAACATGGGGTAACCTCCAATGAGTGGGAACGGGATGACTTTAACATACCTCCCGTACGCACAGGGACGGAGCCCATATTTCCCACTATTTTTGGCGTGGCCCGTGAGCAGCTCCCGGATATTGAAATGGGGGCCGTTTATTCATGGAGCGGATTTGGAAGGCTCATAGAAGGCAGTGCTTTGAGTCATAATAGCTCACCGGAAGGGGATGAGGAGACGATGGAAACGGCAACGTCCTATATAAGGGAAAGGAAACCCGATTTCCTGTTTATCCATTTTGACAATGTTGACCATGTGGGCCATGAAAAAGGCCACAAGACCCCTTATTATTACGATGCTGTTGCCGGAGTGGACAGGCAGATTGGACAGGTTATAAAAGCTACTAAAGACGCAGGTATCTTTGATAAGACCACTTTCATTATTTCTGCAGATCACGGAGGTATCGGTTATGGCCATGGCGGGGAGACCCTGGACGAAATAGAAATACCTTTCTTGTTATACGGCAAGGGAATAAAGAAGGAGTATTTGATAAAAAACACGGTCTATACCTATGACAATGCAGCAACCGTTGCATTTCTGTTGGGGGTGAAGCAACCGTACTCGTGGATCGGAAAACCCCTAAAAAGTGCCTTCGAAGGATTTCCGGAACCTGATTTAGGCAATCAAAAAGTGCTGATGGCATCTCCGGTGATCTTTCCCAGGCCAAATCTTTATGATCCCTCCGGCGGATTGTATGTCGATGAATTCCCCACCGTAAAAATAGAGGCCAGGGACCATGCGGAAATCAGGTATACCACAAACGGCTCAATACCCGACAGAAATTCGGAACTGTATTCAAAGCCTTTTCAATTGAACCGGAGCGCCGTGGTATTGGCGAAGGCATTTTTGGGGAATCAGCAGGAGAGCAATGTGTCTGCCGCATATTTCAGGGTGGTTCCGGGCAACACCAGAAACGGGGTGCATTATGCATATTTTGAGGGTAAGGATTGGAAATATCTGCCCGTTTTTGAGAATCTTAAGGTCCGGAAGGAGGGTACAAAGTACGAATTCAGGATCGACGATATCAATCAAAGGGGCCATCAATTCGGGATACGATTCCAGGCCGCATTAAAAATTGAAACTGCCGGGGAATATCGTTTTTATCTTAATTCGGATGATGGAAGTAAGTTATACATCGATGGGACACTTGTAGTTGATAATGATGGCGGCCATGGGACCATAGAGCGTGCAGGGAGCATTACCCTGCAGGAAGGAATGCATCAAATTATGGTGGACTATCACAACCAGGGGGGTGGAGCATGGCTCGATACCTTTTACAAGGGTCCCGGGGTTCCAAAACAGATCATTCCGGCCCATCTGCTGTTTCTGACTAATTAAAACGGGATTTGCCCTCATTTTTCTCCTTAAGCCGTCACACGAAAAACAGGTGATTAACGCTCCACTTTACCTCTTGAAAATTGCCTTAAAAGGATATTCGAATAAGGTGTTTTTTTATGTTTAAGTTAGGTTTATGTGCATGTAAATCAATGCAAACCTTTGCATAGACTTTTGGCAGCAATTTATTCCGAACATCATTTTTTTATTGTTATTTGGATAGCAAATTAACTAATTTAAACAGCCAGTAATGAAGAAAATTAACTTATTGATGACGATTTTCTTGCTCGGAATTGCATCAATTTCATGGGCACAGACAACTGTAACCGGTAAGGTTACTGACGAACAGAATGTCCCTTTGCCCGGGGCGACAGTTTTGGAAAAAGGAACCACGAATGGTACAACGACGGACTTTAGTGGTGATTTTACCATTAACGTTGCAGATAATGCGACGCTGGAAATTTCGTATCTGGGTTACACTACCCAGGAAATTGCTGTTCAGGGACGTACTTCGCTTTCGGTTCAGTTGGCCGAAGACGCGACACAGTTGGAGGACGTTGTTGTGGTAGGTTACGGTACTCAGAAAAAGTCGGATGTAACAGGCGCGATAGCTTCTTTGAAGAGTGAAAGTTTCAATCAGGGGGTGGTTACGAACCCAGGCCAACTTCTGCAGGGTAAATTGGCGGGGGTTAATGTTACTTCGGTAAGTGGAGAGCCCGGTGCTTCCCAAAACATCATTATTCGTGGTGTGGGCAGTTTGCGATCCGGGACAACACCCCTGTTCGTGGTCGATGGTTTTGTCATAGACAACTCCAGTATAGGGGTTGCATCAAATCCACTAAACTTTATTAATCCGCAGGATATTGCCTCGATCGACGTATTAAAAGATGCCTCGTCGGCAGCGATCTATGGGGCACGGGCGGCCAATGGGGTGATTGTTATTACCACCAAAAGAGGACAGGCCGGCAAGACAGAAATGAATCTCTCAGTGTCTACTGCATTTTCCACCGTTGCAAACCCCATGGATGTATTCGGTGCCGCTGAATTTAGAGATCAGGTGGTTTCGGTAGGTGGTTTGTTGTTTGATGGTGGCGGGAATACGGATTGGCAGGATGAACTTACCCAAACAGGTATTTCCAATAATGTCAATTTTTCCATGAGCGGGGGTGCCACCGATAAGTTTTCTTATTTTGTCTCTGCGGGGTTGGACGATCAGGAAGGTACATTCGACAACAGTACGTTAAAACGATATTCGGGCCGGGTAAACCTGACCCAAAAAGCGCTGAAAGGGCGTTTTAATGTAGATTTTAACCTAACTGCTTCCCGGACACTCAACGAAAGGCCGGATGCAGGAGCAACCGTAGTGGACATATTGCAATTGAATCCCACAATCCCACTATACACCAATGGAGACCCTACTTTTTTAGATGAACGGTTAAATCCGCTCACCCGTAATCGTATTTATACGGATGAAGCCGTCAGCAATCGTATCCTGGCCAATATTTTACCTTCCGTTGAAATAGTTAAAGGGCTGACGTATAGATTGAATCTTGGGGTGGATTATGTTTCCACCAATCGTGATCAACAACAAATACCTTACTCGCTGTTGGAAGGTTTGGAAAACGGTTTTTTAAACACTATTTCAACTATAAACAGCAATACCCTGATCGAAAATACTTTAACGTACAACTATAATCAGGGGGATCACAATGTAACCGTTCTGGCAGGTCATTCCTATCAGGAAACGATGTTTGAACAAAAGGTGCTTGAGTTGGATGGATTTGCCAACAACGGGATAGAACCAAGGTATCAGGATCAGATCAGTACCGAAGTACTTCCAACCACATTAAACTCCATTGCATTTAAAAATGAACAACAATCGTTCTTTGGCAGGGTGAATTACGGGTATAAAGACAAGTATTTGTTAACGGCAACAATGCGTGCCGATGGTTCCTCCAAGTTTGGTGAAAACAACAAGTACGGGTATTTCCCTTCCGTAGCTCTGGGATGGAATATCAGCAGGGAAGACTTCATGCCTGAGAATTCTGTTTTCAACAACCTGAAGTTGCGTGCAAGCTGGGGCCAGACCGGGAATCAGGATGGTATAGACCCAAAGGTAAGTTTAGCGAGTTTCCTTGATTCAAAGGTGGATAATGACACCTATCCCCTGGATCCGGGCGCCAATACGTTAGATGATTATCCCTTCGGGACGATTGCCGCGCGTACCGCTTTTCCAGACCTTAAATGGGAGGTTTCAACTCAGGCGAATGTCGGGGTAGACTTTGGTATGTTTGGCAACAGGATAACGGGTACACTGGACTACTTTAATAAGGTGGTCACTGACGTGGTATTATTTGCAAATAGAATTGATCCCATACAACCTACAGAAAAGTTCTGGACCAATATACCGGATATGGAAATCAAAAATGCGGGCGTTGAATTTGCGCTGGATTACAGAGGTACTTTCAGTGAGGATTTCACCTATAATATTGGTGGAAACATATCGTATACGGACAATAAAGTGGTAGACTCTCAATTTGAGGTCATTACAACGGGTGCAGCCCAGGGAGCCGGACAAACAGGCGCCACCATCAATGGTTACATCAATAATGAACCGATAGGCGCGTTCTATATGAAAGAATTTTTAGGAATAGGTGCGGATGGGCTCAACCAATTCAGGGACGTTGTTCCTGATGGTGAATCTTTAGACAATGACAGGATTGTAGTGGGCAGCGCATTACCCGATATTATCTATGCATTTTATTTAAAGTTCAATTACAAAGATTTTGATTTGGGCTTTAATTTTAATGGTGTCTCGGGCAATAAGATTTATAATCATACGGCCATGTCATTGTTTACAAGGGGTCAACTTAGCCGAAGTCTCAATACGACCGGTTTTGCCGCTGAGTTCCCTAATGAAGAGCTCAGCAACTCCAACGAGGTTTCCACCAGGTATCTGGAAGATGGAAGTTACCTTCGATTGAACAATGCTACTCTGGGGTATAATCTGGATCCGCAAATAGCCGGGTTAGGAGATTGGGTAAGCAATATCCGATTTACGGTTACGGGGCAAAACCTGTTTGTGATCACGGATTATTCAGGATTCGATCCCGAGGTAAACACCGGTAGTGAAACAGATGGTATTCAAACATTCGGTATTGACCGATTTACATATCCATCCCCAAGAACATTGTTATTGGGATTAAACGTATCATTTTAATCAAAAAATTGTGTCAAAAATGAAGAATAAAATTTTAATTGTAGCACTGACAATAGGCTCCCTGTTAAGTTGGAATTGTACCGATTTACAGGAAGAAAGACTCGATGAATCCGAGTTCGGTGGCCAGGCAGAAATTATTAGTGGGGCGATAGCCCCGGCCTATGGGTATGTTTCCTGGGTCTGGAGGCATACGAACTACTACGGCTTACAACTAATTGCTGCGGACGAGGCGATGTTGCCCTTCCGGGGTGGGACGGACTGGTTTGACGGCGGTAAGTTTTTGGCGTCCCACGGACATACCTTTACGCCGACAAATGATCTGATCGGTGATGGTTGGAACGAGCTTACAACGAATATTTCCAGAACACTAGCCGCCATTGAAGTGCTGACCCCATTGTCAGAAGCAGGTGATGCCGAAGCCACTTCGGCCCTGCACGAAATGAGGGCGCTGAGAGCGTACTTAAACATGTTGATGTTGGATAGCTGGGGCCTTGTTCTCAGAAAAGAATCATCGGACCAACTTTCGGAAGTCCTCAGGACCCAGGATGCCATTGATTATATTGAGAGCGAATTATTGGCCGTGGTCGGGGATATTAATACCAGTAAGGGCCCTGGTAGAATTACACAGGCGGCTGTTTGGGGCTTTTTGGCAAGACTTTACCTGAACGCCGCTGTTTATCGTGACCCTTACGGTACGCCGAATTTCACCCCGGAAGACATGAATTTGGTAATACAGTATACGGACAACATTATTAATTCCGGTGGGTTCGCCTTATCTCCGGAATATTTTGACCTTTTCAATGATGATAACAATAGCAATGCCGAGTTAATATTTGCTTTGGATCAGCGGGGTGTTCTAAACAGGGAACACAGTCGATGGGCGTATTGGTCTATTGCGGGTTCCATGTTTCCCAGACCCGAACATCCCAGTGCAGACGGAACGGATGGCCCGGCAATAACGACGGACTTTTACCAAACCTGGGTGGACGCATATGGTGCGGTTGATCCTGCTGAAGCCGATGCGAGGTTCTATCAAATGAACAATGTTATTCCCGATGCTCAGATACTGGATTTTGAGGGTCGTGTGCAGGAGGTGGCTACAGAAACTGATGATAGCTATTTCTGTGTGGATCCCCTGGAATTTGAAATGGACAGGGGAATCCTGCGCGGCGTTCAATGGGGCCCCAGAAAAGGGGATGATGGTGCGTTTTTAACCTGTGCTGGCGGTGTCAGGATTTATCCGGTGCAGCAAACCAAGGGCAACGGTCCTGACAGGGATGTGGGCTATGTGAATCATATCCTGCAAATTGACTTCAGCAATCAAGGATCCCTGCATAACACTGGATATCGCGTTTCCAAATACCAGTTTAGCCGTACCTCCCCCAATGGCAATAATTTTAGCAGTGTCGACCTTGTTTTAATGCGCCTTGCGGAAATTTATCTGATGCGTGCAGAAGCAAAATTGAGGAATGGGGATGCAGGGGGAGCATTGACAGATGTTAATACTGTCAGAACATCGAGAACAGCCCGCCCGGCCCAAACCCCGGAAGCATTGCCTTCCGTTGATCTTGAAATCCTGTTCCGCGAGCGTGGTTTTGAGCTCTACTGGGAAGGATTCAGGCGGGGTGATCAGATACGCTTTGGTAAATATGAGGACCCATGGACGGATAAGACAGATTCGGATCCAAACCATAGATTGTTCCCAATTCCTCAAAGTGCGGTTGATGCCGCCTCGGGTATCGATGGTTTCTTGGACCAGAATCAGGGGTATTAATACACAGTTTGCAGGCAGGGATGGAGGGCAATAACCTCCATCCTTACCTGTCCATTTTAAAAGCAAATACGGGATAAATTTTCACCGGATTTGTGTAGGTTGATCATAATTAGTTTGTTTGAGTTAGTTTAATAAAGGCAGGCAGGTATTTGCTTGCCTTTATTTTTAACAGGTCCTTGCTTCGTACTGAGGAGTATAAAAAATAAGGTTGATATCCGGCCTTTTCTCGGAACCTCCTGGAATAATCCTAAATTTATATAAGATGAAGTTAAGCAGCATACGGCTTCCAAGCATTATGCCTTTCGTTTGCGGGGTTGTCTTTATGAGTTCCTGTGCAGAAGACCCATTGACGGAGGAAGAGGTGACCAGGTCCGGAGACTACGTTGATCTGGTATATAACCAGTTAGATACTGACCATTCCCGATGGTTCTTGTTCTCCTCTGCCTGCCGTCCATTTGGTATGGTCAACCTGAGTCCCGACACCCAAATTGGCGGTGCATGGGGAAGTGGTTATCGGTACAAAACAGATACGATAAAGGGGTTTAGTCATATTCACGGTTGGCAGATCTCCGGACTTTCCGTTATGCCGGTGATAGTTTCAAAGGAAAACAGGAATGCCGTTTATACCGATTTTTATTCAAAATTTTCTCATGGATCGGAAAAGGTAGCTCCGGGGTACCATCAGGTGACCCTTGATCGGTTTGGTATCACGGTAGAATTAAGCAGTACCAGGCGCGTTGGGGTTCACAGGTATGCGTTCCCGCCAGAGGAGAAACCGGCAATATTATTTAATCTGAACGGCTTACTGGGCCCCAGTGGAAACGAGGGAGGCATGTTAAAAAAGATAGGGGATAGAACCATTACCGGTGAATTGGAAATGACTCCCACCCATAGACGGCCAAAACCTTTCAGGGTATTTTTTCAGTCGGAATTTAACGCCGCAATTGATTCCATAGCCCGGGACGATGAAACGGGCAATTATCTCATTTTTACAAATCCCGAACAGAAGGATGTCATGATGAAGGCAGGCATTTCCTATACCTCTGTTGAAAACGCAAAGGAGAATAGCAAAACGGAAATGCCACATTGGGATTTTGAAAAAGTGGTCAATGAATCCAAGGCAGAGTGGAATGAACTATTGGGCCGGGTAAAAGTTGTTGGCGGAACCGAAGTCCAGCACCGCCGTTTTTACACGGATCTCTGGCACAGCCTGCAGGGTAGAAGGACCATCAATGATGTTAACGGGGCCTACCCGGACAATACCAAAGAAAACTTCCGGGTAGGGCAACTACCAATGAACAGGGACGGCACCCCTAAATTCAATCACTACAATTCGGATTCGTTTTGGGGAGCTCAATGGACGCTGAATACACTTTGGGGGCTTGTTTATCCTGATATTACGGAAGAGTTCGTGCAGTCTTTCATGCAGTACTACAAGGATGGAGGGCTCATTCCCAGGGGACCTTCCGGGGGTAATTATACCTATGTAATGACAGGGGCTTCTTCAACCCCTTTTATAGTAAGTGCCATTCAAAAGGGAATTGTAAAGGATCATTTGGATACCATTTATAAAGCTTTGAAGAAAAATCACATGCCCGGCGGAATTATGGAAAAAGCGGGCTATGAACATACCACATCATTAGGGGGCGGGTTTACGCATTATTTGGAAAAAGGGTTCGTACCCTATCCAATCCCGGAAGGTAAATTCGGAGGTCACCAGGATGGGGCCAGTTTAACCCTGGAATATGCGTACCAGGACTGGACGCTTGCACAGCTTGCAAAAAAGTTGAACCTGGGAGAAGATGATCAATACTTTCTGGATCGTTCTAAAAATTACAGCCAACTTTTTCATAAGGAATCCGGATGGATGCGCCCGAGAGATGTTGATGGCCAATGGATGCAAAATTTCGACCCGTATCGTTATGAACATGGTTTTATTGAAGGGAACGGGGCACAGGTCACCTGGTTTGTTCCTCATGATATCGAAGGCCTGGCCGGGTTGATGGGAGGTAATGAAAAGGCGGTCGAAAAATTGAACAATCAGTTCGAATCCGCCCAAAAACTTGGATTTACCTCAGGCACCTCCCACGATGTTGAAGTGCACCCTGAATACCGTCGGATTCCCATCAATTTTGGCAATCAGCCCTCTATTCAAACGGTCTTTATTTTTAATCAGCTGGGCAGGCCCAAGCTAACCCAGTATTGGTCACGAAAAGTTGTGGATGCCGTATTCAGTGGTTTGGATCCATCAACGGGCTATAACGGGGATGAGGACCAGGGGCTAATGGGGAGTTTGTCTGTATTGTTAAAAATGGGATTGTTCCAAATGAATGGAGGTACCGAAGAAGATCCTGAATACCAACTGGGCAGCCCAATCTTTAAGACCATAGAGATAAGTCTGCACCCGGGCTATTTTCCAGGGGGTAAATTTACGATCGAAACAAAGAACAACACGGGGAACCAATGGGCCGTCAGGGAGGCGATGCTCAACGGGGAAAAGTTGGAGCGTATGGCTGTGACCCATTCACAGATCGTAGAGGGGGGCACCCTGGTC
>Ga0102947_1000675_pt1 | contig 12003 bp, 11 predicted proteins | sample SalPon2A_A_D2_MG_FD_78210 | JGI IMG/M metagenome (GOLD analysis project Ga0102947, IMG submission 78210) | Soil microbial communities from South San Francisco under conditions of wetland restoration - Salt Pond MetaG R2A_A_D2_MG | ecosystem: Environmental > Terrestrial > Soil > Wetlands | place... | reverse complement strand
GTATTCATTTTCTTTGACGATGGCAATTCCGTACGGAATGGTGAACCCTTGTGCTATGGTATCCAGGGAAAAGGAATCATTACTGATAGGATAAGGCGAATCGGGGACTTTAATCATATGATCATTGCAGTTGATCAGGCAGCAAAACCATAACAGAGCAAATAATAGTTTAACTAATTTCAAATGTATATTTCGTTATGGATTTTTCGTTTCTTTTTTAATTGCAAAGAAGGGTCAGGCTCGTATGGTCATATTCGGGCCGTGAAATCAAGTCGTTTAAAGGTAGGATATTTAAGTTTTATGCAAATGGACGATAGCATTATAACCGGGATTAGGAATAGTTTTGTATCCTGGAAACCAATATTTTTTAATGATTAGATGAGCCTAGTTTCAAGGTGTTTGTTTTCGGTTTTGACAAAATCCATAAATTCCAGCTAAAGCCGAGCAAAGCCAGTCCCGCTATCCGGGGCAAAAGTTTGCCAATAGGCAGCCATGTATAAAAAAGGGGCATGGTGCCCGCAATAATCAGGAGTATCGCAGGCCATTTATTGAAAACTTTAGCCCGGATCGTATCCACACCCAAAAAGAAGAATCCCAGTACAAATCCAATACCGCCAAATACCCCGATGATATGTGTCGGACCAACGTCCTGGACCTCCTGCCAATCTACTTGTTCAGCCACTCCGGATATTCGGGCAATATCAAGAAATAACCAGGGCACAAAGATCGTGTTTGCTACAATTACGAAAATAAAGCCAAGAAACCCCAGAATTTTCAGTTGATGATACTGGACTCCATAAATGCCCATAAATGCAAATATGGCCAGAATATAGGCCATTAAAACCATAAAGGCACCGATCAATGAATCACGATTAATATTTAGCGTCCAGCCAATAATTAAGAATAGGCCACTTATTGAACCACATAGTGCACTGAATCTATAGAGGGTGCTTTTTCTCATAATTATTGCTAAAGGTCCGGATATGGCACGTGCCTCTGAATGCCTATTATGACTTCAAACAAATCGGTTTTGCACTGAGCCAAAGAGTTGTAATATGTTTTAAATTTATCCATTCTATATTGCCAAATCAATGATTTGGGTAAGATCGTAAAAGACACTTAACCTCTGTAAACCATTGACTGCCCTGTTTGATATATACTGCATAGTAAACCGCTTTTTTATTTTTCAGAGAGTGTCATCACCTTTTGCCAAACACCCCTGTTGACATCATTTCCCTCTTTCAAATTCCGCGCCTTGGTCAGTGCGCTTCTTTCTCCCGGATAATACGTCTTATCTCCCGGATGCATGGGCGCTACGTCATGGGTATAATCAATAATTTCGTCAATGAGTTTTTGCTGTAATTTTTTATCGTTAAAAACCACAGGGTAAATACAGAGAAATACTTGAGAAACCCCTGTTTCAAAATCTTTTAAACCTATTTTATATGTAGAATTTCCCGCTGCCAATAAGGTGGCCAACATATCCAAAACTATTGACAGGGCGGAACCTTTCCAATACCCAATGGGTAAACCCCGCTCTTTTGATAAAATTTTATCCGGATCATTGGATAGTTCATCGTTGTCATCCCAACCGCCAAAGTAAGGCAGTTTTTCACCTCTCAGTCTGTAGTCGTTGATTTTTCCGAATGCAAATTGTGAAATTGCCATATCCAACACAACGTGATCCTGTTCCCTTGGTATTGATACAACAAATGGGTTATTGCCTATACGGCTGTCTTTTCCGCCCCAGGGCGGCATGTTCGGTTGAGTATTTGTAAAAAGGATCGAAATGCAATGGGCGTCTGCGGCTTGTTTTCCATAGGTACCCCCTCTCATCCAGTGGTTGGTGTTACGTAATGCCACCATCCCCATTCCATGTTGTTTTGCCAGTTCTATGGCTCTGTTTGTACACTTTGTTGCATTGACAATGCCGGGGCCAAGATGACCATCCCACCGTTCTATACTGCCAAAAGATTCTATTTTTTCTGCTTCAGCATCAATTTTAATCAATCCGTTTTCCACATATTCAATAAAAAGAGGCACGCGGTTGATTCCATGGGAGTTTACACCGACCAAAGTACTCTCTGTATATACATGAGCCAGTAATTTGGCTTTTAGGTTTGTGAATTTATATTTAAGGAACAGCTTATAAAGCACATTCTGCATTGTTTCGGCCGAAATTCGCATGGTTTTTTCTGTCACTTTTATAATGGTTTACAACGGTCTCATGTATAAATAGTAGCGGGCTTCTACTCATAATCTTTTCAGTTCTGCATTGACCTATATTTTGTATTTATACGTTACGTTGTGGCTTTATTTCCACGATTACTTATACACAATGGTGGCTGAAGTTTTATAGTTCTTGCACGAGTTCAATATTATTCCCGCAGGTATCATTGAATACTGCATATTTTGTCGTTCCCATTGTAGACGGTTTTACACTGAATTTTACTCCAAGCTCAGTTAGTCGTTCATATTCAGCGTCAACATTGTCCACATCGAATTGAGTATATGGAATACCGGCTTCCATCAATGCGTCCTGATAAACTTTGGATGGCTCAAAATGGTTCGGTGCTGGTTCCAGCAATAATTCTGGTCCATCCTGTGCTTCTTTTGAAACCAAAGTCAGCCATCTATTTCCACCTCCTAATGGTTTGTCCTTTTTTTTAATAAAGCCCAGTTTTTCTGTGTAAAATTTCAGTGCTTTTTCCTGGTCCAGAACAGGAATACTAATAATTGTTACTCTCATCTTGATATTTTTTTATTGATATTCCAAAGTTCAGGATTCGAAATTTAGTTTGCTTCTTGAAAGTTGCTCTTTTTGATATTGAGTAGGAGATTTTCCTGTCCTGGTTTTAAATAAAGTGCTGAACGAACCTACACTTTCAAATCCAACAGCAAAACAGGTTTCCGTTACAGACATTCCATTTTTCAGCCGTTCTTTTGACTTTTCAATTCTCTTACCTTTTAAATACTGTCCAGGTGTGAGCCCGTAGTATCTTTTGAAGAGTCGTAGCAAATGATATTTAGAAACAAAATGAATATGGGATAGAAAGTCCAAATTCAATGCAAGGTCACAGTTATTGTCAATATAACACCGAACGGCAATAACAGTTTCTATTTGCCCTTGGTTGGAATAAATAAGGTCGTTTATCCTATTGAGTTCTTTTTCGTAAAATGTCATTCGTTGCGTAAAATATTTCACATTTATTGCCATCGGTCCGGGCCATGGCAAGTAGGGCAGCGGGCAGCCACAGAAGGCCCGTAATTCGGTTTATTCCGAGTAACTAAGATAGGTTTTTTGCAGGAAAAACAATGCTCATACACACGGGTGCCGCCATAAGTTAAATACGTTGTTAGCTACCGTACCATGCTCGATTCTTTTGAATGCGATAAATGAATGGTAGCTATGAAAAAATACAAATATTAGAAAAAGTAGCAGATATACCTTTTGTATACCAGGGATATTAAAGAAAAAATCTTGACCAATTAAGCCGATTCCTATCAACCAAACAGCTGATGTATAGGCAGGAACCATAAATTCAATCGCACTTTTATTCCACCGGTTTTGTTGGAAGTATGCATCATCGAACTAATGAATTAGATGACAATCCCAAATAAATAAACGACAAGTCCAATTTTTTGAATTTTAGTTTTAATTGAGAGAATGAGCATAAATGGAATCAAAAAAACACATGCTCTTAAAATATTTTCGACGATCCTAAGCCATCACGGTATATTTTTCCATAGGTCTTTTGATTTATATCCCTTTGTTAGCTTATTCATGAATGCTGTATTCCATGGCAAGACCGTTTGGATGAGTAAAAATCTGTTCTTTACGTACCCGGTCATGGGATTTATCATTGTGGCTATCGGTTAGAATTTGTTGCGTAGCTTAGGTTAACAAGGGTTTAAGCGGCCATTTTTTTAAACATTGTCGTGATTGGTTATTAGTATTTCAGAAGCTCCATCAGTTAACTATTTCATAGTTTTTTTGATGATCTTCCGGGGTTATTGCAATTTGATCTATTACTATCCCCGGTTGATTGATTAACACTTTCAAAGTATGCTTTCCGGTTTTATCAATTATTATGGGACATGTGACCGAAACAAAATTTCTTAAAATATTTTCTTTCCACTGGTCACTTCTTCCTTTAGTATTAAGGGAATGTTCCATAATTTCTTTATCATTTAGTTCTATCCAGATCTTGTGGTCAAAATGATTTGAATGGGTAGGTAAACAGCGAACTTCTAGTTGGTACTTTCCGGTTTTTTCAATAGCAAAAGTATATGCTACATATGGTTTTTCATTATGAAAGATGTGATTCTCAAAAGGGAACAGCGTAACGCTGGAGTTGCTGTACCCCAATCCGTCAATGACTTTCCACTGGTAATTCTCTTTACCCTGAGCTTTAGAATATTCTTTGGCCTGTATCGCTATTGGAGCTATTTGTTCCTGTAGTTCTGATTGAATGTCTTCAACAGGAAGGGTATCATTTAAATGATAGCCTGGCATTGCAAATACCGGGAGATTACGAGGTTGCATTGACATCATATTCTGCCATTTACCACCACCCAAATTTTGATTGTAGAACAGGGTGAGAGCAACAATATCATCATAAGCCCTTTGCGATTTATTCGCAAATTTATCTTTCCCGGCTTTACTATTTATAAGGAAAGATTGCTGTGCAAACAAGAATTTTTGGTTCATCAGTGCAGCCCCTTTTACAGGATATTCAACCAGCTGAAAAAATGCATCCGCACGGTTTTTTGAAATGAATGGTTTTATGGCATCTACTTTTTTCATTAAACCTGTATAAGCATCCAATCTGTGTTGTATCTCCTCCGGGTTAAATTCACTCATCCTTGTTTTTGTTTGAGGTTCGGTTCGGCTCCAACCCATATATTCCGGCTTCCGCAAAAATGCCAGACGGTAATATTCGTCAACAACATCAGCAATATCTTCAGCTTTTTCTTTACCAAACTCTCTAATAATCCAATCAATCAAATGCTTTTTAATGGTCGATTCATCAATACTGTTGATATCCCACGCCAGGTCCAGGAAAAATTCCACAGTGTATTCGCCCGGTTTGATATCTCCTACATTGGCAATCCATATTTTTTGTGCACCGTTTTGATAGGCTCTGGACATTTCATACCATATTAATCCGGGTTGTGTGGTAGAGAGCCAGAGGTAGTCATGCGGACGACCCCAATAACTCAAATGATAATATACCCCGCTACCGCCTTTTCGTTGCTGTTCTGAGTGATTACTTAACCTCCGGATATAGCCATAATTGTCATCTGACCACAGCAGAGTAACATCGTCAGGAACTTTTAATCCATCATTGTAGAGGTCCAAAACTTCTTTGTAAAGTGTTAAAACCTGAGGTATATTTTCTATGGGTTTATTTATGTTTTTGATTAGAATTTCCCGTTGCTCTAAAATGATTTTCTCAAGCAATTTTATCTTTTCTTCCCTGGTAGCATTTCCTTCCATTCCCGAATCATGAATTCCACGCATTCCCATGCTAATGATGTTATCGCCGTTTTTAGTTTCGGATATTCGTTCTTGCCAATATTCCTTTACCTTCTTACTATTCGTAAAGTAATTAAATTCGCCATATGCTTTTTTATCCCATTCGTCAACATTATTCCTGAGCATGGGTTCGGCATGCGAAGTACCAATGGATATGTGATATTTTTCTGCCATGGCCCGATTTCCAGGGATGGCGTAAAATGCTTTTGTGGATGGGTGCATCGCTGGCCATATGGTATTTGCCTTTAGTCTTAGTAATAATTGAAATATACGTTCATACGTTTTGGGGCCTATATCACCAATTTCAGGCTCAAATGTTTTAGCAGCCCACGGTTGCAACCCCCAATCTTCATCATTTAAAAAGATACCACGATATTGTACAGAAGGACTATTTTCAATTCCATTTTGAGGCAAGTTCAATACTATTGACCCCTTTTTTTCAAGGTGAACATCAGCCCACCATTTCCAGGGAGATATGCCAATTCGTTCGGCTACATCGAATATTCCATATACTGTCCCTCTAATGTCGCTGCCTACTATAAAAAGATTGGCCTTGTGTTTTTTGATAATGAATTTTTCCCATTTATTCTTCAACTGGCCGGTGTAGTTTTCTGGTAGACTTTCGATCAACTTATCGCCAAATTCCCCTATGTAAATACCCTTTTTTTCCGTATCGAATTTATTAGTATAGTGAATCGTGATTTTCCTTCCAAGCATTTCCTCCATGTCTTTGGCCAAGTCATTAGCAGCCCATTTTACCAGTTCCTGGGAATCATTGTCAATATAAATATCCGTACTTGATGACTTATTACTGATAACAAAATTTTCCGTATTTATATTTTGACATGATACTAGCAGAACAACTATGAAAGATTGTATGTATTTGTTCATTTGTTTCAATTCAATTTTAATGTGCTACCGGTTCGGCTATGGCAAATAGGGCAGTAAGGAAACCATTTCGTTTCCGTCTGCACTAGTAGCCAAAGCTTTTTGATTTGTTTTTATCCTATTCATTTTAAAAGCCAAATCCAAAAGATTAGGCGGACTTTGCAAACACGCCAAAGCCATAATATTAATCACTTTTTGTCCTATTTGCTAGAGCTAATGTCAGCCAATGGCATTACTTCTCTAAATACATTACTAATAAAGATGTTTTGCCCTTTAATCCGGTCTGACATTCCAAATTTGCCGAAGTATTTTCCAGTCATAATCTTCCTTTATGCATATTGTCACAAAATTTGATGAGGATGTAGAGGTCGAGAGAACGGAATCTCCCCTCATCGTCTTCCAACTTACCGTCGAAACTCCTTCATAAATAGCTGTTTTTGAATCAACGATTAATAAAGTATCACTTTTGTACACAAAATCCGTAATGGGATACGTGGTGTGGTCAATCACTGAAAACCACCATTCGCTGATTGCCTGTTGTCCAATGACAAAATTTCCTGGGTTTTGCGGAGGTATTAGTCCTCCCTTTTCGGAGAATAAGCTGACAACTTTGGCACTGTCATTCTCCAACCAATATCCGCGATAGTTTTCATGTAGGTTTTTAATTTTCTCAATATCACTGTTTGTGAGGTTTCTCTCAGTATTATCTGAATTACAACCCATTGCAATAAGCGAAATTATTATTATTGATTTTTTCAAATTTCTTCTTTAAATAAATTTCAATTTATTTCATTACTTTTTCAATCTGTTTTTATTAAAAATGTTGTGAATTTAACTGGGTTGAACTAATCATTTCCTTTCACGATATGAGGAATGGTTAAGACGAGAATTTACCCAACAAAATGGGGTGTCCTGCAAAGAGAAGATTTTGATATGTATAAATGCAATAACAGGGTGTAAATATAGGATAAATTTGAATTGTATTTGTGCGCTTTTCTATAATGCCGGGTATCGGTCTGGCATAACCGTCAGGTACGGGCTTTTAAGATACGTTATTTTCCATGAAACGAATTGTTTGTAGGGCTTTCATTTTCTTAACCAACGATCGTCCTAATGCAATTATACATTGTTGCCACACGTCTTTCACTTTTCAACTAGTCGCTTTATCTTTAAGAGAACTTCACCCCAAAATTCATCTGAGCGCTTTTTTTGTTTTGCAGTTGGTATGTTATTTTCACAGACAGCTAGTTGAGTTATTCCCTCCTCTTCAGTTAAATAAAAGGTCCAAGTTCTATGGTTTTCTGGTCTGTCAGGTAGTCCGTCGAAATGGCTCCAGTGAGAATATTGAAGTTGTGTATTGGGTTCTACTTTCAAAAGTATTCCCTTTTCCTCATATTTATTTCCTTTGAATTCGCCTTTGAATGTAATTGGACTTCCAACTTTCCAATCTGTTACTATTTCGGCTCCGAAGAAGTACTCTTTTGCTATTTCAGGTTCAACCAATGCCTCCCAGGTTTTAGTAGAAGAAGCGTTTAAATTTATTGATGATTTTGAGATTAATTCTTTATTCAAATTGTTTTCTTTTAATATGTGGTAATGTGGGCAAACGTTTAGTAAATGTCAAATAGGATAGTAGAAAGCTTTGAACTATCGGGTTTGTACTGAGCCAAAACGTTATATTTTGATTTTAATTTATTCATTCTTAAAAGCCAGAATCAACAATTTGGCGTTGTTGGTAAACAGCACTGAACTTAGGCAAAACCTCTAACGCCACCGATAAATAAAATATACACTCACCTTCTGGAATAATCATTTACAGAGGTCAAATGAACTGGAAAGTCATCCAGCGTGTTTTTCATGTCAATTTCACTTCCCTTCACAACGCCCAGTGTCAATGCGGTAAAGGATTCACTCAATGGGTCTTGAGTTCCGTCTCTTTGTGCTGTGATTGCTTCTTCCGTTACAAATTGAAGCTCAAACTTTTTCTCTTTGGTTGTCTCAAAAATATTCACTACTTCAAGCGGGCTTAATGCTTCCGGTCCACCGAGCTCGATTTCTGTTTTCTTCGCAGCAGGGTTATCCAATGCGGCTACAGCAAATGACGCTACATCTTTTATAGCAATCCAGGAAATCTTGTTCTTTCCTTCCCCGTAAACGGTGGCTTTGGCATTGGGATAATCGAAACCCAGCATTGGGCTTAACCATACTTCCATAAAATAAGTTGGTTGTAAAATGGTATAGTTCAAACCACTTTCGGCAAGATGTTTTTCTACTTTCCGTTTAGCGGTTTGCAGAGGAAACCGACCCGGCATTTCACAAAATGAAACATAAATAAATTGACTAACACCTGTAGCGAGAGCAGCATTAATTAAATTAATTTGTCCTTCATCGTCCACTGTTTGAATGGTATCACCTTCCTTCCTTGAAAAAGTTGAGGAAACGGTTGAAATAATTGCTGAAACTCCATGTAAAGAATCTACTAAGGAGTCTGTGTTTTTCAGGTCACCAATAATTGTTTCAACACCTAATTCATTTAATTGAGCTACTTTATTTGAATCTGATGTGATACGAACTAACCCTTTTACATTCTTATTTTTTACTATCAATTGACGGCAAATTTCACTGCCTAAAAACCCTGTGGCACCTGCTACAAGTACTATTGAAGAATTGTTGGAGTTGTTCATGTTGTTTGGTTTAATTATTGTTGATTAGACAGTCTGCCACCCTGCCTTTTGTTCGTACTATCGGCTATTAATTTGAGATATTGAAGTCATCCGAAATTGAATATAACGTTCCGTCTATGGTGACGTATCCCGAAGGGTATGCAATATACATAATATTAGAGACCTTTTAGTTTCAATTCCATTCTCTCCTTTTTTCCCATATCTTATCAGCCGCTCTAAGAGCAAGTGCCATTATTGTTGATGTGGGGTTTACTCCTGCAGCAGTAGTAAAAGAACTACCATCAACGATAAACAAGTTTTTAACTTCATGGGCTTGATTATTTTCGTTCACCACTGATTTCTTTTTGTCAATTCCCATTCTGGCCGTCCCCATTAGGTGGGCTCCATTGTTCAGAGGAAATCTGGTGATGTTCCTTCCTCCTGCTGCGGTAAGTACTTCTTGAACTTTTTCCCAGGCAAAATCCATTTGTTTGCGTGTATTATCCGTTAGTGCGTAGGTTACTTTTGCCGCAGCGATGCCGTGGCTATCCGTCTGCTCTTTCGACAACTCGACCCGGTTATTCGGATCGGGCAGATCGTCAATTATGGCCGACACACCAGCCTGGTGAGGGAATCTCTGTGAGAAGGCATTATGGTGACCCTTACCCCAGGGTAGATCCATACTTTGCGAAAAAGGCCCAAATGTCCTTTCGCCTTGCAACGTAAATCCCCTCACAAATTCTCTCTTAGGATCACTTTCGTAAAACTCCTGGCTCATCAGGGGTATTCCCATGGGTCCGATATGGCCGTCCAGTTCATCATCGAAATCTCCATTGCCGAACACATAGGGATGGCACATAAAATTCCTACCTACCATACCGTTAGAATTGGCCAAACCGTCCGGAAAAAACTTGGATGTTGAATTGAGCAATAGCCGAGGTGTTCCGATGCCATTGCAACAGACAACAACTACCTTAGCTTTTATTTCAACCAAATCGCCTGCTTTGTTAAAATATAGTGCTCCGTCTGCTTTACCTTGTTTATTGACGGTCACTTCTTTTACCCTGGACCATGGTCTGATCTCTGCCCCTTTTGCCTGCGATATAGGCCAGTAAGTGCGATCGGTAGAGGCTTTTGCCCCAATAGGGCAACCGAACATGCATTTACCATGCAACATACATCCTGGGCGGTTTTTATAACTTTCAGATAGAATGGCCTGATCGGAAACCCACCAATGCCACCCCAATTTCTCAAATCCGCCCACCAGCGTTTCCCCTAATTTACCCAAGGGTAGTGGTGACGTTTGCCGGGGTGATCGCGGTGGGTTGGCCGGGTCACCACAAATACCAGAGACACCCACCATCTGATCGTTGAGGTCGTAGTACGGCTCGAGCTCGGCGTAGGTAATTGGCCAGTCGTCAGCAATACCGTCCAGTGACCGGACCCTGAAATCAGACGGATGAAATCGCGGGAAATGACCCTGCCAGTGAATAGTAGTTCCACCTACGGCATTGAACATGGCAATATTTACTTTGTACTCCCCCTCCACCATGACCGGATAATCTTCCGGCCGTCGTCTAATATTGGGATCCAGATGCCAGTTTCCCCGTATCAGTTGACTTTCATAATTGGGTTGTGTCGACGCCATAGTGGCCGGTTCTACCCAACCTCCCTGCTCCAGGCAAACTACTTTAACTCCTTTTTCCGTTAATCGCCAGGTCAGTGCTCCTCCTGCCGCCCCCGATCCAATAACCAAAACATCAATTCTTTTGTCAGCCATAAGATTATGCTTTTTTGTAAAGAGCAGGTGTTTGCTTGACACGGTCCAAAAGCTGCTCGTTGAATGGTTTCATTTCCGGTCCGGCTGAAAGGGTCGTATAGGGTTCATATCCAATTAATTCCCATACCTTTTCATTGATGTAGTAACCTTCATAAACAAAATTCACCAACACCGAAAAGTTGTCAGGTTTCTTATTTTCATACTGTTTGAGAACAGTAATTCGGGAGTCCCTATTTAAATTTTTGAAGGAATCACGCTCTGATGTTTCACTTTGTTGTTCTAGCTCTGATAGAATCTGTATGAATCCATCAATTAGATCGGGATATTCCTCTAAAACGCCAAAAATGTATTGTACACCTTGTACTTCTGAAGCAGCTGGCATTTTATCAGTGCAGGGGATGATCTCATCCATGGCTAATTGTAGAAGTTTCTCTAGCGAAGGTGATAAAATTTTGCCTCCACGCCGGCCTTCTTTAGTAGAACAAGCGATAGGAATGTTTAATGCACCAGCAGCAACAAGTGCCTGGAGCGAGATAACTGCTTTGCTGAATTTCCTCCGGGACCATAAATTTACTTCTGCCATTCTATTTAGGTTTAGTGGTGTCTAACGGACTAGTGTACGGCGCGTTTTATGCATTATAAATATTGTTGTGCATCCATTCTTTTTTGTTTTGAATATATGTCTAATGAACTATTTGGTTAATGCACCTGTCGTAAAGCCTCTATCAAGGTCAAAAATTGCACCTACAGAACCTACAATACATTCACCTCTTTTTAAACCTGCCCATTCTCTTATTTGGTACACAGGTTCAATCCCCGTGCAATGTGCACCCATAAAATATCGTATGCCTGTGTTCTTTAGCTGTTCAGCTGTCCATTTGATTTGTTCATCTGAATTTAATAACAGATGAAAGCCTCCTATTGCGGCCAATAGCTCCTGTTGCTGTAAAATACTCTGGGCATAGGTAATAGTGTTGATGAGCCCGGAATGGCCACAACCTGATAACAGAACCAATCCTTTTTCAGTCTGGATAATTAGCGACATATCTTCAGGAATATTATCGTCCACTATATTTCCTGAAGAATCCTTTTTCTTTCCAATCCTACCTCTACCTCCAAGCGTATAGTTTTTT
>Ga0102947_1000674_pt1 | contig 12003 bp, 7 predicted proteins | sample SalPon2A_A_D2_MG_FD_78210 | JGI IMG/M metagenome (GOLD analysis project Ga0102947, IMG submission 78210) | Soil microbial communities from South San Francisco under conditions of wetland restoration - Salt Pond MetaG R2A_A_D2_MG | ecosystem: Environmental > Terrestrial > Soil > Wetlands | place... | reverse complement strand
GGAACGCACGTTTCATCTGCTCACACAAGTGGCGGGCCGTGCCGGGCGGGCCGAATTGCGCGGCGAGGTGCTGCTCCAGACGCGCAACCCGAAGCATCCGACGTTCCGCTACATTCTCGCGCACGACTACGAAGGCTTCGCCCGCACCGTGCTGCCGGAGCGCAAAGAACTCGGCTATCCGCCCTATGGCCGCATCGTCGGCGTCGAGTTTCGCGGGCCGGATGAGGAGCAGGTATCCGCGATGGCGCGCAAGTGGACAGGCATCCTTCAAAAAAACATCCCGGCCTCTGTGCAGGTGCTTGGCCCCGAACCGGCGTTCGTCGGGCGGGTGAAGCGGCAGTATCGCTACCACACCATCATCAAAGCGCCGCGCTCCGTAGCTTTGTTGCAAGATGCGTTGCGAGAGACGGAGCGAAAATTCGGCAACACGCCCCGTGGCTACTACGTCTCGGTGGATGTAGACGCCATCGGGTTGTTTTAAAATCAACTCAGCGCTTGCGTACATAGGTTATAAACGGAAGGTCGTGCCGACCTGTCCCGAGAGCAACAGGATTCCACTGGCCCGGTGGGTTGGGGCGGGCGTCGAAGAAGGCATCGCCGGGAGCGTAGGGATCACCGACAGGGCCGGGCTGGATGGAACAGGTATCCGAAGAGCGCAGCACCAATACCACCGGTTGCCGATACGGACGCGTACCCCACGCCCTAAAGAGAGGGTACGAAACCCGTTCAGAGGAGCCGGAATCACGCTACTCGGAAACGATGTGCTGAAGGTCGGTCCCGCATCGGTGCTGAGTTGAGCGGGGAGGTTCGGATGGTTCCATATCTCTAGCTCCAGCGACGATCCGTCTGAACACGCTACGGGCAACTCGACCTCTCTTAAGAAGCCGCTTTCGCTTGGCACAAGAACCTGGGCGAGGATCTGATCACTTCCTCCGCCGATGGCCAGCGGGTTGCCGGTGGCATCAAAGATCGGCTGTTGTTGATCCAGCAAGAATCCGTGGTGCTTCGAGGTGGCCTCGTCTGGTGAGATGAACGCGGTAGTCTCTTCTTTTAAAGAGACGGCTGTGGGAGCGTCTACCAAGCAAGAGGACAGGCTGATAGCGCAAAGCAAAAAAACGGTCATGCAGGTGAGGGAGAACTAGCGGCTTATTGTTTTCATGGCTTCTCAGGGGTGGTTGAATGGAGGTGACAATGACTACGAGCTTATTTCAGCAGGGTGAAGTAGCGTGTGCAGACCTCTTCGTTCGTGGTGATGCGGTAGAGGTAGACCCCCGAGGGCCACCCGGCGGCGTCGAGCGTGACGCGGTAGGTGCCGGGGGCCTGCGTGGCGTCTACGAGCACTGCCACCTCGCGGCCGAGCAGATTGTAAACGGCCAACCGCACTGGCCCCGTAGCAGGCACGCTATACTGGATCGTGGTGCTGGGGTTGAAGGGGTTGGGATAGTTCTGGTCGAGCGCGAAGGTGACTGGCAGCCCCGGCTCGTATTCGATGGGGGTGGCTCGGCCCGTGTCGCTGTAGATCTGCAGGTTGCCGAAGATGCCTGCGTAGGTATCCCCGTTGGCGGGGTTGAAGACGATGACATTTTTGTCGTCGCCGTGTACAATCGGAAAAGCCGCGCTGCCTGCCTCCACGCCGTCCAGGTAAAAACGGGCCATCGTGCCATCGTAGACGATCAGGGCCTGGTGCAGGCTGTCAGGGAGATAGAGGGCATCGCTCGATATCTTGTTCATGTTGTTTCCGTGCCACATCGCGACGGTGCCATCGATTGTCAGGTAGTAGGCGATCCATCGGAAAGAAATCCCTCCCACAAAAAGAGGCATATCGCGGTTCGGATACGCATCGACCTTGAAGTCAGCCTGGATGGCAAAGCCGTCGAAGTTGAAGCGTGGCAACGGCGGCGTTTGTACCAGTGAGCCTGCCGGTTCGCCTGCATGAATCCCATTGAGCAAAACGCCCCCTTCCACGAACGAAATGTTATTTACCGTCATGGGGGCATGGGTGCCCGTCGCGTCGTCTCCGTTGTCCGTCAGCGGGTAGTGAGCGATAAGCGTGAAATGGTCGGGGATGGGGCTTTGAGCCGGGGCCGGTTTGGCAACAAGGGGCAGTAATAGGGCAAGTAAGCAGAGCCGTACTTGAGCGGAAAGAGATATATAGCATAAGGGTTTCATATCGTAGGTCGCAGGATTAGGTAGGGCTAATTGCGCAATCTGAATAGGCTATCTCTGTTTATTTCAACAGGACCATGCGTCGTGTAGCGACATAGGAACCGGCAGTGAGACGGTACAGATACACGCCACTGGAAACTGTCATTCCGGTCTGGTTCTTGCTATCCCATATAACGGTGTGACGACCTGCTGCGAGCGTGTTTTCCATCAGCGTGACCACCTTGCGTCCCAGTATGTCGAAGACCTCCAACCGTACATAGTTCGTGGTGGGTATCTCAAAGGAAATGGTGGTCGCTGGATTGAAAGGATTCGGGTAGTTAGGCAGCAATGCAAAGGACTCCGGTGCATCATTGGCTTCGATAGCCGTACCGGTATCCGGGTCAGTATCATCGGGATCCATGCTGACGCCGAAAAAGTGGTCTGACAGGTCAATGGTGGTGTTGAGACCATCTGAGGCTGTAACCCGGATGCGGCCCTGGTTTCCCGGAGCTAAATCGGAAATGTCGGCATCGAAGTCTTGCGGATCACGATCGGTAAAGTGAGCCAGGGTGAGCCATGTCTGTCCGTCATCTGGCGTGAATTGGACGAAATAGGTAAGCGAGTCGCCATCAGCATCATGGCCCTCCCAGGCAACGTGTACCATGCCTTCATCGAACCGCTCGCCACCATTAGGGCTCAGCACGCGCACTTCGGGCACGTTTGACGAAGCGGTCTGCTCATACAACGTCGCGGAATCCTTCTTCAGAATCAGGCTGGCTACGTCTTCAAAGTAAGGCACTAGCACGCGGAAGAAGGCTTTGTCAGCAGCCTTTCCATCGAATACTGGGCTTGGTTCGAAGGAGGTTTGGTTCAGCAAGGCTCCCGCCGCATTGTAGAGTTCGAGGGCATAGTTGCCAGTAGCTTGCTCTGCCAACTGCTCGGGTGCTGCCGGACGCTGGATGAGCGGGGCCAAGCCAACGGTGCCGTCTGGTAGGATAACCCCTGTGACCGCGTAGGCTTCAACCGGATCTGCGAGAGACTGATGAGTAGCCAAGTGTCCGGATTCGTTTTTAGAAACGGGTGTACTGAACCGGATTGCATTGTAGATGCGCTTGTAGTTGTGCGCTGAAATCCATGAACCATTTTGGGTGCGAAGGGAGCCAAAATTGGTAGGGTTGGACGCGCCATACGACATCATTTCATGAGGAATCATGCCATCTCCCAGCCTACATTCCGGATGTCTCTGGGCGAGATTGGGCGTTGGGCACGGATCAATGAGCGTAAGATTGAACTGCCCAGCGTCGCTAGAACTGGGTTCCACGATCTCGTGTGTGGCCGTGCCGAACGGGCTAGTGTTAAGCCCCATCAAGCCGAGCATACCCCGTGAGTAGGGCCAGGATTCATAGTCGCCACCATCACCTTCTCCGAAGGCATTCCCGGCATGAGGAAAACCAATGGTATGTCCCAATTCGTGAGCAGCTACATCTCCCAACGGAAGGCTGATTGCTCGGATGAATTGAAAATTGGGGCTGGGGACACCATACCTGTTATAGATGTTTTCTGGGTGACCTCGCTTAGCCAGTCCGCTCCGACCAGGTCCAAAGTTCGAACCAAAAGCGATATTCGAGATCCAGAAAGGAACATCACCTGGATCTGGCAAAGGGAAACTTGTTCCGCCAATAAATGGAATCCCGAAGTCCCCTGGTCCTAGATCCATGAGGGTGGCCTCACTCCGATTAAGGAACAAGGGAAAAAGCAGGTTTACACCCATTCGGATCGTTCGCTGGCTGAGCACGACCACATCACTGACGGGCATGACGCGGCGCACGTAGGCCAGCGTAGTGTCGATTTGTCCGTCGGTGACTGTTGGGATACCCCGTGAAGTAGCCAGTTTTCCGATGCGCAGGCCCAGTACAGCCGCTTGCGCGTCGATATTGTTAATCTGCACCGTACTTAGCAACCGTATACCGTCAAACAGTTGGAACTGTGCGAAGGATGCGTCTTTGAGGAAAGCTCCGGGAATAATAAAGTTGAGTGTTCGGCTCAGATCGGCACGCTGTTGCAACAGCGTATCAGTGCGTGCCTCATCCGTTACTGGCAAGGTCTCCACAAGGGTAGTCATGAGGCCTGCATTGGGCGAAACATTATTGCGGCGGAGCCAACTCCCGTCAGTGCGTTCGATGTCTACTTCGAGGGAGGCACTAAATGGGGTTGGGTTGGGGTCGGATCTATCCTTAAACAGGTAATATCGCAGAACAAGGTCCTTACCGGGTAGAATACGGATCGGGATGTGGGCTTCTGTGCCGAAGATGCTTGGGTCGTGCAAGGTGGTTTGCACGCCCTGGTTCAATTCGACATGCTGAACGAAGATAAGCGGTGCGGGTGGCGGTGGTTCGAAGATAATCGTGCCGGTCGTAGTGGTTGTGTTCCCGGCTGCATCGACGGCGCGCAAGGCTACCTCATAGGCCCCCGTCTCGCCAAAGGCTAATGGAATGGCTGTTTCGAACCGCGTGGCCGGGCATGCTCCGGTATGGGTGGTACCACAGAGGTATGCAGAGATCCCCGGCGGTGGATAGATCTCGGTGCCCGTGGCTGCATGGTGAACCCGGACGGCGACACTGTCCAGCAAGGTATTATCCTCAGCAAGCAGATCAATCTCCGTATTCCTGTCCTCAATTGTGGCTCCGTCGTCCGGGATGGTAGCGGTCGGAGGCGTGGTGTCCACGGGGGGAGGAGGTGCTCCTTCAAAGAAGAGGTCATCCACGATGACCTGGTTGTCTGCGCTTTGGCCTGGTCGGTTGGCTGTCAGAATGATGCGCTTGATGTCTTCGGAAGCCCGCTCTATACGAAGGCGGGTGGTCCAGGCCGGACCGCCTTCTAGGACATCGTTGACGGAAGCGACGTTGGTGCCTGCCGCGTTATAGGCGGTCATATTGACTTGCCGGGTAATGCTTTTCTGACCTGCACTGTTTGCGGAAAGGGCCACGATGCGTTGCGGTGTAGAGAAGATCAACTCAATGGGTTTCCGGTTAAACTCTACATCCACTGGTGGTAATCCGACGTTTTGGCTAGAGCGTGCGCGCTGGCACTCTGTGGAACCTGCTTCGCAGGCCACAGCGAAGAGGCCGTTCGGAAACCGGATGCCTTGGTTTAGGAGCTGATTGACGAGAAACGTACCTGGTTCAAACGCCTCAAAGTCGAGTGCTACATCCGTGTCGCCGGGATCAGGGGCGGCTCCGTAGAAGGCGGTCACGGCAAAGTTTGCATCTTTGGCTACCCCATTGAGACCGTAGCAGTCTATATACACATCCAAGTCTGCTGTGCCGACTGTAGTCCAGTTTCGTACCTGGCAGGTGGCATCGAAAATTCCGTCGGTGGTTACCTGAACGGTACCGCCTATAGCCGTCTGAGCAAATTCCTGAAATTGGACTTTGTAGCTCCCTTCCCCGGATCGTACGATCTGCACGCTACCATTTGGGTTAAAGGCTTCTGCTGGTGTGTAGCTTGGTGCTGATCTCTGATTCGCGTAGGCGTAAGCATGCGTGCCCAGTTCCGTCTCGGGCCACAGCACGAGCAGCGTGAATTGTGTGTCTTTGCCGTTGCGAGAGCGGTCGTAGCAAGAAACCGTGACCTGATAATCGGGCCCAGTATGGTTGGGCGAGAGGGCCTGACACCAGGCGTCGCTGGTGCCATAGGCCGTTACGAACGCACGGCCTTGCCCACCCGGTCGCGATGAGACCCAGGCCCCCATCCCTTCAAAGGTGACCGTGTAAAACCCCGGTCCACTGGGGCGTTCAATGTGGACAGGCTGGCCTGTTCCGTTATAGCTGTAGGGTCCAACTGCGGAGTACGTGGAGGCGGTTGGCTGATTGGCCCACACAAATCCAAGCCGGCCGGGATTGGCTGCAGGATGCAGGACAGCTACTGTGTAACGTGCGTCTGCTGGAACGCCAGTTGGTGCATAGCACCGCACGTCGATAGTAACGTCCACGCTGACACTGTTCCAGGAGGCAACCTGGCATTGCGTACCACCCGCGTTATAGGCGGTCACCTGCACTTGTCCTCCCGCACCTGTTTCCAGGCTGAATAAAGGACCCAGGCTAGCAAAGCGAACCCGATAATTCCCTACCCCATTGCGCGTGATACTTATGGATCCTGCGGGATTAAAGGCAAAGGAAGTGTGCGGTGTATAAGAGGATTCTGTGGCATTATTTGCCCACGCATAGGCAATGAGGGCTCCTGTTTCCTGGGCTGACACGGTTGATGCAAAGAGACTGCTCTGGGAAAGGGTTAGGGCAATGAGTATTGCTATTGTCCGGAAAGTATTCATGTTGGGTCTCAGTCTATTAGGAAAAGTTTTAGGCTGGGGCAGCATGAGAGAGGCATATTGCATCGCTCTTCACCTGTAAAGGCGCAGCCCAGCCGCGTTCTCCGACACGGGCCGCCTTCATCATTGTCACAGCTTTGCAACGATGTTCGCTACGTACCAGGGATTTGCTGGCAAGAGCGGGAGATAGCGACTACTTTATTCATCAAGATGAGGGCCTGGATATGCTACCGGATGAGAGAATGGCTTTGGACGGTGTGCAGCATGACATCACGCTGGCGCTCATGGAAGCAGATTCCGGGCAGCAAGAAGCGGCTGAACGGCTCTGGGATCTCGTCTATGACTACCTCCGCGAGATCGCCCACCGGGAGTTGCAGGCCGAATACGGGGCACGCACGCTCTCGACCACCGGCCTCGTCCACGAAGCCTATTTCAAGCTCATCGACCACACCCGCATCACCTGGCAGAACAGGGCGCATTTCTTTGGGATGGCGTGCCGGGCCATGCGGCGCATTCTGGTGGATCACGCACGGCGGCGTACTGCCGAGAAGCGCGGCGGCAACCATGAGCAAGTGCCGCTCGACAAAGCCATCGTTATGGCCGAAGACCGCAGCGAGAACCTGCTGGCCCTGGATCAGGCATTGACCCGCCTCGCCGCGATGGACGAACGGCTGGGGCAGGTCGTGGAATGCCGCTTTTTCGGCGACCTCTCCATCAAAGAGACCGCCGAGGTGATGGGCGTCTCTACACGGACCGTCGAGAGAGACTGGCAGCGCGCCAGGGCGTATCTCTATCGGGCGCTCTACGAGGATGAAGAAGCATAGTGCTTGTTTTGGGTGGCGGAAAGCGAGGCCCGTTTACGCCTTTCATAGAGACGGCATGGTATTCCCACCCATCCGGCCTAGTGCACGTTCAAGGCATCTTCTGAGTCATGCGTCTTTTCGAGACGTGGCGTTCGAGGAGCACCCCAAGGGTACTTCCTACGGGGCGCGGGAAGCGGAAGGCGTTTTTTTGCGCTCCCTGCCCTCCGCACACCGCGCTCCGATAGGATTGTTTTCTCTCAGGGATAGACCCTGATTGTAAGACCGTTTGAGATAGCACTAGACAGCCCGATGCAGGACGACACACGCGACCGCTGGCTCCAGAGCGATACCCTCTTCCGAAAGCTCCTTGACCTGCCGCCCGAAGAGCGCGTTCCATGCCTCGATAAGGTATGCCGCGACGACCCCGATCTGCGCCGCGAAGTGGAACGCCTGCTCGATGCCCTGGCTGCCTCCGACGACTTCCTCGACGACCCCGCCGACTGGATCGAGGTGCCCTTCATCACCCACCTCAACGACCCGCTGGGCGTTGAGGGAGAGGACAACAGCGGGGAGCGCATCGGAGCCTATCGTCTGGTAAAGCAGGTGGGCCACGGCGGGATGGGGACGGTCTATCTGGCCGAGCGCGTCGATGGAGCCTTCCAGCAGCGCGTGGCCCTCAAGCTGTTGCGCCGGGGCATGACCCGTCGGCAGGAGGCGCAGCGCTTCCGGGCTGAACGGCAGATTCTGGCGCGCTTGCAGCACCCTGGCATCGCGCACCTGCTCGATGGCGGCATGACCCCCGGATCAGGTCCAGGACAGGCTGAGCACCCCTACCTCGTGATGGAGTACGTCGAGGGCGTGCCCATCGACCAGTATGGCGACGCGCAGCGGTTGGGTATCGACGCGCGGCTGGCACTGGTGCAGCAAGTGTGCCGGGCCGTGCAGTACGCCCATCAGAACCTGATCATCCACCGCGATCTCAAGCCCTCCAACATCCTCGTCACCGAAGCAGGACAAGTGAAGCTGCTAGACTTCGGTATTGCCAAAGTCTTGGATGGGGCCGCGCTGTCGTTCACGCAGCCTATAACGGTAGAGGCGCAACGGCTGATGACCCCGGCGTATGCGGCCCCCGAGCAGGTCACAGGCGAGGCGGTGACGACGGCGACGGATGTGTACGCGTTGGGTGTTCTGCTCTACCGGCTGTTGACAGGTCAGGCTCCGTATGAGTTAAGTGGGCATCCGCAGCGGGAGATAGAGCGCCGGATCGTAGAAATGGAGCCGCCGCTACCATCTCAGGTAGCTGGTCAGACCGCTTCACCGCAGCACCTATCCTGGAGGCAGCCAGAAGCCCTGCGACGCAGGCTCTCGGGCGACCTCGACAACATCGTGCTGAAGGCGTTGCGGAAGGCCCCCGAGGAGCGGTACGGGACGGTAGCCGAGTTGGCGGAGGACCTGCGACGGCACCAGAAGGGGTTGCCCGTGGAGGCACGTCCGGCGACGGTGGGGTATCGGCTGCGCAAGTTTGTAGGTCGGCATCGCATGGGGGTGGCAACAACGGTGGCGGTGGTGGTGCTGGCTGTGGGCTTCGGGGTGTTTCACACAATGCAAATAACGGCAGAGCGGGATGCCAAAGAGCTAGAAGCCACCCGCGCCAGTGAAATGCTGGACTTCACCGTGGGGCTCTTCGATGTGGTGGACCCGCAGCAGGCACAAGGGGCCACCGTCACAGCAGAGGACCTCATCGAGACGGGGCTGCAACGTCTGGAGGCGCTGGCCGACCAACCCGAGCGGCAGGCTGCTATGCTCGATGTGATGGGCCGTGTCAGCTTCAGCGTGAGCCAGTATGCCCGCGCCGATTCGCTCTTCCGGCGGGCCATAGCCCTCAAGGAGCGGACCCTCGGCCCCGTGCAGCTATCAGTAGCCGAGAGCTTGAACCAATTGGGCTGGGCACTGATGATGCAGGATAGCCTGGCCGCCGCCGAGGCCCAATTTGAGCGTGCCCGCATGATCCAGGGCACGGTGCTTGGCGCGGAAGATCCAGACGCGATGAAGTATGTCAACAGCCTCGCCTTTGCCTACTTCACGCTGGGCGACGGGGAACGCGCCGAGGTCCTCCTGCGCGACCTGCTGACCCGAGGCGACGACCCGGCCTGGCGTGATCATCCCGAGATGACAGAGGTGCGTTATACCCTGGCCCGTGTTCTCGACTTCTACGGCGAGCACACCGAGGCCGAGGCCCTCTTTCGTACCGTGCTGGCCCAGCGTGTCGCCGAGCACGGCCCGGCGCATTCTGACGCAGCGGACGTCGAGTTCCTGCTGGCGCGCAACCTCGTCAACCAGGACCGGCTCGACGAAGCCGCCAGGCGCTATCAGCACGCCTACGACGTGTATCGGCGGGTGTACGGGGAAGAGAGCTGGTACGCCGCCATGGGTATCTATGCGCTGGCGCAGGTGCAGCAGCGGCGGGCCGCTTATGCCGAGGCTGAGGCCGGCTACCGCGAAGCCGCGCGGATCTATGAGATCGCCCTGCCCGGTAGTCCGTGGCGGGCCTATGCACTCGTGGCCCTTGGACAGGTGCGGCTCGAACAAAACGACCCTGCCGAAGCCGAGAGGCTGTTCCGGCAAGGCCTCGATCTGTACGCCGCCTCGTCCAACCCAGACGTGGAGCAGATCGCGGTGGCGCAAAGCTGGCTGGGCCGCAGCCTCACCGAGCAGGGCCGCTATAGCGCAGCCGAAGCGCTCCTGCTGGACGCCTACGATACGCTCTCGGCCCTCGATCATCTCCGCGAGAAAACCAACGACACGCTCCACCGCCTGGTGGCGCTGTACCAGGCCTGGAGCCGCCCCGACGAGGCCGTTCGCTACGAGACCCTGCTGTCCGAGTTCTCAGAGGCGGAAGGCGAGGCCGAAGAGTAAGCTGGCGCTGGTGACGGTGCCGAGGTCGCGTTCCACGGTTTCGTTGTTGGCATCGGTGAGGTTTTGAGTGCCCAGGAAGTGCCGCGTGCCGCGCCCCTGCACCAGCAGGTCAAGGCGGGGAGCCAGCCGCACGTACAGGCTCCCGCCGAGGCCGGCCAGCAGACGCACATTCGATTCCATGGCATAGGCATCGGGCGATGGCGTCTCGATCTCGCCCTCCCCGATACCTCGAACCCCGACGCCGACGAACGGCTCAAAGCGGAGCCTGTTGCCCACAGCAATCGGCACAGCTACGTCAAACACTCCCTGAATGGCCGTACCTGAACGGATCTCCCAGCCCCGCTCCGTAAAGGGCGGCGGCGGGCAGGGCGGATCGCCAATCCCTGCGAAGATCACACTCAGCCGGGTATCAATAGGTTCGATCAGAGACTGCTGGAGGCTCAGGGCAATAGCGGTATTCGATGTGCCAAATTGCTGATCGTCATCATCCGAGAACGATACGCCACCCATGACGAGGAGCTGGGTCTGAGCCGCCGCTGGCCCGGCGGTGCCCAGCAGGAGCACCAGCAGCATGAACACCATCGGATGCAGCGAGGCTTGGAAGGGAATCGGCATGACGGTCCTCTCCTATCATCTGTAGGAAGTAGCATAAAACATAAGGCGTACAATCCTACTGCTTTCCGCCACGATTGTAACCTCATTGTGAATCTGATACGTCGCACGCAGACGCCGGGCCAGCAGCAGAAGCAATGATATGAGACGAAGCACGTGGGCGGTATCTCACGTGCTATTTATTCGCCGCTTCGAGCATCGCCATCACCTCGTCGTGTCCGTTTTCGCGAGCGTAGTCGATGGCTTGCTTGCCATCTTGGTCCGTCATGCTGGGATCGGCTCCGGCATCGAGCAGGAGCCGCAGCGCTGCCGCCTGGCCGGTGGAAGCGGCAGCGAAGAGCGCCGTCATGCCGCGTTGTTTTTCGGCCTGGTTGGGATCGGCCCCGGCATCCAGCGCGGCTTGCATGATATCTGCAAAGCCCTGGGCGGCGGCATACATCAACACAGTGCGGCCTCGCAGGTCCTGGGCGGTGACGTCGGCCCCGGCGTCCACGAGCAGGCGGGTGACCTGCTGATAATCCCGTCCAGGAAAGCCGCCCCCCAGGCTGTTGAGCAACGCCGATCCCCTTTCTATGTCGCGCAGGTTGGGATCGGCCCCGGCATCAAGCAACGCCTGCACCATCTCCGGGATACCCGTTTCCGCCGCCATAATCAGCGCAGAGAGGCTGTCTCTGCCCTGCATATTCGGATCAGCCTCAGCCGCCAGCAACAGCGTGACAACATCAGGGTATTCACCATTTGCAGCGTAGAGCAGGGCCGTCCCGCCGTCCTGATCCATGAGGTTGGGATCGGCCTCGGCCTCCAGGAGGAAGCGGACCAGGTCGGCCTGACCGCCATCGGCGGCTCGGATCAGCACGGTTGCTCCATCGCCAGTCTGCGCATTCACGTCGCCGCCCGCGTCGAGGAAGCGTTGCACCGTTTCGGTGTCGCCATCCCAGGCGGCATTGACGGCCTCATAGATATCCGGCGTTTGTGCGTGCGCGACGCTGACGGTAAGCAACAACGCAAAACAGAGGACAGGGTAAAGGAAAGCGTGCATCAAAAGCAGGGCGTTTGAATGAGAGACCTAATGGTTATAAGCATAGCCATTTCTTGCCAGCGATGCTACTTCAGCAGCGTCAGCATACGCAAATGAATGATACTGCCGGCGGTGAGCCGGTAGAGGTAGACGCCCGCAGGCAGGTTATCTGCTTTAAAAGC
>Ga0102947_1000673_pt1 | contig 12006 bp, 6 predicted proteins | sample SalPon2A_A_D2_MG_FD_78210 | JGI IMG/M metagenome (GOLD analysis project Ga0102947, IMG submission 78210) | Soil microbial communities from South San Francisco under conditions of wetland restoration - Salt Pond MetaG R2A_A_D2_MG | ecosystem: Environmental > Terrestrial > Soil > Wetlands | place... | reverse complement strand
TCCATAGGTCCAAGCTACCCCAGGTTGGTGCATGAGTGGTGCGTTGGCCTGCTTTGGTATATTGGTCGCCAGGGTTCGGGATTCCTTCGTCCAGGCCTCAACAAAATCGTACTGTGGATAAATGGCTGCCGCTATCGGGTGAAAAACGGCATAAGGGATACCCGAGGTATGCGTTAACAGGTGGTGCACCGTAATCTCTCGTTCCATGGGAACGGAAGAGAACGACGAATCTTTTTCGTTGAAAGTCTCCAATACCTCAACGTCTGCAAACTCAGGGATGAATTTCGATAGCGGGTCATCGGTCGACAGTTTACCTTGCTCGATCAATTGCATCACAGCGGTTGATGTTATCGGCTTGGACATGGAAGCAAAACGAAAGATGTTGTCCAGGGACATTTCCCGGGACTTCTCCCGATCACTGAATCCAAAGGCCTTTTGGTAAATGATTTTGTCCTCCCTCGCAATCAGGGCCACTGCGCCGGAAATCAATGCCGAATCGATCGCCCACTGAATATGCGCATCGATCTGATCTATTTCTTCCTGATCCAGGCCGTAGCCCAACGGGTCCGCCATCAAAAGAACGGGTTTAGAATCTGCGGAATCGGGGCGGGAGGCACAGGATAAAATAAGTGCTAAAATAAGAAGTGTGGTAACGGGTCTCATGCATGTTGATTTTTGCGAAAATGAAATTAAGTATAAATAAGGTGCCAAATTCGCAAAATCCTAAAAAAAATGAAAATGCCCGATGAAAGGGAATTGGTGCCATACACATAAATATATTTCCAACGGAGCATCTTTAAACCAGCGTTTTAAAGGCCGCGGCTTATTTTCTAAATCGTACTGCTATACAACCGTTTTATCGGAGTACTAATCGATTTGTAAATTATTAAGGACATATTTAGAAACAGAAGTTATAAGGAGGCGATTTTGGGTTATAGTTTGTATGCCAATGGTCCATTTAGAGCGCTCCGTGATAAACTGGATTGAAAACAGTAATCCTGATTAAACTTTTTCTCCAATGGGAGGTGTTCTGGTAGTGCTCTGGTTCTATAAAAGTTTTATAAGAGGAACCTTTTGGGAGACACTAATAATTTTCATCTTCTGTTCTTTTTAACCGCCATTTTATGAAACGCCACCACCGGTGATGGTCATTTAACTATTGTTTGTATATTGGATTTATGATCAATGATCATATACGCTTGGTTGTAAACTATAAAAAAATGAAAATGAAAACGATACTTATTCCCATATTAGTCGTTGTTACTTTTTTTGAAGTTTCCGCACAAATAAATACGAATAAATATACAGGATTTACTCCTCAAGAGATTAATGAATTGCATTCCGGATTCGAAAATGAATATCACATTTGGACGGCGGGCGATGATTTGACTCGTTACACTTTTTTAAATATGTCGAAGTATTGGCCTCACGAAATTATTTATAAAAAAGGTCCTGTTAAGCAACTGAACTATAACCCTGATCCACGAATTGACAATTTTATAGTAACTGATGGCACGGAAAAGTTAACATTTCATGACTTTGTCAATAACTCATTGGCAGATGGTCTAATAATTTTACATCATGGAGAAATCGTATTTGAACAATACCCAAGGATGCGCCCTTATGAATTGCATAATTGGATGTCCGTGACTAAATCTTTGGTTGCGACAATTGTTTCCATTCTAGAAGATCGCAATAAAATCAATAGCTCATATCCAGTCGAAACCTATCTGCCTGTATTGAAAGAGACATCATGGGAAGGGATCAAGATCATTGACGTGCTCAATATGAGTTCCGGTATTAATTGTGACGAGGCGGAAACTGATCGTATGAATCCAAATTCTTGTTTCAGAAACTATTTTTCAGACTTTTTCCATTCCTATGATTCTAATAATCAAATAGAATATCTAAAAAATATGAAGAAGCTTGAAGCACCCGGACAAACTTTTATGTATACTTCGGTAAATACTGATATCCTCACCAAAATTATTGAAAGAGTCACAGCCAAAACATTTAACCAAATACTACAAGATGAGATTTGGAATTATGTGGGAAGTGAATCAAACGCGCTTATGCTTACCACAAAAAATAATGGCTCACAATCATGGATGGGTATGAGTTCAACTCTCCGTGATTTGGCACGATACGGATTGCTGTTCACCCGATCAGGACAAAACCCCGAAGCTCCGTTGAATGTTGAGAGCTACCTTGACAGAATACAATCTGATTTCAATCCAAATCTTCGAAACAAGGTTTGGTTTTTTGACGAAAAAAAATATAACAACTATCATTGGGATGATGTGTATGATGATGGGGATTTTGTTAAATATGGAATGGGCGGGCAAGGCCTATACATATCTCCGTCCAGAGATATAGTGATGGCATATTTTGGAACGTGGAATTCAAAAAAGGAATATGGTAGGCACATTGAATTCAGTAGGCAACTGGTTAAATCGGGGATGTTTGAACATTGATAGTCGATGAGATTACTATGAAACCATTGACAACAAAAGATAAAATGAACTATCACCTTCACTAAAGTTTCGGTGATCCGGGAAAACTCATTTTATCAAGGTCGTTATGAGCAGCTAAAAAAAAAAACGTGATGAAATAATGTTGAATTGTCCCTTTGCTCGTTGGCTTATTTGATTCGTCCGGACAGTTCATTGATAAACTATCAAGTATAAAAGTTGAAATGCACGATGGATGAAAATAGAAGGCAATTTTAAAAGTTCTTGGCCGGAAAGCTTCATTAAACCCGAAACAAAAATGAATAAATTTGCTTTAAGGGAACCCGGAAATTCCACCGAAAAATATACCGTGATAAATAAACTACTCATCTATTATTTCACCTCGATTCTTTTGGTTGCCTGTCAACCGCAACCAAAAGAAAAATTTGATCTATTGATTATCAACGCTTCTGTTATCGACATAGCAATTGGCAATAATTCACCTGGAAAATTGATAGGCATTGACAATGACACCATTCAATTGGTAACCGATATGGGATCTGCAGACAGGTATTCCTCTGACCAAATCATCGATGTAGAAAACAGGTTTGTGATGCCGGGTTTGTGGGATAACCATGTCCACTTTCGGGGAGGTGATTCCCTGATCAATGAAAATAGAGATTTGTTACCACTCTTTATCGCCTATGGTATAACCACTGTCAGGGACACGGGAGGTGATATAACGCTCAGCGTACTCCAATGGAGAAATGAAATCAGCGATGGTAAACTGGACGGGCCAAACATTTTCACCTCAGGTCCGAAGCTGGATGGGGCTGATCCGTATTGGGCTGGTTCAATACCCATCGCAATGACAGAAGACATACCGCCGGCTTTGGATTCACTTGAAAACCTGAAAGTCGATTTTGTAAAAACCTATGCTAGTTCGCTCTCTCCGGAACTGTATTATGATATTCTAAAAGAGGCAGAAAAGCGCGGTCTTAAAGTTACAGGACATATACCATTGTCCGCAAATCCTTTTGAGGCTATTGAATTGGGACTTGATGGCACGGAGCATGTTTTTTCTTTTCTGAGTTTTGCCTCACCGGTTGGCGATAGTTTAAGGAAATTAAACCTTGGTTTTAGTATGTTCCCGCAGATTCTTGAAACCTATGATGAAGATCTCGCGAGAGAAGCTATTGCTAAATTGGCGTCAAAGGATTTCTACGTCACCCCGACATTATACGTAGGTCAGATGATATCGCAATTACATGAGATAGATCCGACTGTAGATAGCCTTTTGCCCCGGATAGGGCCTGGCATTCAAAAAACCTATGAAAGAAGGATAAAGCAAGCGCAAAACCGGAGCCCGGAAGGAAGGCAAATGATGCGTGATATGGACATACGGGAGCAGAGCATGGTCTTACCAATGTTTCAGGCTGGCATAACGCTTCTGGCAGGATCAGATTGTGGTCCATCCAATTCGTATGTATATCCAGGAACATCCTTGCATAGCGAATTGGCATTACTCGTTAAGTCGGGACTCACTCCACAGCAGGCTTTATCAACATCAGTGATCAATGGACCTGAATTTTTTGGGCTTAGTGAATACTATGGCTATGTGGAACCTGGAAAGGTGGCTCATCTAATTGTGCTTGCCAGGAATCCTCTTGAGAATATTGAAAACCTTGGAAGTATTCATATGGTCGTGAAAGGAGATCATGTTTACGATCAAAGTAAACTTACGGCATTGAAGGCACCACAGAAAATTCAATAATAAAAGCCAGAGTTGAGTCATTGGAATCCAATGTCATAATTTACAGTAGCCTAAATATCTAAATGTTTTAAAAATACCAATAGTAAATAATTTAAAAAAGCGCATAACCATGTGTAAGAAATCATAGCCGTATAAGGCCAACTCACAAATTAAAGCTACGATTCTTACAGGGCCGTTAGCGGCAATTACTTAAAAATGAGTAAAAAAGAAGAGGATAAAAAATATTTGGGAGATTTGGAAAATTTCCATTCATGCAAAAAGATTCTTAAAATACTCCTTTTATCTTCATAAGCCTGATAGGGATAAAGGATTTGAATACTTGGGAAAATCGCGTGACTTTCAATTTATCGCTCATGCCCTTCATGCCCTGGCATTGTCTTTCCGCCAGCTTCGTTCATCATGGATTTTTTTCCTTTTAATTGTGCCGCGGCATCGACTGTAAAAGTACCATTGGTCACGATTTCATCCCCTTTTACCAATCCGGATAGAACTACATACCCCCCGTTGATGGCATCGCCCAAATTGATTTCGCGCATTTCAAAAATTGGTTCACCTGGATTGGCCTTGATATAGACCACCGATCGTTCGCCGGTCCATAGCACGGCACTTTCAGGAATAACAATGGTATCATTTTCCGTTTTCTCGGTAAGCCCCAAAGAACCCGCTACAAACATTCCGGGTTTTAACTGACCTTCTGGGTTATTTAAGACAGCCCTTACCACGACGGTTCTTGTCGCCGAATTCAAAACGGGGTCTATAAATGAAATTTTGGCTTCCAATTTTTTATCGGGATAAGCCCGGGTGACAATAGCTATTTTTTGACCTTCTTTTAGCAGGGAGACCTGATTTTCGTAGGCATCAAAAACCGCCCAAACCGTATTAAGATTGGCGATCTTAAACAATGGCGAACCCTGTTTTACGTAATCCCCCGCTTCCACCATGATTTCAGATACCGTTCCTGAAACGTTTGCATAGACGGGAAAATTCTCCCGAACCTGAGCAGATTCCTCAATCTGCACTATTTGTTTTTCGGAAAATTTCCAAAGTTTAAGTTTGTTGCGGACGGCCTTGTATAAAGCGGGCTGGGATTCCTTTAAACTTGCAGCTGTTATCAGTTCCTGTTGTGCCGACACCAATTCTGGGGAATAGATGGTCGCCAATTGCTGGCCGTTCCTGACTTCCTCGCCCTCAAAGTTCACCAGCAATTTTTCCATACGTCCATCAAAATAGGACGCTTGGGTCGCAACCGCCTTTTCGTTCGCGGCAATTTTTCCCGAAAGTTTCAGGGTTTTGTCCCCCGCATTCCCAGAACCTACGGTTGTGGTTCGGATATTGGCTAACGCCATGGCATTTTTGGTCATTTTAAATTGACCAATTGCCAAACCATCGGCACCTGATTCGACAGGGATCAGCTCCATGCCGCAAATGGGACAGTCACCCGGTTCGGGCTGTATGATTTGGGGATGCATGGAGCATGTCCACATTGGGCCCGATTCCATTTCCTGGCGATGGTCATGCTGTATGGCCATGCCGTTATTGGTTTTATTGCCAAAAATCAGATATCCGGCCAGAAGACCCCCGATAATGGCCAACCCGATATAAAGATTATTTTTATTCATTTTATAGTTTGTCATTTCTTTTAAATTATTTGCAGGTTCATTTTGCCTATTGATTTTTCGCACCGCTGGGGAACTTATGTGCCTTCCCAATCTTTAATGCAGTATTAGGTTGAACCACTTTTTAATCGATTTTAATTGTTCTCAATCGCAATGCATTGGCTATGACCGACACAGAACTAAAGCTCATCGCTGCAGCAGCTATCATTGGCGAAAGCAATATCCCAAAAAAGGGATAGAGTACTCCTGCTGCAACGGGTACCCCCAGGGTATTGTATACCAGGGCAAAGAACAGGTTCTGTTTGATATTTTTCATGACGGCGTCACTTAGGTTCCTGGCCTTGACGATTCCGTGCAGATCGCCCTTTACCAAAGTAATGGCCGCACTTTCTATGGCAACATCCGTTCCGGTCCCCATGGCAATTCCCACATCACTTTTGGCCAATGCGGGGGCATCGTTAATGCCATCCCCGGCCATGGCAACTACCTTTCCTTTATCCTGGAGTTTTTCCACCTCTTTTAGTTTGTCCCCGGGAAGCATTCCTGCTTTAAAATTGGTCAGGTTCAGTTCACTTGCAACGGCCTCTGCCGTCCTTTGATTATCGCCTGTTAGCATGATGACATCTATCCCTTTTTTCTGAAGGGATTGGATGGCCTGCTTACTGGTATCTTTGATCTTGTCCCCGATGACAACAAAACCAACCGCTTTTCCATCGATGGATAGATAGGAAACCGTTTTGCCTTTTTTCTGATAGGATTGTACATTTTCCTTTAGGTTTGATGGTATGGCAGCTCTGGCATGTTCCATCATTTTATCGTTACCGAGCGACACCTTTTTCCCGTTTATGAAACCTTCCACGCCTTTGCCCGTAACTGCATTGAACCCGTCCGTTTTTGATAGCACTACTCCCTGCGATTTGCCATATTTTACAGTCGCCTCCGCCAGGGGATGTTCACTCATTTGGTTCAGGGAAACAATGTATTGAAGCACCTCTGCTTCGGAATTGGAATCGCGTGAAGTACCAATCGCCTCTACGGTCGGTTTACCTTCGGTTATGGTTCCCGTCTTATCGACGATTAGGGTATCAACCCTGTCCATTTTCTCCAGGGCTTCCGCATTTTTGATAAGCACACCGTTCTGCGCGCCCCTGCCAACACCGACCATGACCGACATCGGAGTGGCCAGACCTAAGGCACATGGACAGGCAATGATCAATACCGCTATCGCATTCACAAACGCATAGACATAGGCCGGTTCCGGGCCCCAAATGGCCCAGGCCGTGAAAGTGACGATAGAAATCAGCACTACAACCGGAACAAAATAACCGGAAACCTTATCTGCCAGGTTTTGAATTGGTGCCTTACTACGACCGGCTTCGTTGACCATCTGGATAATCTGCGACAGCAAGGTGTCAGAGCCTATCTTTTCCGCACTCATCAAAAAGGATTGGTTGCCGTTGATCGTTCCACTACTGACCTTATCTCCATCAGATTTGTTTACGGGAATCGGTTCCCCCGTAATCATGGATTCATCCACAGAGGTATTTCCTTCGGTCACTATACCATCCACGGGGATCCTGTCCCCTGGTTTAACACGTAATATATCGCCCCGTTCAATTTCGTCGATGCTGATTTCTTCTTCGTTTCCATCCCTGACCCGAATCGCCTTATTGGGAGCCAGTTTCAACAACTCTTTAACGGCGGAATTTGTTTTGCTATGTGCCCGGGCTTCCAATACTTGTCCCAATAGCACCAGGGTTAATATGACGGTTGCTGCCTCAAAATAGACATGGACACTTCCGGATTCCGTTTTGAATTGCGCAGGGAAAAAATCCGGAATTAGCATCGCGACCACGCTGAAGAGCCATGCAACGCCCGCACCGATACCTATTAGCGTGAACATATTGAGGTGCCACGTCCTGATGGAGCGATAGGCCCGCTCGAAAAACATCCAGGTGGCATAGAACACCACCGGAACGGAAAGTACAAATTGGATCCAGTTCCAGGTTTTCTGTTCCAGGAGATCGTAGAGGGGATTATCGGTCAGCATTTCGGACATCGCTATCAAAAAGATGGGCAAAGTAAACGCAACTGCGATCCAAAACTTTTTTAGCAATTTTTTATAGGTCCTCTCCTCCGCGGAAAGGATGGGTTCCATGTGAACTAAATCCATACCACAGACAGGGCAGCTTCCCGGGTTGTCGCGAACGATTTCAGGATGCATTGGACAGGTATATTGTATATAAGTAGTGGAGGCGACATTTTGCTCCTCGACCAAATCCATGCCACAAACGGGGCAATCGCCCGGATTGTCATAGGTCTTATCGCCTTCGCAGTGCATCGGGCAGTAAAACGTTCCGGTGCCTTTGGATATGTGGGGTTGCTCTGGTGCCGTATGTGGATGCCCGCTATGTTCATGGATGCCATACCGGCTTCCATTATTTTTCAGGGCAGCCTGGAACATTTCTACCGGAATATGGTTTTCCATTTCAATGGTGGCTTCCGCTGTTGCCAAATCAACAGAAACCAAAGTCACACCTTCTACTTTTGCGAGCGTTTCTTCTACATGGTTTCGACAACCGTTACAAGTCATTCCGTTGATATGATAGGTGTGCTTCATGTTTTACTTTTTGATGGTTTCAGTTACCTTTCCGCATTTCAACATCTTCTCCCCGTAGTACGGATTCTTTATTTCTTCAACATTGGAAATCCAGTACCCGCCTTTGCCGTCGAAGGCCATAGGGCAAAATTGCTTATATATGGCACCCTCGGAAATCGATTCTTTGAACATGGGTTCTACCATTTCCGTTAACCGGGAAAAGAGCTCCCGTTGTTTTTCAATTTCACCGGTTTCGGCCATGGCCAGGGCCATGGATTTCAATTCCGCCCTTTCCCCGGTAAAATGAGCAGCCAGGTTGCCGGCCGCCAGGTTCACTTCATCTGCATCGGAATTCACCAACGCCATTCGAACCTGCTGATAATTATAGAAAACCTTTCCGGTCATCGCATCAGAAAAAGAGGCGTCGGCGATTTCGGCCATATTCTCCTTTTTGGATCCGATTTCTTCCGGGGTATTGATTTTGGAATCCTGTTTATTCTTTGTTTCCCCACAAGAGGCCAAAGCAATTAGCGTGATTGTCGCGATTGTCAGTGTTACGTTTCGTTTCATTTTTTTGATTTTAGAATTTATGGTAAAAAAGGAGAATAAGATAATTGTATTGCATTTATTTTCTTGTGCTGAATATAGTTCAGTATTGATCCGTTAAATAGTTGATGATGGCCGATTGAACATGGTAATTTTTGACGGCCTCTACGGCGTTCATCCGGAACTTCAGTTGTAGTTCCTGTATGTCGAGTACATCGTTAAAGTCTGTGGTTCCGGTCTCATAGTTTTTGATGAGGATTTCTTCGGCATCCTTTGCCCGTGCTCCGTTTATTAATTGTGTTCTGTATTTTATCCCGGCCGCTTCCCGGTTATTGACGGCATCGCTCAAAATGGTTTCCAAAAGATTTTTCCGGTTTTCTTTCTGGGCGCTGATTTCTTCCTGTCTCAGTTCGTTTTGTATTGATTTAGACCTGTATATATTATTAAAAATGGGAATCGACATGGACACCATAGGCATTAGAATATCCTTGCCATTATCGCTAAAGTTCATTCCCGCCCTATCCGCCACGGGAATATAATCCAATCCAAAACCCAAATTAGGATTTGCCTCTTTTAAGTTCAATAATTCCGATTGCGCTACGGATTCATAGAGTCTGTCGTACCTCTCCAGTTCGGGATGCACTTCCAGGTGCGCTTGTTCCATTTTGCTTTTCGCGTATAACGGCAAAGAATCAACAACTGCAATTGCCAAAGTATTGTCCCTGTTCAACAGATTATTAAACTTTATCCGCTCCGCCTGATATTCCTGCTCTAAAACCAATTTTTGTTCCTCCAGTTCATTCTGGCGGATCTGGAGGCGAAGTACATCCACTGCCGAGGCATTGCCTACTTCCACCGCGGTCAATGCCAACTTTTCATAGGTCCTTAAGAGTTGGATGTTTTCTTCCAATACCTTCTGCTTTTCTCTAATTGCAAAAAGTTGGTAATAGGACCCTGATAGAGACAGGCGCAGTTTACGTTTTGCAATCGCAAGGTCCAGGTAGTCCACTTCGGCCAATGAATTCGCATAATTTTCAAGTGCGCTTTTGGTACCGAACCGGGGCAGCATTTGTTTGATGGAAAACCTTGCTTTCTGTGCGCCGGTCCTGGTCTCCGGTTCGCTGACAAAAATTCCGGCACTCAGTTCCGTATTCGGTAATGCATCTGCTTCCCCCACCTTTTCCCTGGATATATTGTATTTTATTTCAAAGGCCTGAATCCCGGGATTGTTGGCTTCTGCTTCTTCGATATAGGAATCCAAGGTCTGTCCCGAAGCCAGGCCGACCATCAAGGATCCTATGAGTATGCTAAGTAATTTCTTCATCGATTTTCTCTTTTAAGTTGCCATTCACTTTTCCAACTGTACAGCACCGGGACCACCAACAGGGTTATCAGGGCAATCAGCATTCCCCCGAAAGATGGTATCGCCATGGGTACCATTATATCGCTTCCACGACCCGTGGAGGTCAGCACGGGCAATAACGCCAGTATCGTGGTTGCCGTGGTCATCAAACAAGGGCGGATCCGTTTTTCCCCTGCTTCCACGACCGAAGCCCTTACAGTTTCCAAAGTCTCCGGTTTATTGCGATCAAAGGTCTGGGTGAGGTAGGTGGCCATGACCACACCGTCATCCGTAGCAATTCCAAAGAGGGCTATAAAACCAACCCAAACCGCAACACTCAGATTGATGGTATGCATCTGGAACAAATCCCTGAGGTTCTCGCCGAAAAAATTAAAGTTCAGGAACCAATCCTGTCCAAAGAACCAAAACATTAAAAACCCTCCGGCAAATGCCACCGCGATTCCTGAGAAAACCATAAGCGAAGTGGATACCGAACGAAACTGGAAATACAAAATCAGAAAGATGATCGATAGGGCCAATGGAACCACCATGGATAAAGTTTTCTCGGCCCGTAACTGATTTTCATACGTCCCTGTAAATTGATAGGTGATCCCTTTGGGAACCAACAATTCGCCACGGTCGATTTTTTGTTGGATGAGTGATTGGGCATTCTCTACGACGTTTACCTCGGCGAAGCCATCCAGCTTGTCGAACAGCACATAGCCCACCAGGAAGGTATCCTCACTTTTTATGACCTGTGGCCCTTTTTCGTAACGGATATTGACCAGTTCGCCCAGGGGAACCGGGCCGCCCTTCGCCACGGGAACATAAATGTTCTTTATATCCGCTGGATGCTCGCGAAGTTCCCTGGGATATCGAACCCGAACCCCGTATCGTTCCCTTCCCTCGACGGTCTGGGTCAGGGTCATGCCGCCGACGGCAACTTCAAGAACCCGTTGTACATCTTCGATTTGGATTCCATATCTTGCCACTGCCTCCCTATCGATATCGATTAACAGATAGGGCTTCCCAACGATCCGATCGGCAAATACCGCTTCGTCCTTGACCCCGATGGCTTCTTTCAGTATCATTTCCAATTCCAGGCCAAAGGCTTCGATTTGCCGTAAATCCTGACCCTTAACCTTGATGCCCATGGGTGCACGCATGCCCGTTTGCAACATGACCAGTCTGGTTTCGATGGGCTGCAATTTGGGTGCCGAAGTAACTCCCGGCAATCTCGTCACGCGAACGATTTCATTCCAGATGTCGTCCGGGGATTGAATCTCTGGCCGCCAATTGCGGTAATATTCACCATTGAAATCAGGAAGCAGATCCTCCAAACCGATTTCCGAAAACGCTTCATTGTCAGCTTCTCCGTGCCCGGATGTACTTTCGTCAAATAAGGTATTCGGGTTCAGAATGAAATCCCCATTCCTGAGGGCAAAAAGCCCGTCCTCATTAATTTTAAAGCGTTGCCGTTTCCCCGCTTTGTTCAACATGTATTCAGGTTTGTACTGGATCATGTTTTCGTACATGGACAGGGGTGCCGGGTCGAGTGCGGATTCCGTTCGTCCGGCCTTACCTACCACCGTTTCTATTTCAGGGATACTGGCCACGGCCATATCCAATTGTTGCAATGCCCGTTTGTTTTCTTCCGTTCCGGCATGGGGAAGTGAAGT
>Ga0102947_1000672_pt1 | contig 12011 bp, 7 predicted proteins | sample SalPon2A_A_D2_MG_FD_78210 | JGI IMG/M metagenome (GOLD analysis project Ga0102947, IMG submission 78210) | Soil microbial communities from South San Francisco under conditions of wetland restoration - Salt Pond MetaG R2A_A_D2_MG | ecosystem: Environmental > Terrestrial > Soil > Wetlands | place... | reverse complement strand
GCCGGGAGCGGAACGGCGAATGGCGCGCGCGGATCGAGGCCGGGGTGGCCGACTGGTGGGAGCTGCTCGAGCGGCGCGCCCACCTGGACGCCGACCCCGTGAACCCGCAGCGCGTGTTCTGGGAACTCTCCCGGCGCCTCCCGGACCGCTGCATCCTGACCGGAGATTCGGGATCCGGAACGAACTGGTTCGCGCGGGACCTGAAGATCCGCGAGGGAATGATGGCGTCGCTCTCCGGCGGCTTGGCGACGATGGGGTGCGGCGTGCCGTACGGCGTCGCGGCGAAGTTCGCGTTCCCCGGTCGCCCGGTGATCGCCCTCGTCGGAGACGGCGCGATGCAGATGCTGGGGATCAACGGGCTCATCACGATCGCGAAGTACTGGGAGGAATGGTCGGACCCGCGCTTCGTCGTGTGCGTCCTGAACAACCGCGATCTGAACCAGGTGACCTGGGAGCAGCGGGTTTTCAACGGGGATCCCAAGTACTCGGCGTCGCAGAACCTCCCCGCGTTCGACTACGCGGCCTACGCCCGCAGCCTGGGTCTGGCCGGCTTCCGCGTGGACCGCCCGGGCGATCTGGAGAGCGGGTGGGATCGGGCGCTGTCGGCCGACCGGCCGGCGGTGCTGGACGTCGTGACGGATCCGGACGTGCCCCCGCTTCCGCCGCACATCACGATCGAGCAGGCGCGGCAGTACCTCTCCTCCATGCTCCGGGGAGAGCCGGGCGCGCTATCGATCCTGAAGCGCTCCCTGAAGGAGATGGCCGCGGAGTGGCTGCCCGTCGGCGGCGACTGAGGGTCGGGACGATCTCCGGCGACGACTGACGATCGGGGCGATCCCCGGCTCTTGGAGAAATGACTCCTCATCAGCGGCCAGAGGCTTACCATTCCCCCCATGGATCGCGAGCGATGGGAGCAGGCACAGCGGATCTTCGCCGGCGCGCTGGAATTGCCGGAGTCCGAGCGCGACGCGCACGTCGGCCGCGAGTGCGGCGACGACCAGGCCCTCCGCGACGAAGTGCGCTCCCTCCTGGACGCGGACACCGACGAGCACAGCCTCCTGGACGCGGGCGCCGCCAAGGCCGCGGACGAGCTCGGGATGCTGGACGAGCCGTCCCGGGCCGGACAGCGGATCGGTCCTTGGAAGCTGGCGGAGCCGATCGGCCGCGGCGGCATGGGCTCGGTCTACCTGGCCGAGCGCGCGGACGGCGAGTTCGAGCAGCAGGTGGCGCTCAAGCTCATCAAGCGCGGAATGGACTCCGAAGAGATCCTGGGCCGCTTCCGCGGCGAGCGTCAGATCCTGGCGCGCCTGGACCACCCGAACATCGCCCGCTTCCTGGACGGCGGACTCAGCGACGACGGCCTGCCCTGGTTCACCATGGAGCACGTCGACGGCGCGCCCATCGACGTCTATTGCGACGAGCGATCGCTGTCCGTGGACGAGCGCCTCGATCTCTTTGGACAGGTCTGCCGCGCGGTGGCGTACGCGCAGCAGAACCTGGTGGTGCACCGCGACCTGAAACCCAGCAACATCCTGGTCACCCAGGACGGCACGCCGAAGCTGCTGGACTTCGGGATCGCCAAGCTGCTGGACGACGACGGCGGCGGCGCTCCGCTCGCGCCGGGGGCCGGCGCCATGACCCGCACCGGGCACCGCATCATGACGCCGGGCTACGCGGCGCCGGAGCAGGTGCGCGGCGAGGCCGTGACACGGCCACCGACGTCTACTCGCTGGGAGTCGTGCTGTACGAGCTGCTGACCGGACAGCGCCCCTACATTCCCGACGACGACACGCCCGGCGCGCTGGAGCGCGCCATCTGCGAGACCGATCCGCCGAAGCCCAGCACCGCCGTGAGCCGCCCCGGCCCCGCCGCACGGCCGCCCTCCCGGGACGAGACGACGACCACTCCCGAGCGCGCCGGAGTCACTCGCCGCGCGCGGCCCGCTCAGCTCAGCCGGAAGCTTTCCGGCGATCTCGACAACATCGTCCTCATGGCGCTGCGCAAGGAGCCGGAACGCCGCTACGGATCCGCGCAGCAGTTCCTGGAGGACATCGAGCGGTACCGCACCGGCCGTCCGGTGACGGCGCGGGCGGACACCGTGAGCTACCGCATGCAGAAGTTCCTGCGTCGCAACCGGGCCGGCGTGGCCACCACCGCGGGAGTGGCCGCGCTGGTGATCGCCCTGGTCGTCTTCTATACGGGACAGCTCGCGCGGGAACGCGACCGCGCGCGCCTGGAGGCGGAGAAGGCGCAGAGCGTCGCCGATTTCCTGACCGGCCTCTTCGAGGTGGCGGATCCGTCCGAGTCGCTGGGCGAGACCATCACGGCGCGCGAGTTGCTTCAAAGGGGCGCCGAGAAGATCGAGGACGAGCTGCAGGACCAGCCCGAGGTCCGCGCGCAGCTCATGGACGTCGTCGGCACCGTGTACCACAACCTCGGCCTCTTCGCCGACGCCGACAGCCTCCTGGACCGCGCGCTGGAGATTCGCCGGGGCCTGCTCCACGACGACGACGACGATCTCGTGTCCAGCCTGCAGCACCTGGCGCAGATCCGCCGGACCCTGGGCGATTACGACAGCGCGCTGGAGCTCCAGCGGCGCGCCCTGGACATGGCGCTCCGCCTGCACGGACCCCAGCACGAGTCCGTCGCCGACGCCTACAGCAACCTCGGCTGGATCCAGGCGGAGTCCGGACGGGCCGCCGAGGCGGAAGAAAACATCCGCAAGTCCCTCGCCCTCTGGACGAGGCTCCGGGGCGAGGAGGACCGCGACACGGCCAGCGTCCTCTCGCAGCTGGCGCTCAACCTGAACGAGCAGGCCAGGCGCGAGGAGGCGGAGCCGCTGTTCCGTCGCGCGGTCGAGCTGCAGCGCCGCCTGCTGGGCGATCACCCGGATCTCTCGGTCACGCTGTACAACTTCAGCGAGCTGCTCCGCCAGTGGGAACGCCTGGACGAAGCGGAGGCCGTGCTCCGCGAGGCGCTGGAGATCGACCGCCGCCTCTACGGCGCGGACCACCCGGACGTCGCCTACGACCTGGTGAGCCTGGCCCGGATCGAGAAGGTGCGGCACCACTATGCGGAGGCGGAGAGCCTCTTCCGCCAGGTGCTGGAGATGCGGAAGCGCTACTACGGAGCCGAGCACCCCCAGGTGGCGCACAGCCTGTCGGACGTCGCGGGAATCGTGTATTCGCAGGGGCGGCCGGACGAGGCCGACTCGCTCTTCCGAGCCTCGATGGAGATGCACCTCCGCACCAACGGCCCGGACTTTCCCGCTCTCTCGAACCGCTACCGGGACATCGGCCGGATCGCCCGGGTCCAGGGCCGCCACGAGGAGGCCGTGGAGTGGACCCGGAAGGCGGTGGACCTGCGCCGCCGCCTCTTCGGCGAGCGGGACCCGCGCGTCAGCGAGATGATGATCTACCTGGCGCAGAACGTGGCGGAGGCGGGCGACCTGGACGAGGCGATCCGCATTCAGCGGGACGCCTTGGAGATCTCCGCGGAGACGCGCGGAACCGACCACTGGGAGTACCTGTTTCACACGGCCGCGCTGGCCAAGCTCCTGGGAAGCGCAGGGCGGTTCGCCGAGTCGGAGGAGCTGTTCCGCGAGACGATCGAGAAGCGGACGGAGATGTTCGGCGCGGACCACTACCAGGTCGCCGTCACCCGGTCCGACTACGGGCGAATGCTGGCCGCCGCCGGGCGGCCTTCCGACGCCCGCACGGAGCTGGAGGCCGCCCGGGTCACGATGAGCGCCGAGCTTCCCGAGGGCGACCGCCGATTGCAGCGACTGGCGGACGAGCTCGCCGCGCTCCCGTCCGCAACCCCGGCGCCTCGTTGACCCGCCCCGCCCACGGCATCGAGCACGCGGCCGCGCTGGTGATCCTGGGGGTGGTCGCCGCCGCGCTTCTGCGCTGGGTTCCGTTCAGCTCCACGCACATGCTGACGGACGACTTCCTGGCCGGGCCGGGGCAGAGCGACGCCTACACGTTCCTCTGGGGGAACTGGTGGGCCCACACCGCCCTCACCCACGGTCAGTCTCCGTACTTCTGCGACTGGGTGCTCCCTCCGACCGGCGCCGACCTCCGGTTCCACACGGTTCCGTGGGTGACCGCGTTCGTCACGTGGCCGCTTTCGTTCTTCCTGCCGCCGGTGCTGCTTTACAACCTCTCCATCCTCGGACTGATCGTCGGGGGAGCGTTCGTGATGTACCTGGGATTGCGAATCACGTTCGAAGCCCGCTTCGCCGTTGCGGTCGTCTTCGGCGCGCTGTTCGGCATGTGCCCGTACTTCCTGTTCAAGGTCCACGCCCATCCGAACCTCGTCGGGAGTCTCTTCTGGGGCTCCGCGATCGCCGTGCTCCTTCACGCGGCGGTCCATCGCAGCTCCGCCTGGAAGCACGTGCTCCTGTTCGGCCTGGCGTTCTGGCTCTGCTTCTGGAGCTCGCTGGTGGAGTGGGCGATGCTCGTCGTCGTCGTCGGGGGCGTGACCGCCGCGGCGGTCGCCTTCGCGGGATTCCGGCCTGCCTGGAGGTGGCTCGTTCCGATCCTCGTCGGCGCTCCGAGCCTTCTGCTCTTCCGGGCCGCCTCAGGTCTGGAGGTGCCGCTCTTCCCCCCCGTTCCCGCCTCACGGTGGCTGCAGTTCCCCGTGCTGAGCCTGTTCTCGGACGGCGGATGGCCCGGAATGTTGCCGGAGTACGGCGGGCTCGGAATCCCGTGGGGGATCGGGGCGCTCGGGATCTTCGGGCTCGTGAGGGAGCCGGACCGCCGGCTGCGGTTCCTGCTGGGTTGGATCGTCGCGGGACTCGTCGTGCTCACGCTCGATCCGTTTCACGTCGTCTCACGTGCGTTTCGGGCGGCGCCGCTCGGAGAGTCGATGCGGGTTTTCGCGCGCTTCTATCCGTTCGCCCTGTTCTTCCTGGTCATCGCGGCGGCCCGCGCCGTTGAAGGCGTGCTGAGGAAAGGCGGGCGCCGGCTCGCCACGGCCTTCGTCGTCGTGGCGATCCTCGTCGCCGCCGCGGAGACCGTGCCGGCGGACGTCCATCCGGAGCGAGTCGTCTCGCTGGACCTTCCCGCCCCGGTGCGCGCCTCGCTGGACGAATCCCGCTGGGTGATGGTCTTCCCCGCGGCCGCGCGCACCTACCCGCGGCGTCGGGAGGCGTACCAGGTCGAGCTCGGGATGCGCTTCGTGCAGATGGGACATCTCACGCGGGAGGATCCCGAGGCGCGCCGGGTTCGCGCGAGGACGTACCCGCTGTTCTTCGGGGAGACTCCGCAAGGCGGGATCACGCCGGCGGATCTTCGCGCCGAGCTCACACGAATGAGTGTCGGATACATCCTGCTGGATCGGCCGGAGCTTCTGCCGCAGTTCCCGTTCCCGGCCCGGGTCCTCCACCGCACCGAGAACGAGATCCTGCTGGAGCTCGCGCCGGATTGAGCGGCCGCGCATCGCCGCCCGGCGAGGGACGTCGCCGCTCCCGCTAGCCGTCCGCTTTCATCTCCCGGCTGAGCCAGGCCCGCGCCATTCGCCAGTCCAAACGCACCGTAGCCACGGAGACGCCGAGCACCTCGGCGATCTCTTCCTGGGTCAGCCCCCCGAAGAAGCGATACTCCACCACCTTGCTCTGCCGCTCGCTGAGCGCGCGCAATCGCTCCAGGCACTCGTCCAGATGCAGCAGCTCCTCTGCGCGCCCCTCCTTGCCGACCAGCTCCTCTTCGAACGTGACGAGAGCTTCTCCCCCGCCTCGCTTCTCCGCCATCCGTCGGTTGGCATAGTTGATGAGGATGCGGCGCATCGCCTGCGCGGCGATCGCCAGGAAGTGGGCCCGGTTCTGCCAGTTGGCGCTCCGCTGATCCACCAGCTTGAGGTAGGCCTCATGGACGAGGGCGGTGGCGTTCAGCGTGTGGTCGACCCGCTCCCGGCGGAGCTGGCGGCGAGCCACCTCGTGCAGGTGGTCGTAGACGAGGGGGAGCAGCGAGTCGACGACCGTCCGGTTGCCGCCCTGGAGCTGACCGAGGAGGCGGGTGACCTCCTCCGGGCGAGGTTCGCTCATGACGTTCCTCCGGTGGGCGGAGGCTACCAGAAGCGGGGCTCAGGCGCTCCTTGAACGATCGTCTCCGGTGCCGCAGAATCCCCGGGCAACCCCGCCCCCCCAGGAGAACGCCGGTGGAAACGACCGATCGGGCCCCGGCCCGCCTGCGCGCCGCCGTCGTCCGGGAGGCCGTCCGCGTCAGCGTGGAGGGGGAGCTCCTGGATCCCAGCCTCGGTGGTTGGAACCGCACCTTCCTCCGCAAGGCGAAGGGATCCACGGGCATGCTCCGCGGGCGCAGCCGGGACCGGCTGGACGCCGCGGGCGAAGCGTTCTTCCAGTCCACGCTTCGCCCGCGACTTCTGCACGCCGGCGTGGAGCGAGTCCGGCGGGCGCGGAGCGAGGGACTCGCCGTCCTGCTGGAGAGCGAAGGCGTCGATCACGTGATCCGTCCGCTGGCGCGCGAGCTCGCGGCGGACCGGTTCGTGGCGCACCGGTTCGAGTTCCGCGACGGCGTGGCCACCGGGCGGATCCTTTCGCCGCCGACGGAGTCGGACACGTTCCCGGAGCGCGGGGCCCGGCCCCGGGCGATCCTCGTGGACGACGCGTTCCCGCCGCCGCTGCGGGTGGCGGAAGCCCTGGCGGGACGGGGCATCCTGCTGATCGGCCTCACCGGCTTCATCGGCAAGGTCTGGCTGGCAAACCTGCTGGAGAAGGTGCCGGACCTCGGCCCCGTGCACGTCCTGTCGCGGGCGCGCGGCGGCCTCTCGGCCGAGGAGCGGGCGAAGCGGGTGCTGGACGAGTCGCCGGTCTTCGAAGGGATCCGGCGCCGCGGAACGGTCCCCCTGCGGGTTCACGACGGCGACGTGCGCCGGCCCGGACTCGGTCTGGGACCGGAAGCGCTCGCGGAGCTGCGGGAGTCCGTCGACGTCATCGTGAACTGCGCGGGGATCGTCGACTTCAATCCGGATCCCCGCGACGCCCTCGCGGTGAACGTGGACGGCGTCCGCTACCTCCTGGATCTCCTCGACGACTGCCCCCGCGCGCGGCTGCTGCACGTCTCCACGTGCTTCGTGGCGGGACGACGCGAGGGCCGGATCCCGGAGTCGATCGATCCGGACGCCACCCCGGCCGGCGTGCGCATCGACGCGGAAAGGGAGCTGGAATCCCTCCGCGCGATGGTCGGCGGACCGGCCGCCGCCGGACCCGCCTCCGCGCGCGCGGGCCGGCCGGGCCGCCGGGCCGCGATCGAGTCCGTGCTGGAGCGCGCCCGGGAGCTGGGCTGGCCCAACATCTACACGTACACGAAAGCGCTCGGCGAAGCGCTCATCGCGCGGCGAGGCGGCGAGCGGACGTGCGTCGTGCGACCGTCCATCGTGGAATCGGCGCTGGAGTTCCCGCTGCGTGGATGGAACGAGGGCGTGAACACGTCGGCGCCGCTCTCTCATCTGCTGGGCACGCAATTCCGGCAGCTTCCGGTGAACCGTCGCAAGCGGCTGGACGTGATTCCGGTGGACCTGGCCTGCCGCGGCATGACGCTCGCCGCCGCGGCGCTGGCCACCGGTCGTCACGATCCCGTCGTCCAGCTGGCGACCTCCGCGGTGAACCCGTTGGACCTTCGTCGGGCCGTGGAGCTCACCGCTCTCGCCCATCAGAAGCACTACCGGACCCGATCGGGTTGGCGGAGCCGGATCCTCTCCCACATGGAGGCCGTCCCGGTCTCGCGGGAGCGCTACGGACGGTTGTCGGTTCCCGCCCAGCTTCGCGTGGTTCGCGCGGTGAACCGGTGGGCGCGGCGTTTCCGACCGGGACGGCCGCCGCTCGCGCGCGCGGAGCGGCTGCTCCAGCGAGTGAAGGAGCTGGTGGACCTCTACGAGCCGTTCCTTCTGGACAACGAGCCCGTCTTCGAGGCGACGAACGTGGAGAAGCTCGCGGAGGCGGTGCCCCCACAGGAGCGCGACTCCTTCGGCTACGACCCGCGCGCGCTGGACTGGTACGAGTACTGGATCGACATTCACATCCCCGGCCTGCGGCGCTGGAGCTTCCCGCTGCTGGAGGGCCGCTCCGTGGAGACCGCGTCCGAGCGCGAGACCGAGGGAGCGGCGCGGGACACCGCGGAGCCGGCACCCGTCGGCGCGGCGCCGCTCCCGGACCCGGCGCGGCGCGACTCCGGAGGGGACCGCTGATGGCGACCTTCCTGACGGGCGCCACCGGCTACGTCGGCTCGTACGTGGCCGCGGATCTGCTCCGGAGCGGCGAATCGGTCAACCTGCTCGTCCGCGCGCACAGCCTCCGGGAAGCCGAACGGCGCCTGTGGAAGTCGCTTCAGCTCCACTTCGAGTTCCCGGAGTTCCGGGATCATCTGCAGGAACGCGTGACGCTGTTCGCGGGCGACCTCACGGAGAGCGGCTTCGGGTTGGCGCCCGACGCGCGGCGGCGCCTCGTCGACACGACCGACTCGGTGATCCACTGCGCCGCGTCGCTGAATCGCCGCAGCGAGCGAACCTGCGTCAACGTCAACTTCCGCGGGACGCTGGAGATGATCCGGACCGCCCGCGAAGCCCGGGAGGCGCACGGCCTCCGGCGCTTCAGCCTGGTGAGCACGGTGGCGGTGGCGGGCGAGCGCAGCCACGAGACCGTGACGGAGGACGCCCCGCTGGACTGGACCCGCCGCGACTACGATCCCTACGGCCGCACCAAGAAGATGGCGGAGCACCTGGTCGGCGAGCTGCTGCCGGACGTTCCCTGCAGCATCTTCCGACCCAGCGTCGTGCTCGGCGACTCGTCCCGTCCGGAAACGACGCAGTTCGACATGGTGCGATCGTTCTCGCTGCTGGCCTCTCTCCCCGTACTTCCGTTGCGCCCGAGCGACCGTCTCGACATCGTGCCGGTGGACTGGGTGGCGCGGACGATCGCCCGGGCGCATCGCGGCGACGACGAAGGCCACGCCGTCCATCACCTGTCCGCGGGAGAACGCTCCGCAACCTACCGGGAGATCACGGACGTGCTGGCCGGCGCCCTGTCGCGGCGAAATCCCGCGTACGTTCCGGGGTTGGAAGGGACCACCCGCCTTCTCACGTCCGCGCTGTCCCGCGTGGGTCCCGCGCCCGTGCGGCGCGGCGCGGCGCTGCTCGCGGTCTTTCTTCCCTACCTCACGTACGACACGGTGTTCTCCAACGAGCGGGCCGTCGCGGTCACCGGGGAAGCGCCGGCTCCGTTTCCGCAGTGGGCCGTTCCCCTTCTGGAGTGGGCCCGCCGGCACCGCTTCACGTATCCGTACGCACCGTGGCCCGGGGAGGACGCGGCGCCCGTTGCGGCCGCGGCCCCGCAGGCCGCGGGGAGCCTGGTCTCGTGACGGACCGGCTGCTGCAGGCCTGGACGGCGCTCCTCATCGAAGCGGCCCGCCGGGACCACGTCCGCGGGAAAGGGCGCCGGTGGCGACCGGGTGAGCCGGTCCGTCTCCTCTTCGCAGGCTACAACGGCGCGCGGAACACCGGCTCCGACGTCCGCGTGGAAGAGATGCTGCGTCAGGTGCGGCACGTCGTCGGCGCCGACCGCGTGGAGCTGAGCGTGCTCACGCTGGACCCCGCGCTCACGCGCGGATACTTCGGCGACGCGCGCCAGATCCGGCTGGCCTCCATCTTCCCGCCGTTCCTCGCCCGGGAGATCCCGAACCACGACGGCGTCATCGCCTGCGAAGGATCCATGTTCAAGAGCCGGTTCGCGGACGCGCTGACGACGATGATGATCGGCGCGCTCGGAATCGCGTCGGCGCGGAACGGCCTGGCCGTGGGATACGGCGCCGAGGCCGGCGAGATGTCGCCGCCGCTCCGGCGGATGGTCCGGCGCTACTGCGACACGTCGCTCGTCATCACGCGCAACGAGGAGAGCGAGCGCATCCTTCGCCGGCTGCACGTGCCCACCGAGCCGGGAACGGACACGGCCTGGACCTACCTGCCGCGCGAACCGGAGCAGGGCGAGGCGCTCCTGCGGAAGGCGGGATGGGACGGCCGCACCCCGGTGCTCGGCATCTGCCCGATCAATCCGTTCTGGTGGCCGGTCAAGGCGTCGGTGGGGAAGGCGGTGGCGCGCGGACTGACGCGACGTGCGTTCGCCGACAGCCACTACCGGAGCGTGTACTTCCACCGCTCCGGCCCCGAGGTCCGCGACGCGTACGCGAGATATCTGGAAGCGATCGCCGGCGCGGTCGGCGCGTTCCGGCGCAAGCACCGCGTGTTCCCGGTCCTCGTCGCGATGGAGCGGCTGGACCGCGACGCCTGCGATCGGCTGGCGGCGCTGCTCGGCGGCGCGCCGGTCTTCGCCTCCGAGCAACATGACGTCGCGGGAATCGTCTCGATCCTTCGAAGCTGCCATCTTCTCCTCTCGTCGCGGTTCCACGCGGTCGTCACGTCGATGTCCGCGCTCGTTCCGTCGGCGGGCATCACCATGGACGAGCGCCTCCGGAACCTCATGCGCGACCGCGGCCACGGCGAACTCTGCCTGGAGGTGGACGATCCCGACCTGGAGGAGCGCACTCTCCAGATCCTGGAGAAGCTTCAGGCCGCGCGCGAAGAGATCGCCCCGGACCTGGGGCGATGCGTCGTCACGAACCTTCGGCGCATGGCGCGGATGGGCCTGTTCCTGGAGGAAGAGATGACGCGGCGGTTCGACGGCTTCCGCGGGCGTCAGGGACTGGTCAGCTGGGAGCACTATCTTCCCCCGCTGCCGGCGGAGCTGACGCGGCTCGTGGACCGTCACGATTCCGAGGCCGCGGCCGCCGTCACCCCGGCGCTCGCCCCATGAGCTTCGTCGTCTTGCTCCTGGGGCGACTGGCCGCCCGGCCGGACCACGTCTTCCTGCGCGAGGCCCGTGAGAGCGGTCCGGTGGACACCACGGGCCGCCAGCTCCTGAGCGCCGCCGCGCGGGTGCGCCGCGCCGCCCGAAAGGCCGGGTTGAAGCGCGGCGACCGGTGCGCGCTTCTGGCTTCCAACTCCGCGGCCTGGGTCGCTTGCGACCTGGGCCTGACGGCGGAAGGCGTGCTCGTCGTTCCGCTCTACTCGCGCCAGAAGCCGCCGGAGATCGCGCGCATTCTGGCCGACTGCTCGCCGGGCGCGCTGATCTGCGGGGACTCCGAGGTCGTGGAGCGGTTGCGCCAAGAAGACCCCGATCTGCCGCCGGTGCTGGATCCGGCGGAGATGAGCGGACTGACCGGCCGCGCGAGCGCGGGAGACGAAGGCGGTCCACCGGCCGAGGCGGATCCCCCCGCCGAGCCGGATCCCCCCGCGGACCTGGCTCCGGAGGACCCCGTGGCAATCGTCTACACGTCGGGGACGTCCGGCGAGCCGAAGGGAGTGACGATCACTCGCGGCAACGTCGACTTCATGCTGGAGCGCACCGTGGAGCGCCTCGAGGAGCTGACCGGCGGCCTGGGCGACGAGGAGCGCGTCTATCACTACCTGCCGTGGTGCTTCGCCGGAGCGTGGATCGCGCTGCTGGCCTGTCTGCGCCGCGGCTCGACGCTGACCGTGAACACGGACCTGCACCGGATCGTCGAGGATCTTCGCGAAGTGCGGCCGCACTGGTTCCAGAACGTTCCGGTGATGCTCGAACGAATCCGCGAGGGCGTGGAGCAGGCGATGCGTCGGCGCGGCGGACTCGTCGCTTCGTTCGTGAACGGTGCGTTCCGGGCCGCGCGCGCGCGGGCCGCGGGGAACGCTCCGCGATGGCTGGACGGTATCAAGCTGACCGTCGCCGAGCGCGCGATCTTCCCTTCCGTGCGTCGCCGCGTGGGTGCGGACCTGCGGGCGATGGTCTGCGGGAGCGCACCGCTCCAGGCGGACACGCAGATCTTCCTGGAAATGCTCGGCATTCCGATCCTCCAGGTCTACGGCCTCACGGAAACCTGCGCGATCTGCACGATGGACCGCCCCGGCGCGGCGCGCCCGGGGCGCGTCGGCGCGCCGGTGGACGGCGTGGAGATGCGCCTGGG
>Ga0102947_1000671_pt1 | contig 12012 bp, 10 predicted proteins | sample SalPon2A_A_D2_MG_FD_78210 | JGI IMG/M metagenome (GOLD analysis project Ga0102947, IMG submission 78210) | Soil microbial communities from South San Francisco under conditions of wetland restoration - Salt Pond MetaG R2A_A_D2_MG | ecosystem: Environmental > Terrestrial > Soil > Wetlands | place... | reverse complement strand
TGTCACTGTTTCTCCCTCTAAAATAGCGGCACCCATCGTAATAAAATCGCCCTTGGTCGTATAGCCATTTTCAATATGCGCATAGAATTCATCCTTAGTGCTCATTTGGTGGAATTTTGCATAAAAATAGATAATTTCGGATTCATAGGATGGGCGGTTTAGGGTTTATTGTAAATTGGATCCGTTGCCGGTGGTTGGGTTTCAAGCCGGTTAGCAGCGCTTGCAACGGTAAGTACCCCGGCTGGACTTCGAATTAGGAGCAGGGAATTTGAGATTTGTGACCCGCACTTCCTATCTTTGCCCAATGATCACGGATGAGGTTTTAGCACTGGTAGACCGGGGTGTAATGCTCCCCTTAATGGAGGAATTCTACACCATCCAGGGTGAGGGCTACCACAAGGGCACCGCCGCTTATTTTATTAGGGTTGGGGGCTGTGATGTAGGTTGTCATTGGTGCGATGTAAAAGAAAGTTGGAATGCCGGTATTCATCCCCCCACCGCCATCCAAAGTATTGTGGAAAACGCCGCCCGGTATTCAGATACCATTGTCGTTACGGGCGGAGAACCCCTTACCTGGGATATGGGACCCCTGACGGAAGCCCTGAAACAAAAGAACCTCCAGACGCATATAGAGACTTCAGGGGCCTATCCGCTCACCGGAGTATGGGATTGGATATGTCTGTCCCCGAAAAAGAACAAGCGACCGGTGGAAGGTATTTATGAAAAGGCACATGAATTGAAGGTCATCGTTTATAATCATCACGACCTGGTATTTGCTGAGGAAGAGGCATCCAGGGTACATGCCGGCTGTATCCTGTATCTACAACCCGAGTGGAGTGTTCGGGAGAAAGTAATGCCGCTGATCGTGGATTATGTAATGAAAAATCCAAAGTGGAAAGTGTCTTTGCAGACCCATAAATACCTGAATATCCCCTGATTCATCAAAGCAGTTAAACATCAACTGTAAATAAACCGGTGATTGGTCGATGAAAAGAATTACTCGCATCGAAGCCGTGATGAATAAAAACTAAAAAACATCCAGGCGGGTAATGCCCGGTGACACACCATTTATTAATTGCCTGCTGCAGGTCTCCAACTACCTTCCACCGTTGTTCTGAAGATCCAGGATACATTCGTCACCCAGCCCCGGGGCCATGACAAGGCCTTTAGACACCCTGCTTTCCAGCATGCTCATCAGCCCACCTCCAAATAGAAGCTCCGCTCGCATAAGGCAACCGGGAACATTGCAGTGGTTTATGGCATCAGGATCCTGATGGTCATTAACTTGTGCAGTACCAAGGTCTACCAAACCAAATAAGTGCCCGAACTCATGATTTAAGGTTGCGGTTTCCACATCCGCGTCCGTTATCTGAGAACTTTGGCCCGCCAGCTCACGTACTGTTTTTTCATAGATTACCATGGACGTATTTCTGTAAACGGCACCCAGGGTTACGAGGCCTTCCTCTTCCTCATCATCTTCTGAAGGTGCATCGGCAAAATAGATATAAATGGCCAGTGTACCTCCGTTGTTGTACTCCAGCCTGTTCTCTTCTTCAAAATCGGCAAGTTCCTGTAAGGTGAGATCGGTTTCATTGGGGGAATTTAATTCCCTGTAAAGAACTTCAACATCCTGTTTGAACGTTCGTTCTTTTAGAAAGGTGACAAAATTGTCCATGGCTTCCTCAGTAGGCCTGAAATCTTGTACGTAGGCCGCTTCTATAAGGAGTTTGTCGAACGTATCATTCGAAAGGATGTCGTGAGCAGAATCACCGGTGCCAAGGAGGTTGGCCGACTTGTCTATTTTTGTTGGAGCCGGATCGTCATTTGAGCTTTTAGAGCAACCTGTGATCACACTTAAGACCATCACCAGGAACAGAAATCCATACTTTTTCATACTATATTATTTTCTTAAAGTGCCCCTAATGAAAAACGTCATTAATCAAATTCTATTATCAGGCCATCGACAGTCTTGCCAAATAGTCGTAATGTTCACCTTTTACTAAAAGGTCGCAGTTCAGGTGATGCCTGCCTGCCTCCAAACTCAGCGTCCGGTAATCGAGATACAACCATTTAAAAGGACGACTTTTTTGACCTTTATATTCCAAAATAAAGGTGACTTCACCATGGTAATTTTCAATGTTGCCATTCTCCCGCTGTTCCATCCTAAACGCCTTATCGGTACCAGCCTCCCCGTCATCAAACATGTAGATGATGTCGCTGGAATCAAGGAGGATTTGCCCACCCGGTTCCAAAAGTAACTTTATTTGAACAAAAAACCGATGAAGGTCAGACAAAGATCCCGCAACGCCAATACCATTCATAAGCAGTAATATAGTATCAAATTTCATTCCATCAATGTCAAAGATGCTGCCGGTCATCGTTTTTTTTAAACCTCTGGCCGTGCATGTGGCTATGGCGCCCGGCGAAATGTCCAATCCGGTAACATCAACCCCCCTTTCCTGTAAATACAAGGCGTGGGGACCTGCCCCACACCCAATATCCAACACCTTCCCCCGACAAAGTTGCAATGCCTTTTGTTCCAGTACGGGCATATTACCATATGTACGGAAAAGGTAGGGCAGCACAAGGATATCCTGTTCGTCCAGGGAAGAATACGTAATTATATCATCCTTGTAATTACCTGATTGATAATCGAGTAGTGCCTTGCCAAAAATATCAGTCATATTAAATTTCGCACTTTGTCTGCAAATGTGAGATATTTGAACAAGATAAAAAAACCAATGGATCAGGCTTTGTCCTGAGGGTTTCCTCAATGTCTGGAAAATGGATGAAATTTTAAAACGATTACCAAACAGGGCAGCGGAGAAATACAGGGAGAACCAAAGGTATTTTGCAGCGCTCAGGAAAAAACCACCTAAGGACCTGGATGGTTTAATGGAGGCGTTGCATGAAGATGAATTTAAAAGAACAGATTGCCTGCAATGTGCCAATTGTTGCAAGACGACGGGACCGCTTTTCACGAATGCCGATATTGATAGGATCGCCAAAAACCTGCGGTTGAAACCCAAGCGGTTTATAGCGCTTTATTTACGGGTGGATGAAGATCAGGATTACGTTCTTCAACAATTGCCATGCCCCTTTCTGGGTAAGGATAATCGTTGCCTTATTTATGATTACAGGCCCAGGGCTTGCCGGGAGTTTCCTCATACAAATCGCAAAAAGTTTCATCAGATTACTGACCTTACCATGAAAAATGTTGCGATCTGCCCTGCGGCTTTCAATATTGTTGAGGCTATGAAAAAAAAAGTGAGCTATCAATAGTGAATGGCAAAGGTGAATGGTGAACTGCTATCCGTTGAAGCTTAAGGGAAAGCAATATGGAGAATGGGTGGTTACATTTCCGGGTGCTATCTGAAGCAACAGGCTTCCATGCATATCCTTAACTTCATCTCTTCATACTTTTAACTTTTAGCTTCGGACATCGTACCTTGTCAAATATTCCATAACAACCAGCTCAATATGGTGAACAGATAACTCATTGTGCTTTTTTTTATCTTTAAACCATGGAAGCCATCCTGGATTATTTTGGGGCCATCCCCTCGTGGCACAGAAGCCTGATCCTCGTTTCTGGACTCACTTTTTTTTGGTTGCTGGAGGGAGCAGTGCCGTTGTTCCGGTTTACCTATAGAAAGTGGCGGCATTCTGTACCCAACATCTTTTTTACGCTTACAACGATCATCATTAATTTTACCCTGGCCTTTTTACTCTTAAAATCCAGTGATTGGGTCGCGGAAAACGGGTTCGGGATTATCAATTGGTTACCTTCCATGCCTTTATGGGCCTACGTGGTTTTGGGGGTACTACTACTCGATTTTTTTGGGGCCTATCTGGCACATTACGTGGAACATCAGGTAAAGCCCCTATGGATGATCCATTTGGTGCACCATACCGATCACGAGGTAGATGCCACCACCGCCAACCGGCACCATCCTTTTGAAAGTGTCGTTCGATTTACTTTTACCCTATTCGGGGTTTTTGTGGTAGGAACCCCAATAGGAATCATCATGCTTTACCAATCCCTTTCTGTGGTAGTTTCACAATTCGGACATGCCAATATACAATTGCCCAGAAAAGTGGATGAAGTCTTAAGTTGGATCCTGGTCTCCCCGGATATGCATAAAGTACACCATCACTACAGGTTGCCCTATACGGATTCCAACTATGGGAATATCTTCTCTATTTGGGATCGGATGTTTGGGACCTTCATGAAATTGGACAGGGATGTAATCATTTATGGAGTGGATACTTTTCCGGACAAACAGGAGAACGGCAGTGTTGGTGGTCTTCTGAAACAACCTTTTCACAAGTACCGCAAGCCTACTGCCACGGGTGTGAAAAAATGATTTCTACACGACTTAATAAAACATTAAAAGCGCGGATTTGTCTGACAATTTCAAATCCTTTCCCACATGGCGATCATGACAAAATCATGGATTATCAAGGTGTTAGGGGTACATCAAATACTTTTCCCGGATTTTTTTAAAGGATTCCAGCCCTGCCTCCCAGGTCTTTCTTATTTCTTCTTCTGAAAGTCCGGCCTCAAGCTGTTTTTGCAACTTTTCAGTGCCGGCATGTTTTGTAAATCCACTCGTATTAAAAACCTCTTTTTTATCGGTAGCATTAACATAGGCATCCATAATCCATTCCAGTGATACACGGCTCATTTTAGGTATTTTGGAAAGGTTTTTTCCAAAACATACGCTCCCCTGATGTTTCGGTGCCTTTGAACCGAAATTAGGTAGTGGGGTATATTTGAAGTCGTATTGGGTACTATCCAAAAAAGGGGCACCGTATCGCTGAAACTGGTCTTCGGTTCCCCGTCCGGCGTTGATATTTGTACCCTCAAAAAGGCCCATGCTGGGATATAAATTGATGGCCGTGTCATTGGGGAGGTTAGGAGAAGGTCGTATCGGCAGGCTGTATGAAGCGTTGTGGGTGTAATTTTCAAGTGGAATAACCGTCAGATCAACTTTTTTGCCACCATTCAGCCACCTTTCTTCATTGATCATCCGTGCATATTCCCCTATAGTCATGCCATAAACAAGTGGGATGGTGGTCATGCCAAGAAACCCAGTATGTTCCTTTTCCATGACTGGACCGTCAACATAGTGCCCATTCGGATTTGGGCGGTCGAGCACCACTATTGGCAGGCCCTTTTCAGCACAGGCTTCCATGACCAGTTGCAACGTGGCAATATAGGTATAGAAGCGAACCCCTACATCCTGTATATCGAACAAGACCAAATTTAAATCCTCCATTTGCTCCTGGGATGGCTTGCGATTTTTGCCGTAAAGTGAGATAATTGGCAGGCCTGTTTTTATATCCATGCCGTCGGTAACATGCTCTCCGGCATCTGCTTCACCGCGAAATCCGTGTTCCGGAGCAAAAACTTTTACGATGTCAACCTCTAAGGAGATCAGGGAATCAACTATATGCGTATATGGTCGCCTTCCGGATTCGGAATCCCCCATTTCCAATTTTTTATTTCGAATGCCGTCCTTAAATATAACACTGGTTTGATTGGCGACAACCGCAATTTTTTTACCTTCTAAAATGGGCATATAGGCTGCTACGCTATTGGCTCCCACCCGAATTGTTTTAAGGGCTTCTTCCGGCGTTTTAAGGTATGACATTTCGTCCGCCGGATTTGCTTTCTTTCCCTGGTTTCCGCAAGAAGAAAGTATCAAAAGCCACAAGAATGCCGTATTTTTGAACTGGAATAGAAAAGCCATCAATTGAATTTAGAATATTTTATTGCAAAGCGCCTTATCAAGGGTAGGGAACATAAAATTAGCATATCCGCTCCAATAATAAAAATAGCGATTGCGGCGATTGCCCTTGGGGTAATTATGATGTTGATAGCGATCGCCACAGGCGTTGGCTTAAAGCACAAGATCCGGGAAAAAATAGCTGCATTTAACGGACATGTCCAAATCTATAACTATGACAATAATGTGTCTGATGTCTCGGTCCTTCCCGTATCAACGGAGCAGGATTTTTATCCTGAATTCAACACCGTAACCGGCGTTTCTCACATTCAGGCAGTGGCGAGTAAAGCCGGGATCATCCGTACAGAGGATACCTTTGAAGGCATTATCGCAAAAGGTGTTGGTAAGGATTACAACTGGGATGCCCTGGAGGAATTTTTAGTGGAGGGGCATTTGCCGGACTACAATGGAGAACTCAATTCGGAAGTGCTGGTATCCAGGCTGATGTCCAACCGGTTGCATTTGAATAACGGGGATTCATTTTTCGCCTTCTTCCTCAAAGAAGAGGACCCTTCCCGGACCCCAAACCAAAGGTATTTCACGGTCGTGGGTATCTATGACAGTGGTTTTGAAGAATTTGATGCCACCTACGTTTTTACGGATATCAGGCACATTCAGCGGATGAACAAATGGCAGGCAGATGAGGTGGGTAATTTTGAAGTGTTCCTGGACAGTTTTGATGCCATTGATGAGAAAGGCCGGGAGATTTACGGGATGATACATTCCACGCTCGACACCCAAACGATCAAAAACAAATATTATCAAATTTTTGAGTGGATAGGTTTATTCGATTTTAATATTGCACTGATCATCGGCATTATGATCATTGTCGGGGGAATCAATATGATCACGGCTTTGCTCGTGTTGATCCTCGAGAGAACGCAGATGATTGGTATCCTCAAGGCCCTGGGCTCGCCCAATTGGAGTATTCGAAAAGTGTTCTTGTACAATGCGGCCTATCTCGTCACTGTCGGCCTGCTGTGGGGCAACCTCCTGGGCCTCGGCCTGATCTGGCTTCAGGACAGGTACCGGATCTTTAAATTTCCAAATCCCAGGGAATACTATATTGATTATATACCTGTCCATATAGACATATGGACCATCCTTCTGCTGAATATAGGGGTGCTTATCCTTTGTTTGCTCATGCTGCTGCTGCCCTCTTATATTATTACAAAAATAACGCCGGTCAAGGCTATCAAGTTTGAGTGATGCCCTGTTTTTACCTGAATATAAGCTACCTTCGGACCGTACCTAAAACGTTTTTAATCTTAAATTTGTTAGCGGATCACCCTATAATGCAGCGGTTCGAAATTACTTAAAACACTGAATGAAATACGCAGAAAACATACTGGATACCATCGGGAATACACCCCTGGTTAAAATAAATAAACTTACGGCTGCACTACCATGCCTTGTACTCGCCAAATACGAGACGTTTAATCCGGGGAATTCCGTAAAGGACCGTATGGCACTTCAGATGATAGAGGATGCAGAGGCGGAGGGAAAATTACGACCAGGAGGAACTATTATTGAGGGCACTTCGGGCAATACCGGGATGGGTTTGGCGCTGGTGGCGATCATCAAAGGTTATAAGATGATCTGTGTGATCAACGATAAACAGTCCAGGGAAAAGATAGATATCCTGAAGGCCATGGGAAGTGAAGTTTATGTATGCCCCACAGATGTAGCTCCCGATGATCCCCAAAGCTATTATTCAACGGCCCGAAGGCTGGCAGAAGAAATTCCCAACTCCTGGCATGTGAATCAATATGATAACCTCTCCAATACCAAGGCGCATTTTCTAAGTACCGGCCCGGAGATCTGGGAACAAACCGAAGGAAAAATCACGCACTTCGTTGTCGGTGTGGGAACAGGCGGCACCATTTCAGGGGTGGGTTCCTACCTGAAATCGAAAAATCCGGACGTAAAAATTTGGGGAGTGGATACCTATGGATCCGTTTTTAAAAAATACCATGAAACCGGAATATTTGACAAGAATGAGATCTATCCTTATCTCACCGAAGGCATTGGTGAAGATATCCTCCCAAAGAATGTAAATTTTGACATCATTGACGGCTTTACCAAGGTAACCGATAAAGATGCGGCCATTTATACCCAACGCCTGGCCAGGGAAGAAGGCATGTTCCTGGGTAATTCTGCCGGTGCGGCCATTAAAGGGGTGTTGCAATTAAAGGAACACTTTACAAAGGATGATGTCGTCGTAGTACTATTTCATGATCACGGGAGCAGGTATGTGGGTAAAATTTTCAATGACGATTGGATGCGGGAGCATGGGTTCCTGGAGTGATCAGTCATAGATGCAACTTTCTGGGTCCGATTTAATATAGTGGTCTGCATAGTTGGCAGCCTTCGGATCCATGCATCCTTTCAAGTTCCGGATCTTTATATTTCTGAAATCAACCGGCTGGCCTTCACTCTGTAAGGCAATAAAACCTTCCTTCAATAACTGCCCGTCCTTTTTAACTTCGGGGTTGAAACCATTCACTACACCACCTCCGATTTGGGGATGTGTATATTCCAGTACTTTGTCCCCATTGATGAAATGGGTTATTAAGGAATCGCCAAGGACAATTGCCTCCACCCTTACCCATTGATCTCCAAAATAAGTTTCCGAGGAGGAATTTATGCAATGCCTGGGATCTATTTTCCCCTGGTAAACCACGTCCGTTCCCGGGGAACACATATTCCCGGTCGGCCTTTCCTTTCCTTTTTCAATACCCGCCAGAAACTGCATTTCCACCGAAATCGGCCAGTTCTGCTCCTTTGGCATGCTCCTGGGATCCTGGGAATGAAACATAACGCCACTGTTTTTTTCCGTATACACCGGTGCTCCGGGATGCAATTCTCCCACAAACCTGTATTCCAACAGCAGGTGGAAATAGGAATAAGGCCGGTTGTAATATAAATGTGCAAATCGATCGTTAAAATCACCCTCATATTTGTCGTACCGCACTTTAATGATACTGTCCTCCACCCTGAACGTCTCGCCATGGTTATCTCCGGCTTCGTAATGATGGATTTTAACGGTCCAGTCCTTAATATCTGTACCATTAAACATTTTCTGCCATCCTTCAGTTCCAGCTGATTGAGACATAACCCCTTGTGAAAGGATGGCAACGGTGCATAGTAGCATTCCCTGACGGATAAGATTGAATCTGTTGAACATACTTTTGGATTTAAATGGAAAAGGAAAGATAGTATATTATTTTTTGAGTTTATGGGGACCCATCATAGTGTCAATCTCGTGGATGCCCGACTTTGAAAAGGGCCAATATCAGGAACACGGTAAAGGAAGGCGCTAAAAACAAGTCAGGCACTTTTAAAATGCATCATTAAAAGTGCCGGAATACCGGGTGCCATCGCAGCGCGAACGCAGATTGTTGCATATTTACTACCTTAGAAAAAAAATCTTCTGAGGGCCCGTGTTCAAATACCGTTGAGTGCGCTGGGAGGATGCTGAAGGTGGTTAATTAAACGGCTGGAAACAATGGGGCGAAAGCCCTGATTCCATAACCATCCCGTTTCCGGATCGCAGGGAGCAGGTGAAGCCCAGGTTGATGCGATGTATAATTAACCGATAATTAAAAAGAACAGAAGCACAGCCAATCATCTGGATGTTTCATGAATTTGACAATATTATGGTACAACTTAAAACAGGGACTCAGGAGGTAGGCGTTGATGCCGGGGAACTGGTAAATTATCGGGTGAAGGGCCACGAATACATCCATCAGAAAGGCAGCCCGGGTTGGCGGAGCTCGGATACCGAAATGTTTCCGGTCATCGGGCCGACTGCCGATGCCGGATTCAGGGTGCAGGTTACCAGGGGGAATGCGGTACAGGACCAACACGGTTTATTGCGGGAGATGGTATACAAAGAGGTTTCCTCATCGGATACCCAGGCTGTATTTCTAAAACAATACAAAGCCGGTACCGTTTTAGAAAACAGTAAGTATCCGGAGAAGTCAACCGCACGGTTCCTAATATGGCCCTTTGATTTTCAGTTCCTGAAAACGTATACACTTTCGGACCAGGGTCTGGAAATTACATTTTCCGTTTCAGGAGAGAAGGACATGCCGTTTATGATCGGGTATCATCCGGCCTTTAAGTTGTATTCGGAAAGCCCTGTGATTACTACCCCGGGACGAAATATTACCCTGCCCGAAGTACGTGAAGTTGGCAGCAGGGCCTTGGAAGTACCGGACTGCGATCATATCCTACTTAAGGATAAAAAGGAACTCTCCATTAAAACGGAGGGATTCAGGCATTTTATGTTGTGGACCGAAGTGACCAATATGGTATGTATAGAGCCTATTTCATTTTATCCTTACGCAGTACCTCAAACGAAATTACATGAAGGATTCGATTACCTGGATGGTGCAGAAAAAGAATATAAGATCCGGATAATTCCGCTACCATGAAAAGGGGTACCAGATTACTCACGCATTAAATACTCAGGGTTCGCAAATGCATTTGAAACGCGGTTGGGGCGTGAACAGATGAAGGCTGTTTCGTTCCTGACGGTGAATGCAGCAGAAGGTCGTATCCTCCGGAGTTGCACATAAGGATACGGGTCCCCTGATTTTTTTGGGAAATATTCGTAAGGCGGGAACATGAACCCTATGGTCGCCGCAAGTTTTGTGAATACCGACGCGATGCACCATTTCTGGTGCAAATTATACTAAATTTGATGGATGCATAACTTCTTTCCATTATTGCAGTGGCTGCCTAACTATAAAAAAAAGGATTTACCCGGGGATCTTCTTGCCGGGTTTACGGTAGCTATCGTATTAATTCCCCAGGGTATGGCGTATGCCATGATAGTTGGGGTGCCACCCGTTTATGGCCTCTACGCTTCCCTGATACCTATCCTCCTTTATGCTTTGTTGGGGACGTCCAGGCAGTTGGCGGTCGGCCCGGTTGCAATGGATTCCCTTTTGGTGGCAGCCGGATTAAGTGTCGTATCCATTTCAGGGGTGCAAAATTACATGGCGATGGTCATTTTGTTAGCCTTTCTGGTGGGGGTCATCCAATTACTGCTGGGGTTGTTACGCATGGGTTTCCTGGTTAACTTTTTATCAAAGCCGGTCATCAGCGGCTTTACGTCTGCGGCGGCGTTGATCATTATTTTTAGTCAGTTGAAGCATCTATTAGGGTTTGATATTGAAGGAAATAATAAGTTTCACGTGCTTATTTACAACGCCTTTCAACAATTGCCTGAAACAAATCCCTTCGATTTTGGCATGGGAGTCCTCGGGATAGCACTGATCCTTGGCTTAAAAAAGTTAAATAAAAAAATACCTGCTATCTTAATCGTAGTGGTCCTTGGTATTATTACCGCTTATTTTTTTCAATTGGATGCCAGGGGTCTTAACCTTGTTGGTTCCATTCCGAAAGGCCTCCCCTCATTACAGGTGCCCAGGATCGGCTTAGAAGAAATCGAAGCACTATGGCCCATGGCCCTGACGCTGTCACTCATAGGATACATGGAGGCTATTTCCATCGCCAGGGGAATTGAAGAAAAAAATAACGAAGATAACATAGATGCCAATCAGGAATTGGTGGCATTGGGAACATCGAACATTGCAGGTTCATTTTTTCAATCCTTTCCAATTTCCGCGAGTTTTTCCAGGTCTGCCATCAACAACGAAATGGGTGCCAGAACCAATTTATCAGGTCTGTTCACAGCCATATTGGTATTACTGACACTGCTGTTCTTAACTCCTTTGTTTTATTATTTGCCAAATACCATTTTGGCCAGCATTATCATGGTATCTGTATTGGGATTGATCGATTGGGAATATGCCAGAAGTCTGTTGCATTACCGAAAAGATGAATTTGTGGTGTTGCTGCTTACCTTCCTGATCACTTTATTTATCGGAATTACCACAGGTATCCTGATAGGAGTGCTGATTTCACTGTTATTGTTGGTGTACCGCACCTCTAAACCGCATTTCGCAGTTTTAGGGAATATCAGGGACACGGATTATTACAAAAATGTCGATCGTTTTCAGGGGGAAGTGGTCATCCGTGACGATTTACTTGTCGTACGATTCGATGCCCAACTTTATTTTGGAAATGCCAATTATTTTAAGAACACACTTTTTCGGTTGATTGATGAGAAGGGAGATGCGCTTCGTGGGGTGATCCTGAACGCTGAGGCGATAAATTACATAGATTCCAGCGCGGCTCAAATGTTGACCCA
>Ga0102947_1000668_pt1 | contig 12024 bp, 10 predicted proteins | sample SalPon2A_A_D2_MG_FD_78210 | JGI IMG/M metagenome (GOLD analysis project Ga0102947, IMG submission 78210) | Soil microbial communities from South San Francisco under conditions of wetland restoration - Salt Pond MetaG R2A_A_D2_MG | ecosystem: Environmental > Terrestrial > Soil > Wetlands | place... | reverse complement strand
AGGAATAAGAACAGAAATTCGTGAATTTCTAAATTCATTAGAAAATCAACATAGTGGAATTAAAAATAATTTTTATCAATCAATTCTCAAAGTTTCGCAAACTGTAAAGAGTTCTAATTCAAAGGAGAAAACAAAATGTGAAAAATGTGGAAATGAATGTACAGGTAATGTATGCTCAGTATGTAGTGTAGTTTTAAAACTAAAAGAAAATCAAACCTAATGCAAATATAACATACTTTCTTAGGAAAAATGGTAGTAGGTAGGATCAGGGTGCCAGCCGTGCCCTATTCTGAAACCGGCTATATGCAGAGATCAGCAACTGTTGGGTAAATCTCTAGAAGGGTAATTCCCGCTTGGTGTGCGGAAATGAAATCACGCCGAGGCGGGTGGTTGCAGGACTAGAAATATCCGAAGGGATAACTTCTAAGACCGAACCATCGAAAGGGATGAGGTCCGGGAGGGAGCAATCCTAAGGTGGAGCATCCACGCTTCCTCGTCAACGTGGCGGATCTTGTATGCCTTGAAATGGGGCTATCCGTCTAGACTGGAACCAACAGATCTACTACCATTAATTACAATGTAATAATTTTCTGCAATAAAAATCTAAAAATATTTTTTAGTACAACACATCAAAATTTGAAAATTCATTTGTAAATTTTTCATTTCTGATTTCTACGTCTTCAACTCTAGAATTAGCTGATCCAGCATGACACCATTCAACTAAAATATTGACTTTTTCTATATCACCTTCAAGAACAGCTTCTACACGTCCATCATTGAGATTTTTTACCCACCCAAGGATTCCATGTTGTATAGCTTTTACTTTTAATGCTTGTCTAAAAAAAACACCTTGTACTTTTCCTTTAACAAAGATCCTTACTCGTTGCTTGGTCAATTAGGAATTAGATTTTGTTAGTTATTAATCAGTTTTATCTTTGAATAATCGTTTAACTTACTTTCTTTCTTTAATTCTGGCTCGACCAGTTTTTCGGGCAGCAATACTTCCGACTTTGGCGCCTGGTGGGGCATCACGAGATACGGTGGAGCTTTGTCCAACATGTTGATGTCTACCACCACCATGGGGATGAACATATGCTGCCTGGGCAACACCCCTTACTATTGGATATTTTTGCCCCTTTGCTCTAAAACTACGCCATTTGTTTCCTGCTAACATAAATGGTCTATCGGTAGAACCTCCACCAGCAAGTGTACCAATCATTGCTCGATTTTTTGGATTAAGTGTAATGAATTTTCCGGATGGGAGTTTTAGGGTAACACCTTCTTCACCATGTGAAAATATGGTAGCATCAGTTCCGGCCGATTTTACGATAGCTCCACCATCACCAAAATGTCTTTCAATATTACAAATAATAGTTCCATCAGGAATGTTCTGTACACTAATAACATTACCGTCCTCGATTTTTGATTTTAGACCAAAATTCAAAATTTTGCCAACCTTTGTTCCAAGTACTGCAGGAACAAAAGAAACAGAACCATCTTCAAATCTAACTTTTGATAATGGGGCCTCTCGACCACGCTCATGAATTAAATCAATTACTTCGCCTTTATGCTGTTCAGAAAGTGGAAAACGTGGATATTTTGCCTGATGACCTACTTTGCCAGTAGAAGTTGATCTAAATTGATTCCCTCCACGGCCACGTCTTCTTACTAATGGTCTTTTACCCAAGTAGATCGTTTCCTGCTTAGTATGGATTTTAAGCTTTTGATTGTATAATGTTTCTATCCAAAATACCACAAAGGTATAAAAATTAGGCGACTGAATTTCTTTTATGAGTCAAAATGCTCTTTCTTTGAAAGTATTAGAAGCTTATACCCGAGATGTTGGTCGCGGAGTAGCAAGAATCGATTATGATTCTATGGATACACTTGGAGCATCAACAGGTGATGTAATTGAAATTAAAGGTAAAAGAAGAACTGTGGCAAAATGTCTCCCTTTGTATCCTTCCGATGAAGGAAAGGGAATAATTAGAATTGATGGCCTAGGCCGAAATAATTCTGGAATCGCTATCGGTGATACAATTACAGTAAGAAAGATTAAAGCAGTGGCTGCTGAAAAAGTTGTAGTAGCTCCCTTAGAGGCTATACCTCCTATAGATGAACGATACTTGGCTGATGCGCTAGAAAGTGTTCCTTTAATTAAAGGTGATAATGTAATGGTTCCATATTTTGGTGGACGTTTAACTTTTCAAGTTATTGGTGTTACCCCAGCAGCTGATGCAGTCTTAGTTACTCAAAAAACAGTATTTCACATCGCAGAAAAAGGTGAAACATTACGAGGAGTTCCTCAAGTAACCTATGAAGATATTGGTGGGATTGGAAATGAAATTAAAAAAGTAAGAGAAATGATAGAGTTGCCACTAAGACATCCTGAAATATTTGAAAAATTAGGAATAGAGGCACCAAAAGGAGTTTTGTTGTTTGGTCCACCCGGAACTGGTAAAACTCTACTTGCCAAGGCAGTTGCAAATGAGAGTCAAGCTCATTTTATTAGTATTTCAGGTCCTGAAATTATGAGCAAGTTTTATGGTGAAAGTGAAGCTAGATTACGTGAAATTTTTAAAGAAGCAAGAGAAAAGGCACCTTCTATAATTTTTGTAGATGAAATAGACTCTATAGCTCCAAAAAGAGAAGAAGTTACAGGTGAAGTTGAAAGAAGAGTTGTGTCACAAATGTTGTCCTTAATGGATGGTTTAGAAGCAAGAGGAAGAGTAATTGTAATCGCTGCTACCAATAGGCCAAATGCAATAGATCCTGCTCTAAGAAGACCAGGAAGATTTGACAGAGAAATTGAAATTAAAGTTCCTGATAAAAAAGGAAGGAAAGACATCCTTTCGATTCATAGTAGAAACATGCCATTAACAGATGATGTAGATATTGATAAAATTTCTGCTGTAAGTCATGGTTATGTTGGAGCTGATTTAGAATATCTTTGCAAAGAAGCTGCTATGAAATGTTTGAGAAGATTACTTCCTGTATTAAATTTGGAGGAAGAAAAAATACCTTCCGAAACCCTTGAAAAGCTTGTTGTAAACCATGAAGATTTCCAAAAGGCTCTGATTGAGGTTACTCCATCAGGAATGAGAGAAGTGTTTATTGAAAATCCAGATATAAAATGGGACCAAGTAGGGGGATTAGAGGATGTAAAACGAGAATTGCAGGAAGCTGTAGAGTGGCCAATGAAATATCCTGGATTATATGATAAATTAGGACATCGAATGCCAAGAGGAATTTTACTTCATGGTCCAAGCGGAACAGGAAAAACACTTTTGGCCAAAGCTGTTGCGACAGAAAGCGAAGCAAATTTTGTTTCAGTAAGAGGTCCTGAATTATTATCCAAGTGGGTAGGAGAATCAGAACGTGGAATTAGGGAGATTTTCAGAAGAGCAAGACAGGCATCGCCATGCGTAGTATTTTTTGATGAGATTGATTCAATAGCACCAATTAGAGGCGCAGGAGGAGAAACTGCGGTTACTGAAAGAGTGGTTAGTCAATTACTAACTGAATTAGATGGTATGGAAAATATGCATGGAGTAGTAGTTCTAGCAGCTACCAATAGGGCAGATATGATAGATCCTGCTTTACTTAGACCTGGAAGATTTGATAAAATTATCCAAATTCCACTCCCAGATAAAGAAAGTAGAAAGATGATTATCCAAATTGGTGCAAAAGTAATACCAGTTATTGAGGATGCTAGTAATCCACAGCATGTTGACTATGAAAAGATTGCAGAATCAACAGATGGTTTAAGTGGTGCCGACGTTGCAGCAATCGCAAATACCGCAGTTTCATTAGTAATTCACGAGTTTTTGGATAAACATCCAGATGTAAAGGACGTTGAGAAGAGTTCTGTGGATGCCAAAGTTGGAATGAAACATTTTGAAGAAGCAGTAAAAAAGGTCCGTGAACAAAAAGACCTAAAGGTTGGCGAAAAACTAGTAGCATCCTACTATAGGTAGTTTTTATTAAATAGACAAAAAGTAATTCAGGTAAATGCCTGAATATGCTGGTTATATTGGAAGATCACTAGAATTTCTAAAATCCAATGATATCGAAGTTGGAGATTCAGTCAAAATCTTATCAGACTTAACTTATTCTGGGATAATCATGCCTAGATATGAGTACAATGATGACAAACACATTGTTCTCAAATTGAATAGTGGGTATAATGTTGGATTAGAGATAGAAAAAATAAAAAAAGTAGAAAAAAGTGAATCACCACAAAAGGTTATAGAAAAAAAAGAAAATGTAGAACCTATCCAAGATTTACCAAAAATTCTTTTGTTATCAACTGGCGGAACTATCGCAAGTAAAATTGATTATAGAACCGGAGCAGTAACACCAGTTTTAACAGCTGAAGAATTAAATTCCTCAGTTCCAGAGCTTGCAAAAATGGCAAATATTGATGCCCAGGTTTTATTTTCTGAATACTCTGAAAATATAATGCCGGAACATTGGTTAAAAATTGCAAAAAAAGTTAATGAGTTTGAAAAATCAGATTACGCTGGAATAATTATTGCGCATGGAACAGATACTATGCATTATACCTCTTCATTTCTATCCTTTGCACTTGCAAATTTTCCAATTCCAATAGTATTGGTGGGTTCTCAAAGATCATCTGATCGGGCTTCATCAGACGCTGCACTTAATTTGATTGGGGCAGTAAAATTTATCATAGAAAGTAATCCTAAAGGAATTTACGTTGTCATGCATCTAGATGAAAATGACGATACAATTGCATGTCATTTAGGGACTAGAGTAAGAAAAAATCATACAAGTAAAAGAGGTGCATTTCAAACAATTGGAGGCAATCCAGCATTTATTATTGCTGAAAATCAAATTCAGAGAAATTTTTCTGAAGATTATTTTAAAGTTAATGAATATAATCCAAAAATTAATTTAGATACTAAAGTTGCCTTAGTGAAATATCATCCTGGATATAATCCAAATTTGTTGAATCAAATAGTTGAGATGGGTTTCAAGGGGATAATTTTTGAAGGTACGGGATTAGGTCACATTGGAAAAATAATGTATGAAAGCGTCAAAAAAGCCCATGAAAAAGGAATTTTTCTAGGTATGACATCTCAGTGTATTGATGGAAGAGTAAGGATGACTGTATATGAAAGTGGTCGTGATTTATTGAATTTAGGCATAATTCCATTAGAGAATATGATTCCGGAGGTGGCACTTGTAAAGGCAATGTGGGTATTTGGGAATTATCATGATCCAGAAGAAATAAAGAAAATGATGTTGCAAAATATTGCTTCTGAAATTTCAGGTTAGGGAAATATAGAGTTGTCTGAATTTTTATTAAATGATTTAGGAGTCAAAGTAGGATTAGAAATACATCAGCAGTTAGACACTAATAAAAAATTATTTTGTAACTGTACACCAATTGAAATTGGGGAATATTCAATAAAATTTCATAGAAAATTAAGGGCTACTAAAAGTGAATTAGGAGAATATGATCCGGCAGTATTATTTGAAAAATCAAAATCAAAATCTATTATGTATTTTGCAAATCCTGAAAGTAGTTGTCTTGTAGAACAAGATGAGGAGCCACCTCATGAATTAGATGTAGATGCCAAAATAATTTCATTAATTATTGCGTCTACGTTAAAATCAAAAATTTTTAGTGAAGTATACCCAATGAGAAAAACTGTAGTAGATGGTTCCAACACTACAGGGTTCCAACGTACAATGTTAATTTCACAAGGGGGTAATTTTGAAGTTGAAGGAAAAAAAATTGGAATTCAATCAATTTGTCTTGAAGAGGATGCGGCTAAAATTTTGGGAAATGAAGGTTCTGTTAGGAAATTTGGTTTAGAACGACTTGGAGTTCCATTAGTTGAAATCGCAACAGAACCATTTGAGGCAAATCCACGATATATCAAAAAAATTGCTCTATCATTAGGAAGAATTTTGAGAAGCACAAAAAAAGTTAGGAGAGGATTGGGATCAATTCGACAAGATGTTAATGTATCAATTAAGAACGGGGGAGTAGTTATTGAAGTAAAAGGTGTTCAGCAATTAGAGCAATTAGAAAAAGTTGTAGAATATGAGGCTAAGAGACAATCCGGATTGTTAAAAATATCAAAAAAATTACAAGAAAGAGAATGGAGTCCCAATAATGGAATTAAAAGAGTAACCACAGAGCAATTTAAAAAATGTAAATCACAAATTATTCAAAAGGCAATAAAGAAAAATCAAGAGATCGTAACAATTGTATTTAAAAATATGAGTGGGATGTTTGGTTATTCACCTTATGAAAGAATACGATTAGGAAAGGAGGTAGCTGAATTAGTGAGATTTTTTGGTTTGGGAGGGGTTTTTCATTCAGATGAATTACCAAATTATGGAATTGAAGACAAAGATATAAAAAAATTAAAAGAATTTTTAAAAATCAACGATAATGACGCATTTTTGATTTTAGCTATTCCACATGAAATGATAGATGTCGTAGTTGATCAAATAATTTTAAGAATTGATTATATTAGAAATCATGGGATTCCAAATGATACCAGATTAGCTACCCAAGATGGAGAAACTAAATTTCTGCGTCCTAGACCAGGATCAGCAAGAATGTATCCGGAAACAGATATTCCTCCAATTATTATTTCAAATGATGAATTAGAGCATGCTCAAGAAGAAATTCCAAAATCATGGGATGAATCAATTGGAGAATTACAAAATAAATATAAAATTAATTCTCAGCTTGCAGAACAAATTTTTGATTCAAAATATATAGAATTATTTGAAAATATTATTAAAATAACAAATGTTAATCCGACATTTGTTGCTTCAGTTTTTTGTTCAACAATTACCAATCTTGAAAGAAGTGGATTAAATTCTACTTTGCTAAAAAATGAAGAAATTAAAAAAACATTTGAATTTTTAGATAAAGGAAAGATCACTAAAGAATCAATAGAGATAATCTTTGGAATTATAATGGCCGGAAAAACAAATTCCGTAGAAGAGGCTATGAAGATGACTTCAATCGAAACTGTAAATGAGAAAGATTTAGAGAAAATTATCCAAGAAATTGTGGATAAGAACGAGCAACTTGTAAAAAATCAAAAAGAAAGAGCCATAGGACCATTAATGGGAATAGCCATGAAAGAACTTAGAGGTAAAGCTTCAGGAGAAATTGTAAACAAACTTCTTTTAAAAAATATTCAAAACAAATTGTAAAATAGGGTGCGGGAAGTGGGATTTGAACCCACGAACTCCTAGAAGATAAGGATCTGAACCTTACACCGTTGACCAGGCTGGGTGATTCCCGCAATTTGAAACTTGAAAATCTAGAATAAGTTTCTTTATTACCCAGGTTTTTAAAATAGATTTCAATAACCTGTTGAGATTAAATGAAATTTAGTGAAATATATTGTAACAATTGCAAAAGAATGCTAGGTCGATATAATTCTAAATACTATGATAGGGAGAAAATTAAAGAAATATTGAATTCAAGACATTCAACACATGTTCGTAAAGGTCATCAGGTAATAATTCGAAATTTTTCCAAGGAATCTTGATTTAATTTTTGAATTTTTCAAAGTCATGAACTAAGATTTTTGAATTGTAAATAATCTCTAAATTTATTTTTATTTTAATATTTTGCTATTCAAAGGAATTTTTAATTTCTTCTAACATGTTTTTTTGATGTTTACTAAGTTTTTTTGGTATTTTTACTACAACCCTTACATATTGATCTCCTCTTCCTCCAGAATTAAATCTTGGTAATCCTTTTCCCTTAATTTTGATAATTGTATTTGGTTGACTTCCTGAAACAATTTTTATTTTTTCAGTTCCATTTAAAATTGGTACAGTAACCTCTGTCCCAAGAGCTGCATCAATCATTGACACATTCTGATCATAAAAAATATCTCCTCCATCCCTTTTAAAATCTGGATGATCTAAAACACGGATTCTAACAATTAAATCTCCATTAATTCCATCAGGGACCTCATCACCTTCATTTGGAATAGTATAATCCCCATTATCAATTCCTGGTGGAATATCAAACTCTATTTTTTTAATTCCTTTTTTCTTTCCACTTCCTTTACATTCCGTACAAGGTGTTTCAATTAATGATCCCCTTCCTCTGCATGATGAACAGGGTTCAACGGTTACAAAAGAAGCAAAACCCATATTCCTACTTTTTCTAACTTGACCTTGTCCATTGCAATTATCACATGTTTTTTGACTTGTTCCAGGTTTGCATCCAGAACCAGAACAAATGTTACATTCAATATTTTTTTTTAATTCAATTTCCATTTTTTTTCCTGATAGAACATCTTCTAGAGAGATTGAAGTTTGATACAGAAGATCAGAACCTCTAGGTTGTTGTGTCCCAAAACCTCCTCCTCTTCCGAATATTGATTCAAAAATAGAGTCAAATCCGCCTCCAGAGCGCCCAAAAATATCACTAAAATTTGCACTGGCACCCTGAAAAATATCATCCGTACTATACCTGCCATCTACACCTGCATGACCATGTTGGTCGTAAATTTTTCTTTTTTCAGGATCTGAAAGAACCGCATATGCTTCAGAAATTTCTTTAAAATGTTCTGCTGCTTCTTTGGTTTTATTCCGATCTGGATGAAATTTTAACGCTAATTTTCTATATTGTGATTTAATTTCGTTAGGAGATGTAGATTTTGAAACCCCTAAAACTTCATAGTAATCCCTTTTTGCAGTCATGAATTATTCATTAAATATTATTGGTGTATAAACGATCGATTTAGAAGAATTAGTTGTTTTTTGTTTTATCATTGGATGATGATTCTGTATCCGGTCCAGCAGTTGCCTGCTCTTGTTGTCCTCCCACAGTTTGGTCCTGTTGTTCTCCGGTTGTTTGCTGTTCTGGTCCTGGAGGAGGGGCGACATTTTTGTAAAGTTCGGTAGTGATTTCATTCACGGTTGATTTTAATGCTTCAAGTTTTGGCTTTAATTCCTCCGGTTCCTTCTCCAGAGCCTCCTTCACTTCTTTAATAGATTCAGTTACTTTGATACCTTGTTCTTGTGAAATTTTATCCTTTAGATCATGATTAACTAATTTTTCAGTTGTATAGATGAAACTTTCAGCTTCGTTTTTGAGATCGATTTTTTCTTTTTTCTTTTTATCTTCTTCGGAGAATTTTTCTGCATCTTCTTTGAGTTTTTCAATTTCATCTTTTGATAGTTTTGTGTTAGATTCTATTGTGATGGTAGCTTCTTTTTTCGTGCCAAGATCTTTAGCAGTTACATTGATTATTCCATTTGCATCAATATCAAATTTTACTTCAATTTGTGGAATACCTCTTGGTGCAGGTGGTAGATCAGTTAGATTAAAGCTTCCTAAAGATACATTATCATTGGCCATAGGTCTTTCTCCTTGAACCACATGAATTGTAACTGCAGTTTGATTATCTGCTGCTGTTGTGAATACCTTACTTTTTGAAGTTGGAATTGTGGTATTACGCTCAATTAATGGTTCTCTAACGCCTCCCATAGTTTCAATTCCTAAAGTTAATGGTGTCACATCCAGTAATACGATATCACTGGTTACGTCTCCTGCAATTATTCCAGCTTGAATAGCTGCACCCATTGCAACTGCTTCCATGGGATCTACTCCAGATTCAACATCTTTTCCAATCACGTCACTTACGAATTTTTTTACTAATGGGATTCTTGTAGGTCCTCCAACCATTACAATTTTGTTAATATCTGATTTACCTAATTTGGCGTCTTCAAGAGATTTTTCAATTGAAGATCTACAACGTTCGATGATAGGACCAATTAATTCATCCAGTTTTGCTCTTGTGATTCTTAATTCAAGATTCTTTGAACCGGATGAGGGATCATGTGCTATAAAGGGAAGATTAATGTCAGTTTCCATAACTGTTGAAAGTTCAATTTTTGCTTTTTCTGCGGCTTCTCTAATTCTGGCCATAGCTGTATTATCTGAAGAGAGGTCTAAACCCTCTTTTTTCTTAAATTCGTCTAGAACATAATCTATTACAACCTTATCCATGTCAGTTCCACCTAATTGGGTATCACCTGAAGTGCTCATTACTTCAAAAACTCCACCACCCATTTCCATAATGGTAACATCTAAGGTTCCCCCACCAAAATCAAAGACCAAAATTTTCATATCTTCTTTGGATTTGTCTAATCCGAAAGCAAGGGATGCAGCTGTGGGTTCATTAATTATTCTTACAACCTCCAATCCGGCAATTATTCCAGCATCTTTTGTGGCTTGTCTTTGGTTATCATCAAAATATGCAGGAACAGTAATTACAGCTTTTTCAATAGGCTCTCCAACAAAAGCTTCTGCATCTTTTTTTATTTTCTGAAGAATAAAAGCCGAGATTTGTTGTGGTTTGTAATTTTTATCCTTAATTTTAAAAATGTACTCACTTCCCATTTTCCTTTTTGCAGCAGCTATTGTACTATCAGGATTCGTTACGGCTTGCCTTCTGGCTGGTTCCCCCACTAAAAGATCTCCCTCCTTTGTAAAGGCCACGACTGAGGGGAAGGCTTTCCCTCCTACGGTTGCCCCTTCAGCAGCAGGAATAATTGTTGGTTTTCCACCCATAATTACAGAAGCTGCTGAATTACTCGTTCCTAAATCAATTCCTATTATTTTTGTCATTTTTAGTTTCACCTTGTTTTTTTGAAATTTCTACTAACGTTGGTCTAATAACTTTATTATGAGAAATATATCCTTTCCTGATTTCTTTGGTGATTGTATTATCATCAAGCTCTGGATCAGAGATAATTGAAATTGCTTCGTGTAAATTCGGATCAAAAATTTCTCCTAAAGATTCAATTGGAATCACATGATTTTTTTTCAGCAACAAATTCATGTTTTTCAAGATAGAATCTAAGCCTTCGATATTCCCTTCATCTTTGGAAAAAGCTTCTTTTGCCCTCACAAAATCATCATAAATAGTTAGAAATTCTATCATAAATTGAGATAATTTATTATTTATTCCATTTTCAATTTCCAATTGCGTTTTTTTATTTAAATTTTGAAAATCAGCTAAAACATATTTTAATTTATTTTCCAGATTTTGTGATTTTTCTTTTTCTTTTTCAAGAAGAATTTGTAATTCTTCAAAGGAAATATTTTCTTCGTTAATCTTAATTGATTGATTATTGAAATCTTTATCATCAGATTCTACGTTAACCAAATTTTCATCTGGTTTATTTTCATTTGACATTTCACACACAGTAATTGATAAGCTAATTTATACTCTTATTGAATAGTTTCGCATAAAGGATTTGCTTTTACAATAATGAGATTAGAATCTTTTTTATTTTTTTCAATATTTTCAAAATCTAATTTAGAGCAAGCAATCACGATGGTGGTTTTATCACTATGAAATAGATCTAAGTGGGGATCCTCATATGCTTCAACATCGCCAATATAATCACGCAATCGAGAAGTTAAATTTTGTAACATTTCAATTTTATCTCCTCTCATTGCATGTTGATCAAGAGTCCAAGATATTGCAATCTTTGTTCTACTAGCTTTAAGATCATTTTTCTTTAATGTGGAACGAATTTCATCAATTAATCTTTTAATGTATCCATCAATTCCCTTAACGCTTCCATTAATAAGGTACATTAGAGTATTGGCTCCTTCAAAGGAGGAACCTAATGATTTAAGATCATGTAATCCCGTAACCATATCATCCAGGAAAATTTCTTGAAAATCATCTGATGAAAGATCTTTTTTTGTAATATCATCTTGGGCATATTTACAAACCTCTAAAATACTACAAAGGCTAGAAAATCTTGATAATACATTAATCGCATGAAAGTGTTCTGATGAAGAAATTGCGACAAATTTTTTTTCTTTCTTACCTGTTGATAGGAGTTCAACTAACTTTGGATCTTCTTTTCCATGAAGCAAAAAAATGGGTTTGGGTTGCTGATTTAGATTTTAAAAAGGAAAAAAAAGTAAAGATTTCTGTTTAGGTATTTGGAATCAAGGACAAGATTATAATGAAAAAAGGATTT
>Ga0102947_1000667_pt1 | contig 12031 bp, 18 predicted proteins | sample SalPon2A_A_D2_MG_FD_78210 | JGI IMG/M metagenome (GOLD analysis project Ga0102947, IMG submission 78210) | Soil microbial communities from South San Francisco under conditions of wetland restoration - Salt Pond MetaG R2A_A_D2_MG | ecosystem: Environmental > Terrestrial > Soil > Wetlands | place... | reverse complement strand
CGCGGCTCAGCGGCATCTGTACCCGACCACCGTGCCAATGACAGTAATCCCGCGACGCTGGTCGCGTTTTGCCCTGCCCGTGTCCACACAGCCGCATGCTCGCTGCCGTCCATCGCCCTTTCATGACACGCAACCCGAAAGTCAAAAAGCGCGTCGTCAGCATCCTTATCCACGTCGATGGGGTGATGCACCGCCGGTGCGGCGCACAAATCAATTTCATCGTCCGGGCGGGCCATACCTGCCGGTATGAACTGGTCGATAGTCCTGAGGGCTTTGATAACATTGTCTGGCAGGACAAGGTTGGCGTGACGCCGCAGGTTATAGCGACCTCCCGCCGGTGCGTCAAAAAGCAGTATGCGGTTTATCAGTCCGTTTTCCAGATCCACACTGGACAAGCCGCGATAAATCTCACCCGGTGTGGCGTTGCCGTACACATTGAGGAATGGGTGATCAATGTAATCAATATCGTGCTTGTCATCGGCGTAGCGCTTTGCCGCCACGCCCTGATTACCTTTACCATACATCTCTGTCAGTGCGTCGACCACCCCCTTTTCGTAACCACTTTTACCTGATGCGGCTCTGGCGATCAGTTTGCCCAGCTCATCTGACAGGTAGGTGACCGAGGATGTTTCGGCCAGTATGCGGCGCAAAGCAGGCTCACTGGCCAGTGCGCTGACAATGCGGTTGCTAACGCCAAGGCGCTTGCCTATTGCGTCAATCCACTGTGGGCCTGCACCCTTACCTGACCCTGTGGGGGCGCACACGATCGTATAAAGGCTCAGGGGCGTGCCGTTAACAGTGAACTTGTTATCACTCACCATTGACAAGGCAACAAGCCCTGCAGGCACTGCCATCATGCCCGGGTCCACGTTGTAACCATCTCTTATCGCGTTTACCATGTCGCCAAAAACGCCTTTTTGATTTAACCACGATGCGGGAAAGACGGGCTTGAATGGCGTGTCATTGTCAGGCGCTTCATCACCATCATCGTCATCCTCATCCGTGTCGTCGCTGCGCCCCGGGTTTTGCCACCCCTGCTTTGCCGCCAGTCGGAAGACATTCGTCCAGTGATTACCCCCTTTGTCCCTGTCTTTCCACATTTGCTGTGCGCACACTTGCGGTGAGGGCTGCAGCTTACCGTCATCACTTTTCGTTTTTTCGTCCCACACGTAACTGCTTTTCTGCGAGAAATGCTTGAAAAGTGCCATGCCCATTTCGGGGTCGGGGAACTTGCGCATCGCCATGCCCACCTGCATCCATCCGTCGTAGTTGTTGGCGTGAGTCGGAGCCAAGTGATCAAGCGCACTGGTTAAATCGGCGATGCGCTTTGGCGTGACAGGCTCTTCGATCGAGTCAAGCAGCGCATTAGCGTAGTCAGCGTATTCGCTGTCTTTAACCAGAGACAACACAGGCTCAGCACCAACCCAAGCATGCACCATGTAATCAGGTAAAAGGGGTATGCCGCCCGGGTTGCCACCCGTGTACGTGCCACCACCGGGGTATGCACTACCGGGCAATACACACTGCCGTGGACCGCATCGAAAGTCAACGGCGTGCCTACCGGCACTGTTGTGCACTGTCGCGCTGGTCAGGCCCTCGGCCGATTCGGGTATGCGATAAAGCAGCTTGGCTGACCGCTCATTGGGGGAGTTGATAACGAAGTTATCTTTCATCGCCAGCTCAGCGTCGATGTCTACATGGTACTGCGCAAAATACTTACGCGCACTGTCGAGCCGGTCGATATCAATATCAACCAGATTCGCCGCACCAAGCACAATACCCGTACCCGTCGCACCGGGATACTGCGATGCCTCCTCAAAGCTCAGGGGGTTTTTCTGCCAAGCAGCCATAATGGGTTGCTTACCCTTTAAGGGTACAAAGCTTTCCTTAAATTGGTTGTTGACAAAACACTTTAATGGCGTAGAATTCCACTTGCAGTCTTTAGTCGACTTCTTGGACCCCCTGCCACCTTGGCCGGGGGTTTTCTTTTCATTGCTCATGCTACTTTCCTGCCCGTCGGGCGCTTTGCCATGATAGTCTGGTCGTCAAAAAGATCAGGCCGCATCATGTGTGGGGTGATTTGGGGATACCGGGCAATGACCCGGGCGAAAAGATCCATGCCTATTTCCCTTTCACCGTTTGCCACATTGGTTAAATATGCAACGGATGAGCCAAGGTTTTTTGCGGCTACCCGCTTTTCTGTACTGGGCATGGCTTTCCACCATCTGGAGAATTGTGTTTTCATTTCTTTACAGTCTCATTGATTAAAGGACCACCACTATACGCCTTGTTGCCTTGATGGTCAACAACCACCAGATAGGTGTTGACAAGCGTAAATCTCCGTGATTTAATGAGCGGACATTTACATTTAACAGGACGACTAAAATGACTGCACATCACGAATATTCCCCCTCAAAGGGGGAGCGAATCATCGCCTGCCCGGGGTCAATCCCCTTAAGCAGAACAATGGAAGACGTCGCCCCCACCCCCAGTGAACCCGCTGCCCGGGGCACGGTCATTCACGCCATGGGCGCGAACATGTGCCGCGACGGTGTGAACACGAACGATTACAATAAAAAGGGATGCACATGGGGGCAGGTGTGCCCTGAAATAGAGGAGCAATTTGCCAGCAAACCTGTCACACAAGACATGATTGGCATAGCCACGCAGTACCACAGCAAGGTGGTGGTCATGCAGTGGGCACTGGCAAAAAAGGGAGGAGTACAACGAGACGTCGAGAAAAAGGTCGGACACAAAGACGTGTTTGGCAGGGCGGATGTTATATTCACCGTTAAAGACAACGACGATCAGGTTACTGAGCTTGTCGTTGTCGATTTAAAAACTGGCATCATACCTGTCAGTCCTGAAAACAACACGCAGCTGTCGCTTTACGCAGCACTGCACATGGAAGACCTCCAAGCGGACATGGGGCTGGAGGTCCATTGCCCCGTCACCCTCGTTGTGATTCAAAGCCCAGAGGACGGTGCGCCATTGGAGGTTAACCGGTGCACAACCTCCCCCTCCGATGTCAAGCGCACCCTCGCACGATTCAGGGCGGCCATGGAGTCGGATCGATTGGCCATGGGAGATCACTGCCAGTACTGCCCTGCGAGGAGTATATGCCCTGAGCAGCGCAAGGCAATGGGGCTTGTCAGACCAGTAGGCGACATGGATGGTTACACACCAGACCAATGGGCCCAGCTACTTGATAACCTGCCTCAAATCCGCAAGACGCTGAAAAGCATCGAAGACCGGGCCAAGGCGCTTGTCGAGGAAGGCTATGAGGTGCCCGGTTACAAGCTCGTTGAAAAGGTATCTAACTTGCAGTGGCACGACGAGGCCGAGGCAAGATCATTTTTAGCCAAGCGATACCCGGGCAAGAAACTGCTCAACCCGGGGTCACTGCGCACACCCACGCAGCTGTCTAAAGAGCTAAAAGCAGGACAAATTATCGACCAGTTGTCAGGACGTCAGGTCACAGGCACCGTGCTTGTACCTGAGTCCGACAAACGCGAGCCGGTGCTGTCACATCATACCCTGATGGACGATGGTCCGACTGGCACTTTATTTACATCAACATCAACATCAACATAGGTACATATATTATGACTAAACCAAACAAAAAATCGACTGAGGTCGCACTGTTTAACACCGGCACTGACATGGCCGTTAAGGACTATGTGAGCGAACTCGAGTCAGTCTCGAGTGCGGAACTCTCCGGGGAGCAGCAGTATCTCAAATTCACCAAGCGTGGTGAGTGGGTATACGGGCGCGAAGCGGAAGAACTTTTTCCAGATGACGTGCTGGCGCTCAACCCATGGTCTTTCGTGGTGGGCTGGCAAGGTTGGGAAGATGGACGGCCGATCGACGGACCGGTGGTACCGGCAACCAAACGGTCATCTCTGCCGCCACTGAGCGCACTCGACCAGATTCCGCCGGGTGAAATGAACGGATGGTCCGAGTACAAAGGCGTCAGTTTGAAGCTTGTCGACGATGAGATATCGCTGCAGTACAATACCACCTCTGTGGGTGGAAAAAAACTGGTTGCCGAGCTCATCCGGGTAAGTGCGGCAGGTATGAAAGCACACCCAGCGCACCCGATCCCCTTGATCAAGCTTGGGGGAAGTGAGTACAAGCATAGCATGTATGGTACTGTCGCGACGCCGGAATATACCCTCATTGGGTGGGCAGACGTGAATGGTAAGCAAAATAAGCGCCTGAAGCCGTAGGGTCTCCTCCTACTTCCCCTAAAAACTACGGCCAAGGCCAAACCGCCTGCCCCGGATTTATGGCCCGGGGCAGGCACCTTAAAAAAGGACTGACTAATGACACTAACGACTAAACCTGTACCACTTGACGTTGAAAGTTACCCCAATTACTTTCTGGTTTGCGTAGGCGAAAAAAGCTTCGAGGCTCGAGGTAAAAACGCCAAGGTGGATCTTGCTGACGATCTTTTGGATGCCCTGAGGGGCCCTACTTACGGTTTTAATAGTAACCGCTATGACCTGCTCATGTTACGCTACATGCTAAACGGGGCCACCGTGGCCGAGCTCAACAGACTGTCTCATGACATTATTGGCGCGGGGCATAAGCGCAAAGAGCTGTACGAGCGCTACGACCTCAATTGCGGGTGGGTGCGTTTTGAACACATCGACCTGATCGAACCGGCACCGAGCGTTTTTGTGTCACTTAAAAAGTACGGCGCTCGTATGCACGCCCCTGCGATTGTGGACCTGCCTTACCCGCCGGACACCGAGCTCACCCCTGCCCAGATGGACGAAGTATTAAAGTATTGTCAGGTTGACCTCGAGCTGACTGCGATGCTTTTTGAGCAGATAAAGCCAAGGCTTGAGCTGCGCGTTTTGACGTCTCAATGGTTGAGCCAGTCAACAGGTACCCCTCAAATGGATTTACGATCCAAGTCCGACCCACAAATTGCAGAAGCGGTACTGTTTGCCAAAATTCGCAATGCCGCCTATCCCCGGTCCATGCCCCGCATAGTGCGCTGTACCCTGCCCGATTTTATACAGTTTAGCAATCCCGATTTAAATGATCTTGTCACCAAGTTGCGTTGTCACCGGTTTGACATTAACCATAACAACGGGCAGGTTATACCCCCACACTGGCTAACACCTGTCGAGATTGGTAAAGGTGTTTACCGCCCGGGCGTGGGTGGCCTGCACTCGTCTGAGACCTGCCAGAGCATCACACCCAAGTCCGGTGAGCAACTGGTTGACTGCGACGTCACATCATACTACCCCTCGATTATACTGGGTGGCAACCTGTACCCGGAGCATCTCGGTAAACCCTTTATACACGCTTACCGGGAACTGTATACACAGAGGGTGAAGGCCAAGCAGGCGGGTGAAAAGACAAAGGCTGACGGTTTTAAAATTGTTTTAAACGGGTGCTTTGGCAAGATGGGGTCGCCCTACTCCTACTTGTACGCGCCAGACAAGTTGCTCAGCGTCACCCTGACAGGCCAGCTTTGTCTGCTCATGCTGATAGAGGCGCTGGAGCTTGCTGGCATTGAAGTGGTATCGGCCAACACGGACGGCGTTGTATCCCTCATAGGCAAAGGTTGTGTACGCCGGTATCGTGGCGTGCTGAAACGGTGGGAAGCCGACACCGGGTTTAACCTTGAAACCACCCGGTACGCATCCCTGCACAGTCGTGACGTGAACAACTACCTCGCTGTCAAGATGGACGGCGACACAAAGGGCAAAGGCGTGTTCGCCGAAACGGGTTTGATGAAAGATCCATCAGGTCAAATCGTGCCCACAGCTGTGAAAAATTATCTTGTTAAAGGCACACCCCTGAAGACAACAATCAACCGGTGCAAGGACATTCGGGAATTTATTTACGTGCGTAACTGTACAGGGGGCGCAATGTGGAAGAACTGCCATATAGGAAAGACTGTTCGTTGGGTATACGTGATCGACGGCGAGCCCATGTACTCGGTCAAGCGCGGTAACAAAGTCGCACTGTCTGACGGTTCCTTGCCAGTCATGGAGCTTGGTCCCGTACCTGAAACCTTGGACAGGGCCAAGTACTTGGCTCAAGCCCAGAAGTTGCTGGGGGAGGTTGGCCATGATATTTGAAAGCGACATTGAGATTGCGTTTTGTGACGCCTGCAAGGCACAGGGCTGGATGCCTGTCAAGCTGGTCGATTTGGGTGCCCGTGGGTGGCCCGATCGCACCGTATTCAAGCCGGGTGGCAAAACGTTTTTTGCTGAACTGAAAAGGGGTAAGCGAGGCGTTTTAAGCTTTCACCAGCGCGAGCGCATTGCCCAATTGCGTGATAGCGGGTTTTGTGTCTACCTGATTACCAACGACAATGAAATTGAAAACTGCGTGACCGAGGAGTGTAAAAATGAAACAACTTGACCGATCCGACCTGTACCCTTACCAGCTCGAAGGTGTCGACTTTATCACTCGCGAACCCAACTGCTTGTTACACATGGAAATAGGTTCTGGCAAGACTGTCACCACAGCCACAGCCTTGGCATCAATGGGCGCTATCCCCGCCCTGATCGTCGCGACCAAACGGGTTGCCGAGCAGGTGTGGAGGCAGGAGCTGGCCAAGTGGACTCATCTTTGCGACCTCAAGGTGTCCGTGGTAGTTGGTAAGCCCGGCCACCGCGAAGCGGCGCTGGTTGACAGGGCGGACGTCTATGTAATCAACTACGGTAATTTGCAATGGTTGATGGAGCGATACTGGCTTAACATTATGCAATCCCGGCCACGGCCACCCGCTGACCCTCGCGAACGTTACGTGCGTCACCTTTGCGATGATTTGAAATACACTGAAAAGCGGGCAAAGCTCGTTGCCAGTAAAATCGATTACAGCACCGTTGCGCCCTTCCCGGATTTTAAAGCAATCGTGTGGGATGAGATCAGTAAAATGAAATCGCGCGGTGCGCAGTACAAAGCTGTGCGCAAATGGGCAAAAAGCATACCCGTCCGTATTGGCCTGACAGGTACACCTGTTGGCAATTCGATGCTGGGCATATGGGGGCAGGTGGACCTCATACGCAACGAGCAACCGCTGCGCCGGTCTTTTACCCGTTACAAGACGCACTGGTTTTACCCAACCGATTACAATGGTTATAACTGGGCTCCCAAACCAGATGCAGCGAGTGAGATCCGCAAAGCCATCGCCGGGTTTACCTACAAGCTGGACGCAGGCGACTACACTACCCTGCCAGATCTGGTGGAGCTGGACATTAATGTCGAACTACCACCCACACAACAACGCCAGTATAAACAGATGCAAAAGCAACTGGCGCTGGAGTTGGGCGTCGATGAGATCGTGGTGGCCGCCAACATGGCGGTGGGCGTGAACAAGTTGCGCCAGATCGCTGCAGGGGGCATTTACGGCGACACCCACGTTGATTATTTACACGAGCGCAAACTCGAAGCGCTGGACGAACTGGTAGAAGGCCTGCAGGGTGCACCGCTGTTGCTGTTTTACGAGTTCAAATTTCAGCGCGACGCAGTGCTATCACGTTACGGTGATGCCGTGGCAGAAATCTCCACCGGCACTATCCAGATGTTTAACACCGGCAACTTGCCAATATTACTGGCTCACCCTGCCAGCGCCGGTCACGGCTTGCAGCTGCAGGGCGCGTCGAACCATGTGTGCTTTATGAGTTGCCCTTGGTCAATGGAACTGTACACACAAGCGATCGGCCGTTTGCGCCGAACAGGGCAAAACGCCCAAACTGTTTTTTGCCATCGTATTATTACGCTTGGCACGGTTGATGAGGAAATCGTCACCTCATTGGCCCGACTTGAAAGTGACGAAAAAAACTTTATTGATATGAGGACTGCATAATGGAAAAGCTGGAAATTACAGACATTTACAAGGATATGGACCTGAGCGAGGACGAGGCCGTCGAGCATTGCACAGATTTGTTAAACTACGCAGCGCTGGGATATTTGTCTGGGTTAAGTGATACCCCTTTAACAAAGGCGCTGAAAATAAAAACGCGCAGGGGTGTAAAAGAGTTAACCGATTTGATTGATAGTAGCCAAAACATATACACAGGTGACAACGAGATCGTGTTTTGTGCGCTGCGATACGCCATGGGCGAAGTTGTTGTGGCTAACGCCGATTGGATCTCGACTATTTTATTCAGTTTCGATCTGGGCACCAGTGAGACTCTGAGTGAAATCGACATGGGGTGCAGGGCCACTCAGCGCGTACTGGACCGGGTGCTGGAGACCTATGTAGCGCGTCTGTCTCATTAAAAACTTTTTATAAAGGGAGCAAATAATGAGATTAGCTAAACTAGAAATTGAACGAATGAAATATGGCCCGAGCAAAGACCAGTATTTAGGGCATATCAAATTTGATGATGAGCACGGTGACGTGACGGTAAAATTATCGGAAGACGACTGCTATAAGCTGTTTGAAGTAATCGGTGACGCCGTTATCGCCACAGCAAAAGAGGCTGCCAGTAATTTGACGTGTGCAATAATTGAGCATAAAGCAAAAGGTATCAGCCGTGATTAACCATATACAAACGGAGACAACAAAATGAATACCGAAAGACTGGAAAGGGCTTTGGTTGTGATGCAAGAAATTGCAGACAACGAACACCCATATGTAGATATAACGAGTGCTGACGCACCTGATTGCACCACGCCCGGTTGTCATGCCGGGCTGTGGTGGTTGACCTTGAAACAACTGGGCGTTGAAGTAAAAGACTACTACGAGTATATGACGGTCGCAAGGCGCGTACTTGTGTGGCTTGAAATCCCATATATCCAAACTGCCAATGTACCCGAGTTTGAGCCTGAGCCTATACTTGACTGCTGGCCTTATGGACGAGAGAAGGCAAAGGGAATGTTTTGCTGTCAATTAGCTTTTGGTGAGAAAAAATTTGTATTCCCATCACAAGTAATTATAGATACTTGGCGGCAAGCACTTAATAACTACATGGAGCAAACAACATGAATATTGAAAGACTGGAACAGGCCTTAGCTGTGATGCAAGACATTGCAGACAGTGAGCAGCCATATGTAAATATGATGAGTGTTGGTGAACCTCAATGCGGCACGCCCGGCTGCCATGCCGGTTTGTGGTGGTTAACCTTGAAACAACTGGGCGTTGAAGTAAACGACTACTATTCCTTTCTGGGGGTTGCCAGAACCGTATTTGAGTGGCTGGGAGTACCCTACAAAGACTTGCAGGATTATTATGCACTAAACCCAATTTTTGATTACTGGCCATACGGGGTAATCTTAGCAAGGGGCATGTTTGCCAATCCGAACGCCTTTGGTACCGATGATTACGAAATTCCGTCACAAGTAATTGTAGATACTTGGCGAGAAGTGCTGGAAAACTACAAGGAGCATCAAAATGAACGTTGAAAGGCTGGAAAGGGCTTTGGTGGTTATGCAAGAAATTGCAGACAGTGAGCAGCCAAAAGTCAATATGGGTAGTATCAGGCCACCTGAGTGTGACACGCCCGGTTGTCATGCCGGATTATGGTACTTAACGTTGAAACAACTGGGCGTTGAAGTAAAAGACGAAGACGATTACGATTATAAAATAGCCGCTAAAACCATGCTGGACTGGCTAGATATTCCTTATCATTACAATAAAACATATGATGATTTTATATCTGAAGATGAACCTAAACCAATCCTTGAATGCTGGCCTTATGGACGAGAGAAGGCAAAGGAAATGTTTTCCTATCGATCAGCTTTTGGCAGCCGTTACATGACTTTTCCGTCACAGGTAATTGTAGATACTTGGCAGGAAGCATTAAAAAATTACAAGGGGGAAACAACATGAAACTATACGTAACATTTGGACAGACTCATGCGCACAACGTGAATGGTAAAACCTTTGATCGGGACAGCGTTTGCGAAATTGAATGTGACAATTATGACCACGGGTGGCATATCGCATCTGAGGCATTTGATACCAAATATTTTGCGCTATACTCACAAGACGAAATTAAACCAAAAATGGAATACTTTCCCAGAGGGATTATTCCACTAGGTGAGTATCATGTATGACTATGAACCGGAACTAAACCTCTGGCAGCGGTGGTTAATCGTGATTTTATATGTGCCTGTTATTGTGCTGGGTTTATTGGTTGGCATCATTTTAATCGGCTACAAAGTGGTCAGGGTGCTGGCATCAAGTATCCGGGATAAAATAAATCAAAAATAATACTTGACGTGTTTAACGACAGGCTGTATATTCTAGTTTCTGGGGCCAATACCGGACCCCGGGAACCAAAAAAGGACTAAAGACCATGAACAACTCAATCTTAATCTCTCGCCGACTGAAAAGGAACGTGCCAGCCGAGGTCGTAAAAATCCTGCGGCAGTTTCCTGTCCTTAGGGATGAGCTCTACCAACAGTATGGCGCAATCGAACTGGACCAGCTGGACAGCAAGCACCGTCAGCGTTTCATAGAGGAGGTGCTGGACTTTTACGACGACTATTTGATCTGGCAGGAGGAAATCAAACAGGAAAACGAGATGTACGAAAAGTATTTGGACAAGCTGTCCTCGATGGATGATCCACGAGGACAGTGAAGCTAACGGCCCCGGTCAACCCGGGGCCAAACTTAAACAACAGGAGACAATCATGTATATCAATTATCAACCAAAGAACGACAACGCACCCGTGTCCGTATCCGTGGCGTTCAGCCGGAATGTCGAGATCCCTTATGGGGATATCTGGGAGCTGGTAGATGCCTACCAGATGAACAAACCGATAGCATGCCGGTTTGACGGTGTGCTGGACGCGCTGGAAGACGGGCAGCTGTGGGCCTACGAGGATATGGATGCGGTCGAAAACCTGCACGCCGATATCCGCTCCGCGCTGGCAAAAGGTGTAGCGGAGTAAAACCCAACACCCGGGGGCCAATACCGGCCCCCGGGAACTAAACAGGAGATCACTATGATGACGTTAGAACAAGCAATCCGAAAGCAGGGCCTAGACCCAAAATCTGGGTACAAGCCCAAAGTACTGGGCAGACAGCAAGGCAAGGGCCCAAACACAAAGCTTATGGAGAAGGTAAAGGCCTACAGGCAGGTCTGCCCCGACTCCCCCCTGTATATGACAGAGCCCCTTCTGGCCGCGCTGGTGCGCCAGAACGGCGGTAACTGGTTTCCCCTAGATGACTTCATGCGCGAAGAGCGCGTGGTGATCATCGATCCTGAAAACCCTTAAGGTCGGGGTTGTTATGAAAAACTATTATTTTTATTTCACTTACTACCTTGAAGGTCGTAAGGACAAAAAAGAGGTGCTCATAAACACTACCTCTTGGGCACAGGCATCCCGCCTGTTAAATGACCCCGTAAACATACACCGTTTCGGGATAGCTGAAAACGTCAGCGCCGAGCTGGCCAAGCGCTTGGTCAGCTCGGCGTGGAGGTGATATCATGAAACATCAGCGCCACCAATCCGATCCATCAACTCAAAAGGAAACCGTTATGAATAGTACTGAACTGGGCGCAATACGCCGCCTGTTATTCTACACACAAGCCGAGGCTGCAGAGCTCGTCGGGTGCGTCAGTGAGCGCACTTGGCAGCGCTGGGAGTCAGGCGAAACCCAAAAAATACCGCAGGACGTTCAAGAAAAAATTCTCTATCTCCTAGAGTGGAGAAATGATGAAGTTACTGAAAGGGCAAGGATAGCTGATTTGACTTTCTGCCAAGAAAAACGGCTACACGCCCTCCCAAGCATCCTGTGGTATCCGACCTTGGATACCTACATACAGGGTAAAATCGCCGGTAGCGAAATGTACTGGCGGCCATCCCAGTCAGCGGCTGCTGAAATGGCAGCCCGTGGGTACAACGTTATAGAGGTAAGTGACCGGGGAGGTGAATCATGAGACGCATTTCTTGGTTTTCGTGCGGTGCCGCCAGTGCGATTATGTCAAAATTGTCGGCACCCGACTTGATCGTTTATTGTGACACAGGCTCGGAGCATAGAGATAACAAACGATTTATGACAGACTGCGAAAAATGGTTTGGGCAGGAAATAGTAATATTAAAAAGT
>Ga0102947_1000666_pt1 | contig 12037 bp, 9 predicted proteins | sample SalPon2A_A_D2_MG_FD_78210 | JGI IMG/M metagenome (GOLD analysis project Ga0102947, IMG submission 78210) | Soil microbial communities from South San Francisco under conditions of wetland restoration - Salt Pond MetaG R2A_A_D2_MG | ecosystem: Environmental > Terrestrial > Soil > Wetlands | place... | reverse complement strand
TCCGGCGTCTCAAAGGCTTTCGACGCATCTTCTCCAGGTTCGAAAAACTCGATGTCATCTACAAAGGATTCCTCCTCTTCGCCCTTATCGCCGACGCCTTGAAGTAGTGTTAACAGGCCCTAGTCCATGCTCGCCAGGAGGCTGAAACCACAAGCCACCACGCGGTGACGTGGTGGCTTGGAAGACCTCAAGCGTTGTAGATGATCTCTGCGATTTCATCTAGGTGCCGGAAGAAAGGTACCCCTGAAATTGTCACCCGAGGGGGTTTTTCAGGCACAGGCCAACCGTAAGGCACTGCAAACAAACGACTTAGAGGCGGGAAAATGGGGTGGTTGGGACGCAGGGATTCGAACCCCGATTCTACGGTCCAGAGCCGCATGTCTTGCCATTAGACGACGTCCCAACGGGTCGAACAGTCTAGCCAGCCGTTGGCGGAAGGTCAAGAGTTAGGCGATTTCCCGCTCCCACCGGCTTCATTCCGGCGATTCGGTCTCGCGCAGCCAGGCGATGAAGTGGGTCAGGTGGCGGCGGCAGGCTTCGCGGCCCTGGGCGGCGGCGAGGTCGAAGACGCCGGGGCCGGTCTTGGAGGCGGATACCGCCATGCGCAAGGGGTGGATCAGGTAGCCGGCCTTGACCTCCAGCTCACCGGCCAGTCCGCGCAGGGTCTGGTCCAGGCAGTCGACGTCGAAGGGCTCGGCCTGGGTGTAGCGGTCGCGGAGCGCTTCCAGCCGGTCCGGCAGCTCGTCGTCGGCCAGGAACTTGGCGCACAGCTCCGGGTCGTACTCCAGCCTCTCCCGGAAGTAGGGCACCACCTGCTCGGCCATCTCGTTCAAGGTCTTGGCCCGCTCCCGGTGGAGATCGACGACGTGGCGCAGGCGGTCTTTCTCCACCTCCATGGCGTGGGTGCCGGTGGTCAGGCCCACCTTGTCCAGGAACGGCTGAAGGTGGGGCATCAGGTCGTCCAGCGGCAGGCTCTGGATGTACTGGTGGTTCATCCAGGCCAGCTTGTCGCGGTCGAAGACGGCGGCGGAGCTGTTCAGGCGCTCGACGGTGAAGCGCTCGATCATCTCCTCGCGACTCATCAGCTCGGTGTCGTCCCCGGGGGACCAGCCCAGCAGCGCCAGGTAGTTATAGAGGGCCTGGGGCAGCACACCCTGGTCGCGGAACTCCTCCACCGAGGCGGCGCCGGTGCGCTTCGACAGCCGCTTCTTGTCCTCGCCCAGGATCAGCGGCAGGTGGCCGAAGCGGGGCAGCTCGGCCCCGAGGGCGCGGAAGAGGGCGATGTGCTTCGGGGTGTTGGAAAGGTGGTCCTCGCCGCGCAGCACGTGGGTCACCCCCATGTCGATGTCATCGACCACCACCGAGAGGTGGTAGGTGGGCGTGCCATCGGTGCGCAGCAGGACGAAGTCGTCCAACGCCTCCGGCGGCACCTCCACCCGGCCCCGCACCAGGTCTTCGATGACGATGGGCTCGTCCGGCATCGCCAAGCGCAGGACGTGGGGCTTGCCGTCGGCGGCCATGGCCTCGGCCTCGTCGCCGGCGTGGCGGCGACAGGTGCCCGGGTAGCTGAAGCCCTCGCCCTTCTTCTCCGCCTCCCGGCGCGCCTCTTCCAGCTCCTCCGCGGTGCAGAAGCAGCGGTAGGCGGCGCCGGAGGCCAGCAGCTCGTCGGCGGCGGCGCGGTGGCGGTCGAGGTTGGCGCTCTGCAGCAGCGGCGCGTCGGCGGCGCCCTCGTCGAACTCGGTGCCGATCCACTCCAGGGAGCCGACGATCTGGCGGATCATCGCCTCGTCGGAGCGCTCCCGGTCGGTGTCCTCGATGCGCAGGATGAGGGCGCCGCCGAGGCTCTGGCGCAGCAACTCGTTGTAGATGGCCGTGCGGGCGCCGCCGACGTGGAGGTAGCCGGTGGGGGACGGGGCGAAGCGGACGCGGACGGGGCCGCTGAGCTGGGTGTCGGTCATGGGGGGCTTCCGTGCAGTTGAGCGGGTGACGGGCTGGGTTTCGGAGCCGCGGTTTCCAGGGGCGGGCGGGGGGACGGGCTCAGACCGCGGCTCGGGCTGAGCAAGGTATCACGCTGCCCATGAAGTGAATTCCATTTTCGTGCCGGCCGACCATGGCCGACGTGCGACCTGGCCCCGCCCACCCCACGAGGCGGGCGGCGGGCTGTTAGTCTGGGAGAGAGATTTCAGAGACCCGAAATCGACAGAGCACGAGCCAGCGAAGGAGAAGAAAGCATGGCCCCGAACACCCACCCCGACGCGCAATCTCCCGAAGAGCTGAACCGCATCGTCGCCGCCACCGATTTCTCCGCCACCGCCACGGCAGCGGTGGAGTGGGCCACCGGACTGGCCCGGGAGCACGGTGCGACCCTGCACCTGATCCACGGCCTCACCCTGCCGGCGCCGCTGCCCGACTACGTGCCGACGGACGCCAGCGTGGCCGCCGCCGCGGAGTTGCGCAGCGAGCTCCACGGCATAGCGCTCAAGAAGCTGGAAGCCGCCGCCGGGCCGGCCCGGGAGGCGGGGGTGGAGGTGGAGTTCGCGGTGCACGTCGGGGTGCCCTCCCAGCTCATCACCAGCCACGCCGAGGACGTCGGCGCCGACCTGGTGGTGGTGGGCACCCAGGGCCTCACCGGGTTCCGTCACCTGCTGCTGGGCTCGACGGCGGAGCGGGTGGTGCAGCACGCCCACTGCCCGGTGCTCACCATCCACCCGGAGGACCGGCCGCGGGCGATCCGCACCATCCTGGCGCCCACCGACTTCTCCCACCACGCCTCCCGGGCGGCGCGGGTGGCCCGGGCGGTGCTCGGCCAGCGCGGCGAACCGGTGCGGGTGATCCTGCTTCACGCCTACCACCTGCCGGTGGAGTACACCGCCTATGGCGCGGTGCCCACCTCCATCGACTACATGAAGGACACCGGCGCCGAGGCGCAGGACAATCTCGACGTCATGGCCGCGGCGCTGGCTGGCGACGACCTGGAGGTCGAGGCGCTGGTGGTGGAGGGCTACGCGCCGGAGGTCATCGTAGAGCAGGCGAAGGAGCTGGGGGCGGACCTCATCACCATGGGCACCCACGGGCGCACCGGCCTGCGTCACCTCCTCCTCGGCTCGACGGCGGAGCGGGTGGTGCAACACGCCGAGTGCCCGGTGCTGACGGTGCGGCTGGAGAAAGACGGCGACTGAACGCACCTGCCTGACGCACGCGATCGACGCACGCAACCGACGCACGCAGTCGTCCCCGGCGGGCGCCGCGGGCGGCTTCCGGGGTCAGCGAATTCGGTTTGTGGGGGTATGGGCGGGGGGAGGGAAAGTACTGGCGGAGAGGGAGGGATTCGAACCCTCGGTTCGGGTTATCCCCGAACAACTGCTTAGCAGGCAGCCCTGTTCGACCACTCCAGCACCTCTCCGCGAGACCCTGCCAGGGCCATAGGCCCCGCAGGGATCGAAGATTGTACGCCGGAGCGTCCCACAAGTCAAAGTCTCCGGCCTCCTCAGCGGGGGCGCTGGCGGCGCGTTAGACTAGCGGGGCCGCTCCGCGCCGCCACCCTCGCACCCACCCACCCGACGACAGGAAACCGCCCCAAGATGAGCCTCGACCGCCGCGCCGACGACCTGGATCAGCTCGCCATCGACACCATCCGCTTCCTCTCCGTCGATATGGTGGAGAAGGCCAACTCCGGCCACCCCGGGGCCCCCATGGGCCAGGCCCCGATGACCTACTGGCTGTGGTCGCGCCACCTGCGCTACGACCCGTCGGCGCCGCGCTGGCCGAACCGGGACCGCTTCATCCTCTCCTGCGGCCACGCCTCGGCGCTGCTCTACTCCATGCTCCACCTCGCCGGCTACCCGCTGTCGATGGCCGAGCTGAAGCGCTTCCGCCAGCTCGGCTCGATGACGCCGGGGCACCCGGAGCGCGAGCCGGAGTTAGGCATCGAGACCACCACCGGGCCGCTGGGCCAGGGGATCTCCAACGCCGTCGGCGTCGCCATGGCTGAGCGCATGCTGGCGGCCCGCTTCAACCGCGACGACTTCCCGGTCTTCGACTTCAAGGTGTGGGTCAACGCCAGCGACGGCGACCTGATGGAGGGCGTGGCCTCGGAGGCGTGCTCGCTGGCCGGCCACCTGGAGCTGGGCAAGCTCAACGTCCTCTACGACTCGAACCACATCACCATCGACGGCCCGACGCCGCTGGCCTACTCGGAGGACGCCTGCCAGCGCTTCGCGGCCTACGGATGGCACGTCCAGCACGTCGAGGACGGCAACGACACGGAGGCGCTGGAGGCGGCGATCACCGCCGCCGAGGCGGAGACCGGCCGGCCGTCGCTGATCGCGGTGCGCACGGTCATCGGCTACGGCAGCCCGGAGAAGGCGGGCACCGCCGACGCCCACGGCTCGCCCCTGGGCCCGGACGAGGTGGTGGCGACGAAGAAGAACCTCGGCTGGCCGCTGGAGCCCACTTTCCTCATCCCCGAAGAGGTGCGGGAGCGCTTCGAGGAGGCGGCCGGCCCCGGCGCCAGCGAGCGGCAGTCGTGGGAGGAGATGATGGAGCGCTACCGGGAGGCCCACCCGGAGCTGGCCGCCGACCTCGACCAGCGCCTGGCCGGCGAGCTGCCGGAGGACTGGGACGGGGATCTCCCCGCCTACGCGCCGGGGGACGGCCCGCTGGCCACCCGCAAGGCGTCCGGCGCGGCGCTGAACGCCCTGGCCGAGCGCCTGCCCCGGCTGATCGGCGGCTCGGCGGATCTGGCGCCTTCGAACAACACCCTGATCGACGGCGAGGAGGCGTTTGAGGCCGGCAACCCCGGCGGCCGCAACCTCCACTTCGGGGTGCGCGAGCACGCCATGGGGGCGATCATGAACGGCATGTCCCTGTCCGGCCTGCTGATCCCCTACGGCGGCACCTTCATGATCTTCTCCGACTACATGAAGCCGCCGATCCGGCTGGCCGCGCTGATGGAGCTGCCGGCGATCTACGTCTTCACCCACGACTCCATCTTCCTCGGCGAGGACGGACCCACCCACCAACCGGTGGCCCAGCTCGCCTCGCTGCGAGCGGTGCCCGACCTGGTGGTGCTGCGCCCCGCCGACGCCAACGAGACGGTGGCCGCCTGGCGGGTGGCCATCGAGCGCCAGCACGCGCCGACGGCGCTGTCGCTGACCCGGCAGAAGGTGCCGGTGCTGGAAGGCTCCGCCGAGAAGGCCGCAGACGGCGTGCGCCGCGGCGCCTACGTCCTGGCCGACCCGGCCGACGGCGCCGAGCCGGAGCTGCTGCTCCTGGCCACCGGCTCGGAGGTCTGGGTGATCAAGGAGGCGCAGGAGAAGCTGGCTGAGGAGGGGATCGCGGCGCGGGTGGTCTCCATGCCCTCCTGGGAGCTCTTCGCCGCCCAGGACCAGGACTACCGGGACGAGGTGCTGCCGCCGTCGGTGACCAAGCGCCTGGGCGTCGAGGCCGGCGCCTCCCTCGGCTGGCACCGCTGGGTCGGCCCGGAGGGCGCGGTCCACGCCGTCGACCGCTTCGGCACGTCGGCCCCCTGGCAGGACGTCGCCGAGGCCTACGGGTTCACGCCGGAGAAGATCGCCGAGAAGGCGCGGAAGCTCCTCGGCGTCGAGCGCAAGAAGGCCTGAAGACCCAGGGGTCGGGAGCGACACAAGAGGTGACCGGAGAGACCATCACCGAGCCGACCGTCGTGGCGGTGAGCCGCCGCCGGGGCCACGCCGTCTCGAAGCACCTCCAGTTGGCCATCCGGCTCCTCGCCGGCCTCGGCGTCCAGGGCGACGCCCACTGCGGCGAGACGGTGCAACACCGCTCCCGGGTGCGCCAGAACCCCGACCAGCCCAACCTGCGCCAGGTGCACCTGATCCACGGCGAGCTCCACGACGAGTTGCGCGAGGCCGGCTTCGACGTCGGCCCAGGCGAGATGGGCGAGAACGTCACCACCCGCGGCATCAACCTGCTGGCGCTGCCCCGGGGCGCCCGCCTCCACCTCGGCGCCGACGCGGTGGTCCAGGTCACCGGCCTGCGCAACCCGTGCAGTCAGCTCGACGGCCTGCAGCAGGGGCTAATGGCCGCCACCCTGGATCGCGACCCGGATGGGGAGTTGGTGCGTAAGGCGGGGGTGATGGGGATCGTGCTGGAAGGCGGGACGGTGCGGCCGGGGGACTTGGTGAGCGTTGAGCTGCCGGAGTTGCCGCACCAGCGGCTTGATCGGGTCTGAGGGGGACGGGAGGATTGATCCCGGCCCTGCCGCAGGGTGCTGTCCATGAATTCGGCATGGCCCGGAGCCGTGTAAGCCTCGATCTTCTCGACAGCCTCCAGAATGTGCCCCAGGTAAAGCGCGTCTTCTTCCGAGGCAGACGTCATAGCGGCACCGCCTCCTCCAGCACACGGTCACGGATGTAGGGCGAGAGAGCACGGTCCGTCACGACATCGACGGAACAGTGGAGGAGATCTTCGACGTCCTGTTTCAAACCCACGATGTCGAGGAGGGAGCGACCTGACTCCAACGAAATCAAGAGATCTAGGTCACTGCCTGGAGTGGCCTCACCTCGAGCCCTAGATCCGAAGATCCTGACGTTGCGGGCACCATGAACCTCCGCCAAGCGAAGAATCTCATCGCGGTGCCGAGTAACAGACGAATCGGGCATCAGGAGGTCCTTTCTAACGCCGCATCAGACGGTAGGCGATGTCGCGGCCGAGGCCGCCCATGGCTAGGCGGATCCAGAGGTGGGCCAGGGGCTCCAGGTCGCGGGCCATCTTCAGGGGGCCGGCATCGACGGGGTCGAAGCCGAGGTCGGTGGCCAGGGCATGCACTGTTGCTTTGGCATCCTCGTCGTCGCCGCAGTGGAAGTCGGTGACGGGGCCGTCCGAGTAAGCCGGGTCGGCCATGTTGGTGAAACCGGTGGAGCAGAAGGCTTTGACCACCCGGGCGTTGTCGGCCAGCTCGGCCACCCGCTCGCCGCCGGAGGTGGTGTGGCCACGGGTCAGCTCCAGGTCGTCGTCCAGCGGGTTGGTGGCGTCGATCAACACCTTGCCGCCGAAGTCGCCCAGGTCATCCAGAACCTCCTCCACCGCCTCCCAGGGGAGCGCCAGCAGCACCGCCTCGCCGAAGTCCACCGCCTGTCGTAGCGTGTCGGCGCAGGCCCGCTTGCCGGCCTCGTCGAGGAGTGTCTGCACCTTGGCCGCCGCCGGGTCGCGCACCCCGAACAACACCTGGTGCCCCGCCTTCGCCCAGCCCTTGCCGAGGGTCCCACCGACGCTGCCCGCTCCCAGAATACCGATCTTCATTCGCTTCCCTCTTTCACTCGGTGAGCAGGGATTCAACCGCAGAGCGCAGGGGTGGCAGTTCGTCCTGGGTAACCTTCCAGACCGCTTGCAGGTCGATGCCCGCATAGTCATGAACAAGAACATCCCGGGTACCCGCCACCAGGCGCCAGGGCACGTCTGGCCGTCGATGACGAATCTCCGTGGACAGCCTCTTCACCGCCTCACCCATGACCTGTAGTTGGCGGATGACCGCATCCTGGTGCACCGACGACTCCATGAAGACCTCGTGACCTACGGAAGCGTATTGCTCACACTTCTCGATGGCCTGGAGGATGTGGAGCAGATAGACCTTGTCCCCACCTTTTGGCGTCACAGGGGTATCGCCTCTGCAAGGACTCGGTCACGGATGTAAGGCGACAGGGCGCGATCCGTGACCACGTCCACGGGACACTGCAGAAGGTCCTCCACGTCGAGCTTGAGAGCCACGAGGTCGAAGAGGGAGCGTTCCGGTCCCAGGGAAATCAACAGGTCGAGGTCGCTCTCCGGCCCCGCTTCACCCCGGGCATGGGAACCAAACACCCGCACCTTGCTCGCTCCATGCGTCCGAGCCAGACGCAGAATCTCGGCTCGATGGACTACTAAGGAATCACTGGGCATCGCTCTATCGTTCTCCAATGAACTCAAGATTGGCGGAGGGGGTGGGATTCGAACCCACGGATGGCGTGAACCATCGGCGGTTTTCAAGACCGCTGCATTCGACCACTCTGCCACCCCTCCGCAGGATGTCTCAACGCGATTCTACTGCGCTGACTTCCACCGGCTGGCCGGAGAAGGCGGCGTTGCCGGTCAGCTCGTCGATGCGCCGGGTGTCGTTCAAGTCGTTGACGCTGGCCCCGGGCTTGGCGCGGGCCACCTCCAGCTCAACGCCGTCGCCGGCGTGGCCGAAGCCGTGGGGCATGGAGACGACGCCGGGCATCATGGCGTCGGTGACCTCCAGCGGCACCACGGTGGCGCCGACGCCGGAGGCGACCCGCACGTCGTCCCCGTCGGCCAGGCCGAGGCGGGCCGCGTCGTCGGGGTGCATCAGCAGGGTGCAGCGGTCCGCGCCCTTCATCAACCGCGGGTAGTTGTGCATCCAGGAGTTGTTGGAGCGCACCTGACGGCGGCCGATAAGGGTCAATCCGCCATTGCGCGAGGCCCAGGCGGCGGAGACCTCCTCGCCGCGCTGGCGCAGCCGGCCGACGTCGGCCACCAGAACCTCCGGCGCCAGGGCGATGCGCCGGCCCTCGGTGCGCAGGCGATCCGGCAGGCAGGGCTCCAACGCCCCCAGGTCGATGCCGTGGGGGTGGCGCCTCAGCGTCTTGAGCGACAGCCCGTCCCGCCACGGCAGGAAGCCCTTGCCGTACGGCCCGACGCGCAGCGCGAGGTCGAGCAGGACGTGGGGCCCCCGGGAGGCCACCGCCCGCCACAGGCGGGTGGCGAGCTTCGGCTTCGGCGCCAGCCGCTTCTGCAACTCCAGCAGGATCTGCCAGTCGTGGCGGGCATCGTCCGCCGGCTCGAACAGCGGCTGGTTGTAGCGCGCCGTGTTGCGGATCGCCAGGGCGTGGAAGGCGAGGTCGTAGTGGTCGTGCTCCAGCGCCGCGGTGGGCGGCAGGATGACGTCGGCGTGGCGGGTGGTCTCGTTGACGTAGAAGTCGATGCAGACGACGTGCTCGGCCTCCGCCAGGGCGCGGCCCAGGCGGTCCCCCTCCGGCGTCGACAGCACCGGGTTGCCCGCCGAGGTGACGAGCGCCCGGATGGCGCCCGCCTCCATGTCTTCAGCCAGGCTCGCCACCGGCAGCTCGCCGCCGAACTCCGGCAGGCCGCGGACGTGGCTCTGCCAGCGGCGGAAGCTACCGCCCCTTTTCTTCTGCGCCACGATGTCCACCGCCGGCCGCGGGAACATGGCGCCGCCGGGGCGGTCGAGGTTGCCGGTGACCACGTTGACCACCTGCACCAGCCACTGGCACAGGCCGCCGAACTCCTGCGTCGAGACCCCCATGCGGCCGTAGCAGACGGCGCCGTCGGCGGCGCAGAAGTCCCGCGCCAGGTCGCGCACCGTCGCCGCCGGCACGCCGGTGATCCCTGCGGTCCTCTCCGGCGGGAACTCCTCCGCCAGCTCGCGCACCGCTTCCAGGCCGTCGGTGAACCCAGCCAACCGGCCCGGCGCGTCCAGGCCCTCGGCGAAGATCACCTGGAGGAGGGAGAAGAGGAGCCAGGCGTCGGTGCCGGGGCGGACGAAGACGTGCTCGCCGGCCAGCTCCGCCGTCTTGGTGCGCCGCGGATCGACCACCACCACCCGGCCGCCCCTCTCGCGCACCGCCTTCAGCCGCTTCTTGACGTCCGGGGCGGTCATCAGGCTGCCGTTGGAGACCGCCGGGTTGCCGCCGAGGCAGAGGAAGAAGTGGGTGCGGTCGAGATCCGGCACCGGCAGCAGCAGGACGTGGCCGTACATGAAGTAGCCGGCGAAGTGGTGCGGCAACTGATCGACGCTGGTGGCGCTGTAGCGGTGCTTGGTGCGGAGCGCCCGGATCAGCGGCGGGCCGTAGAGCAGGCTGCCGTAGTTGTGGACGTTGGGGTTGCCGCTGTAGACCGCCGCCGCGTCCCGGCCGTGGCGCTCCTGGACCCGGCGCAGCCCCGAGGCGGCGCGGTCGAACGCCTCGTCCCAGGAGATCCGCCGCCAGCCACCGTCGGCCGTCTTGGCCACCGGGTGGCGCAACCGGTCCGGGTCGGTGTGGATGTCCTGCAGCGCCACCGCCTTGGGGCAGATGTGGCCTCGGCTGAACGGATCGTCGTCGTCTCCACGGATGGAGACCACCTTGCCGCCCTCGGCGCGGATCTCCAGGCCGCACATCGCCTCGCACAGGTTGCAGGAGCGGAAGTGCGTGATCTCACGGCGGGCACCGGCGGTCATGGCGGCTCCTGTCTCGGTGGAGGTGGGGAAGCTGGGGTGGGGCTGGTGCCGCGGCGCCTTCCCCCGCGGTCAGCTCGGCGGGGTCACGTCTCCAGCCCCGCCACGGCGGTGATCCGCTCCATCCCCCCCATGTAGGGGCGCAGCGGCTCCGGCACGGTCACCGTGCCGTCCTCGCGCTGGTAGTTCTCCAGGATGGCGACCACGGTGCGGCCGACGGCCAGGCCGGAGCCGTTCAAGGTGTGCAGGTGGCGCGGCTTGCCGCCGCCCTCGGGGCGGAAGCGCAGGTTGGCCCGGCGCGCCTGGAAGTCGAGGAAGTTGGAGCAGGAGGAGATCTCGCGGTAGGCGTCCTGGCCGGGCAGCCAGACCTCCAGGTCGTAGGTCTTGGCGGAGCTGAAGCCGACGTCGCCGGTGGCCAGCGTCACCCGCCGGTAGGGCAGCTCCAGCGCCTCCAGCACCGCCTCGGCGTGGCCGGTGAGCTCCTCCAGCGCCTCCCAGGAACGGTCCGGGTGGCTGAAATGGACCAGCTCCACCTTGTTGAACTGGTGCTGGCGGATCAGGCCCCGGACGTCCTTGCCGTAGGAGCCCGCCTCGCTGCGGAAGCAGGGCGTGTAGGCGCAGTAGCGGCGCGGCAGGGCGGCCTCCTCCAGCAACTCGTCGCGGTGCAGGTTGGTCACCGGCACCTCGGCGGTGGGGGCCAGGTACCAGTCGGTCCCCTCCAGGCGGAAGGCGTCCTCGGCGAACTTGGGGAGCTGGCCGGTGCCGAACATGGAGTCGGCGTTGACGATGAACGGCGGCAGCACCTCGGTGTAGCCGTGGCGGTCGGCGTGGAGATCGAGCATGAACTGGATCAGCGCCCGCTCCAGCCGGGCGCCGCCGCCGAAGTAGGCGGTGAAGCGGGCGCCGGTGACCTTGGCGCCGCGCTCGAAGTCGAGGATGCCGAGCTCCGGGCCCAAGTCCCAGTGAGCCTCGGGCTCGAAGCCCTCGGCGGCGAAGTCCCGCGGCTCCCCCACCGTCTTCTCCACCCGGTTGGCGGACTCGTCGGCGCCCTGCGGCAGGCTGTCGTCGGGCAGGTTGGGCAGGCCGCGCTCCAGGGCGTCGGCCTCCTCCTCGATGCCGGCCAGGCGCTCCTCCAGCGCCTCGATCTTCCCCTTGACCTCGCCGACGGCGGCGATCTGGGCCTCGGCGTCGCCACCCTCCCGCTTGATCTGGCCGATGGCCTTGCTGGCCTCGTTGCGTTGCCGTTTCAGGTCTTCGACCTCGACGAGGAGCTGGCGCCGGTCCTCGTCCAGGGAGAGCCAGCGGTCGTACTCGCCGGCGTCGGCACCGCGGGCGGCGAGACCGGCCCGGACGCGGTCGGGATGGTTGCGGAGAAGGTCGCGAGAAAGCATGGGAGGGCAGTGTAACGGCGCCTTCCAGGCGGGTCAATCGAGGCCCGGAGGGCGCGCGGCGGCCCACGGGGAAAGGGGCCCGGGACGCGGCGTGGGGGCGGGGCCCGGGACGGCGCCGCCGCCCCAATCGTAGGAGTGAGTGACGACACCGGCCTGGGAATGAGGTCAACGAAAAACCCATCCGGGCCCGGCGCCGAATACAATCCCCCACGATGGCTTCCCTGACCGACCACCCCGATCATCCCGACCGCAACGCCCCGAGCCGTGCCCCGAGCCGTGCCCCGGCCCGCCACCGGATGAAGGCCGTAGGACCGGTGGCGGCCGGCTTCGCGGTGGCCGTGGCGGCCGGCGCCGCCATCGCCGGCCTGGGCCGCTTCGTAGACGACCCGGCGGCGGCGGCCGAGGCCGCCTACCTGGCCACCCTGACGGTGCTGCT
>Ga0102947_1000665_pt1 | contig 12040 bp, 11 predicted proteins | sample SalPon2A_A_D2_MG_FD_78210 | JGI IMG/M metagenome (GOLD analysis project Ga0102947, IMG submission 78210) | Soil microbial communities from South San Francisco under conditions of wetland restoration - Salt Pond MetaG R2A_A_D2_MG | ecosystem: Environmental > Terrestrial > Soil > Wetlands | place... | reverse complement strand
CTTATTTGATATTTGACATCCGAATCTTTTGTCCAGTCCTCTACACGAAAAAGTGCAGACCAACCCAGGTCATTTACAGAAACCACTTGTATTTCCTTCCAGGAATCCCCCTCCTGGATAGCTAAGCGTACATCCCTGGTCTCATCGGGATACAAAGGGTATAATTGAGCACTGAGTTTTAATGTGGCGTCGGACACGGTATAAATACCAAAGGCGACCACACTATCCCTGCCTACCTTTAAGTCAATAATCGGATTATCGGCCCTGTTCCACCAGTCATTGACGGCAAGGGTATCCAAAGCTGTGAACGGCGCCAGGACCGGGGGCTGCAGATTTTTTTTCTGTTCAGAACAACTTCCCAGCAATAATAAGGGTAATGCCATCCAAATGATTAATCTCATAAAATTCGTTTAAAGGGTTAATTTATGTAAGTTGTGGCAACTATTGAGGACGCACCTGAAGGAAAAAAGCCAGGCGCTACCAATTTATAAATGTATTAATTTATTGAATGGAAAACCCAAAGCGACCCAAACTCCTGTTTATATACAACGCCAAATCGGGTCTTGGGAACCTCCTGCTGGACGGTGCGCATAAAATATTCAGCCCGTCTACCTACGCCTGTAGCCTTTGCGATATCACCTATGGCAACTTCAGGGAAAACACAAAGTGGAAAAAGTTCAGAGAGCAGAGCGGCCTGGAAATGACATTTATCTATAAAGACGTATTCCGGAAACAATACGCCTCCAAGTTTGGCCATCACTTCACATTTCCAATCGTCCTTGAAGCCAGCGGAGAAGACCTGCAGGTGTTGATCCGTACCGGGGAACTGAATGAAATGCGCGGGGTATCCGAGCTGATACATTTGGTAAGTGAAAGGATCAAAGCGGGCTAATATCATGGGTTAGGCATCGCTTTCATTTCTGGTTGGGATACCAATTTTAAGCCAAAGAATTCGGTTGCTGCAACCATCTTTTACAATATGATGGGGGTTTACGGGTCTGGCCCGCTATTCAATTACCACGAAATTCCCTTCACCCGTATTAAAAAAAGCACGGTTGATGGCTTCTATATATCCCAACACCTCTTCCCGGCCCAGATTTTGTGTCGATGAGGTTACAAAGGAAGGAGGAGCTTCTTCCCAATCCATGTTGAGTAATTCTTCTATATAGGCCGCTACATGAGATGCTATAGTTTTTGGTTTCAGCTTATCCGCCTTTGTAAAAATGATGGAAAAAGGGATCATATTTTCGCCCATCCATACCATGAATTCGAGGTCAATTTTTTGAGGTGCATGCCGTATATCGACTAAAACAAAGGCGTTTACCAATTGTTTGCGCTTTCTGAAGTAATCTGTGATGTACCTTTGGAATACTTTTTTCTCTTTTTTGGAAACCCGGGCATACCCATAACCGGGAAGGTCAACAAGGAACCAGTTCCCATTGATTTTAAAATGGTTGATTAGCTGCGTTTTACCAGGCCTTCCAGAGGTTTTCGCCAGATTTTTACGCCCTGTGAGCATATTGATCAGGGAGGATTTCCCGACATTAGACCGACCAATAAATGCGTACTCAGGCAGTGGTTCAGCAGGGCACTTTTCCACACTGGAATTGCTCACCACAAAGTCGGCCGACTTTATTTTCATCCGGAAAGAATTTAGAAATTACGTTTCTTCAGCCAGGCGTTCAGGATGGTATTAAATTCGTTGGGGTGCTCCATCATGGGGGCATGACCGCATTTTTCGATCCAGAAAAGTTCGGAATCGGGCAATAATTCATGAAATTCTTCGGCGACGTTCGGCGGGGTCACGGTATCGTTCTTTCCCCATATGATACAGGTAGGTGTTTTCATTTTTGGCAGGTCCCTGGACATGTTGTGCCGAATAGCGCTTTTTGCTATAGCAAGGGTCTTTACCAACTTCATCCTGTCGTTGACGGTGGCAAAAACTTCATCTACAATTTCCTTGGTGGCCACTTCCGGATCGTAGAAGACATCCTGCGCTTTCTTTTTGATAAATTCATAATCCCCCCTTTTGGGATACCCATCGCCCATAGCGCTTTCATACAGACCAGAGCTGCCGGTTATTACGAGCGCCCGGACCATATTAGGATAGAGTTTGGTATGGAGCAACCCAACATGACCTCCCAGGGAATTGCCCAGCAGGATGACGTCTTTGAGCCCCTTATATTCAATGAATTTTTCCAGGAATTTGGCAAAATTCTTGACGTTTGTTTTAAGCATGGGCATTCCGTAAATGGGCAGTTCCGGTACCAGTACTTTGTACCCTTTATCTGGAAAATAACTGGTTACCCCATGAAAATTACTCAAGCCGCCCATCAGCCCGTGAAGAATAATCATTGGAGTGCCTTCCCCGACTTCTATATACCTGAATTTAGCTTCGGTAATAATTTTATCTTTCATTAAGGACAGCTTCTGGTATTAGTTCGCAAATATAGGCATTTCCCAATAATACAAATACCTTTGTACATCTGGATGCCACTATTCCTCGCGCGCTTTAAGGCCTTGACCGCCTGTTTTTTTACCACCCAGCGGGCATCCCATATTTTCGATGAATTCTGACGGAAAGAACGGAAAAAATCTAAAATTTTTTTCAACAAAGTGGTAATTTGTGGTAATTTGTGGTAATAAATTCTATATATTTGAGTTTATAATTAACAAACTGACCAACTTTAGGTGATAAGTTTCATTGGAACATATGAGTGTAAGGCCGATGTTAAGGGGCGGGTAATGATTCCTGTGACACTTAAAAATCAAATGGCCCCTGTTCTGAACAAGGGCTTTGTTATTAAACGCTCTGTTTTTCAGCCCTGCCTGGAACTATATCCCATGGATGAGTGGAATTTGCTGATGGAGAAAATGAATAAGAAAAACAGGTTCAAAAAAAAGAACAACGATTTTATACGAAGATTTTCGGCCGGGGTAAAACCTGTCGAGATCGATGCTACCGGAAGGTTACTTATTCCCAGAAACCTCGTGTCAATTGCCGGAATTAAAAAGGAGGTTGTACTTAGTTCTGCTATCAATATCATCGAAATCTGGGATAAGGATAGTTACGAAAAAGTGCTTGATGAGACCGCCGAAAATTTTGCGGCACTTGCAGAAGAGGTAATGGGGGATGATGGGGACGAGCTATCATAATCCGGTATTGTTGAAAGAGTCCGTAGACGGACTTAACATCGAGGGGAACGGAATTTATGTGGATGTCACCTTCGGCGGTGGCGGACATTCCAGGGAAATATTGAGTCGGCTGGGAAAAAAGGGAAAATTGTTTGCATTCGATCAGGATGAAGATGCAATGGCCAATACAATAGATGATGTACGGTTTGTCCTCGTCAATGAAAATTTCAGGTACATCACCCAGTTTTTAAAGTTCTATGGCATACGGAAAGTCGACGGGATCCTTGCAGATTTTGGCGTTTCCTCCCACCAGTTCGATGTGCCCGGGCGTGGTTTTTCCACACGTTTTGATGCAGATCTGGATATGAGGATGAGCAAAAAGAACAGTGTATCTGCCTATGATGTCGTAAACAAGTATTCCTATGACGACCTGCGGAACGTATTGTATAAATACGGGGATTTAAAAAATGCAGATGCCATCGCGGCAACCATCGTGGAACAAAGGGACAATGATCCAATTAAAACCACTGCGGAATTAAAGATGGCCCTGCAGCGATTTTTGCCTCCGTCCAGGGCTCATAAGATATTAGCCCAGATTTATCAGGCTATCCGCATTGAGGTGAACCAGGAGATAGATGCAATTGAGGAATTTCTGTTGCAAACAGCCGGGTTGTTGCACAGCGGGGGCAGGTTGAGCATAATAAGCTACCATTCCCTCGAAGACCGGTTGGTAAAACGCTTCATTCGGGCCGGGCTTTTTGAGCGGGAGCCGGAAAAAGATTTTTATGGCAATATATCGGTTCCTTTCAGGAAAATTGGAGGCCTGATAAAACCGTCACCGGATGAGATTAGAAGCAATAACAGGGCGAGGAGTGCCAGGCTTAGAATAGCAGAGCGCATTTGAATATAGGTAGGTTGAATTAAATGGAACAAACTAAAGCATCAACCTTCATTTTAACAGGAAGGCTTTAAGATATAAAAATGAGAAAGGGAATTTTAGACATTTTAAAAGGAAAGTTTCTGGTGAGCGGAGATGCACCTAAAAATTGGCTCTTCATCATCTTCGCTTCCTTTCTTGCCACCGTCATGATTGGCAGTGCCCATAGTGCGGATCGTAAGGTCCACAAAGTCGCCGCGTTGAACGAGGAGGTAAAGGAATTGAGAAGTGAATTTGTGGATCTGCACAAGGACCTGCAACGGTTAAAACTCGAGTCGAAAATAACGGAAGTTCTGGAGGTAGATGAACTGTACCCCTCTGAGACTCCACCTAAAAAAATAAGGGTCAAATCCAAAAAGCACTAAGTGGCAATCACTGAAAAAAACATATTGACGAGGTTGTATGTAGTGGCAGGTTGCCTATTCCTGTTTGCTATTGCGGTTGTGGTAAAATTGGTGAGCATTCAGATGATCCATGGGGACAAGTATAAGGCCCTTGCGATGAAGCGAACTGAAAAAATGTTCACGATTGCTCCAAATCGCGGGAATCTCTACTCCGACGATCACAGTCTGTTAGCGACCTCGGTCTCCAGGTATACCATTCGCTTTGATGCGATGACGGTTAAAAACAGTGATTTCGAGGCTGAGGTGCGTCCCTTGTCAGAAGATCTGGGCAGGCTGCTGAAAAAACCGGCGGAGCATTACGAAAAAATATTGAGGAAGGCCAAGGTCAACGAAAACAGGTACGCCCTGATAGCGAGGAACCTGGACTACTCCGAATATATAGAAGTCAGGGACTTCCCCCTTTTTAATAAAGGTCCGTACAAGGGGGGCTTTATTGCCGAACACAAAACTGTCAGGGAACATCCGCTTGGAAAAATTGCGGAGCGCAGTGTAGGCTATGAACGGATTGATGAAAACGGTTATATCACCAGGGTAGGGCTGGAAGGTGCATTCGGGCAATATTTACGTGGGGTTGAGGGCAAAAGGCTGAAGCAAAAGATCGCCAAAGGCCAATGGAAACCTATTGGCCTCGATAATATTGTTGAACCCAAAGACGGATATGATGTCGTTTCGACGATCGATATCAACATTCAGGACATTGCACATCACGCCTTGTTGGCACAGTTGGAAAAATACAAGGCAGATCACGGTTGTGTGATCGTGATGGAGACCAGGACCGGTGAAATTAAAGCCATTTCCAACCTGGGCAGGACCGAGGATGGGAAATACTATGAAAAACTCAACTATGCCATAGGGGAATCCCATGAACCGGGGTCCACATTTAAGTTGATGTCCATGGTAGCCGCACTGGAGGACAAAGTAGTAGACACCAGTATGATCATTGATACTGAAAAAGGCCGGTGGCGGGTATACGACCGCATTGTCAGGGATGCCAAACACGGGGGTTATGGCAAGATATCGGCAGCTAAGGCCTTCGAGGTTTCCTCCAACACTGCATTTGCCAAAATGATCCATAACGGATATAAGAAAAAACCGGCCGTTTTTGTCAACCGGCTTATGAATATGGGACTTCACAGGGAATTGGGAATGCCCATAAAGGGTGAAGGGAAGCCCGTCTTGCGGTATCCGGGCGATAAAGGATGGTCCGGTATTTCGCTGGCCTGGATGTCTCACGGGTACGAAGTATCTCTCACGCCCTTACAGACACTCGCGTTTTATAACGCAATCGCGAACGACGGTGAAATGCTCCGGCCAAGACTGATCAAAGAAGTCAAGGAGGGGAATAAGATCATATACAAATTCGAAAAGGAAATCCTTAATCCGTCCATCTGTTCACGGGAAACGGTAGCCATTACACAGCAACTCCTTAAAAATGTGGTTGAGAAAAAATACGGAACCGGCCACGGGCTTTATTCCCCCAATTTTTCCATGGCGGGTAAAACCGGTACGGCCCAGAAAAACTATGTGTCCCGCGATCCTGATAAACTTAAGTACATCTCCACTTTTGCAGGATATTTTCCTGCTGAAGACCCAAAATTCTCCTGTATTGTCGTCATCCATGAACCTGATAAGGGCGTGGGTTATTACGGAGCAGACGTTTCTGGTCCGGTATTTAAGTCAGTCGCCAGAAAGATATATGCCAATAACCCGCTGATCGACGAGGTTGAATCCCTTGAAACGGTAAGCCCGAAGCTCGATACCAGCTATCAGAAATTTTACGCAGAAGCTCAGAAGAAATACAACAAAGTTCCCAATGTAACAGGGATGTGTGGCATGGATGCCATTTCGATCCTGGAGAATTTAGGTTTGAAGGTGGAGATAAAGGGCAACGGGAAAGTAAAAAAACAATCCATTGCTCAGGGAACCGACCTGGATAAGGTTACAAAAATAGTACTCGAACTTTCATGAAGTCACTGAAGGACATATTGTATGGAGTGGGCCTTATGGCTGTAAGCGGTTCAACGAACATTATGGTGAATTCCGTTTGCTTTGATTCAAGAAAGGTAAGGAAGAATGATGTATTTGTGGCCATCAAAGGGACTGTTACCGATGGTCATGAATTTATTAAAAGCGCCATCCGATCCGGGGCGAATACGGTGGTCTGTGAAGCTCTTCCGGAAAAAATGGAAGATGATGTCACTTATATTGAAGTGCGCAACGGAAATACTGCGCTGGCCATCATGGCTTCCAACTTCTATGATAACCCGTCCAAAAACCTGAAACTGATCGGGGTAACGGGGACGAATGGGAAGACTACAATAAGCAGTTTGCTGTATCAATTGTTCAAAAAGGCGGGCTATAAAGTCGGGTTGCTGTCTACCATTAAGATCATTGTGGATGAAAAGGAATACGAAACGGGTCATACAACCCCGGATGCACTTACCATTAATAAATATCTCCGGCTGATGAATGTTGCCGGTGTGGAATTTTGTTTTATGGAGGTGAGTTCTCATGGTATCCACCAAAAGAGAACGGAAGGACTTGTCTTTGAAGGCGCCATATTTACAAATCTCACGCACGATCATCTGGATTACCACAAGACCTTTGCAGCCTACCGGGATACTAAAAAGAAGCTCTTCGATGATCTTTCTAAAAATGCCTTTGCGCTTGTCAACCTCGATGATAAGAATGGCCTTGTAATGCTTCAGAATACGAAGGCCAAAAAATACACCTATGCCCTGAAGACCTATGCTGATTACAGGGCGCAGATCCTTGAAAATCAATTTAATGGCCAACTGCTTAAAATTGATGACAACGAGCTTTGGACAAAGCTCATCGGGCATTTCAACGCCTATAATGTTTTGGCGACATACGCCACAGCAGACCTGATGGGATTGGAAAAAATAGAGATCCTCCGGCTTTTAAGCGAATTGGAAAATGTGGACGGAAGGTTTCAATATTACATATCAAAGGAAAGAATTACGGCTATAGTCGATTATGCCCATACGCCGGACGCCTTAAAAAATGTACTTGATACAATCAATGCATTGAGGACTGGAAATGAAAACGTCATCACCGTAGTGGGGTGTGGTGGTGATCGTGACAAGTCTAAGCGTCCGGTAATGGGTCATATCGCTTCTGATATGAGCAACAAGGCCATATTTACCTCGGATAATCCGAGAACGGAATCTCCAACGGCCATTATAGAAGAGATGGAGGCCGGCGTGGAGCCGCAGAATATTAAAAAGATCCTGTCCATTGAGAACAGGAAGCAGGCGATCAAAACTGCCTGTCAGATGGCGATTGCCAATGATATTATCCTGGTGGCGGGCAAGGGGCATGAGACCTATCAGGAAACCAACGGCAAGCGGACAGATTTCGATGACTTTAAGGTTGTCAGGGAATTGCTGACAAGTCTCAATAAATAGAATAACAGACTCCGGAGCAGAGCGGCTGGATCCCAGCCGCTTAGTATCCGGGTTCACCTAATAGAATTGTAAAAGGATCACAAACACAAGATGCTGTACTACCTGTTCGAATATTTAGAAACAGAATACCAATTCCCGGGGGCCACCTTATTCAGGTTCCTGACCTTCAGGGCGTCCATGGCGGTATTGTTTTCATTGATCTTGGCTACGGCATTCGGAAAAAAAATCATTCTTTTTCTAAGGCGTAAACAGATAGGGGAATCTATCAGGGACCTTGGTCTGGAGGGTCAGGAAAAAAAAGAAGGTACCCCCACCATGGGCGGCCTGATCATCATTTTGTCCACACTCATCCCGGTGCTGTTATTTGCAAAACTCGACAATATCTATGTACTGCTGTTGATCGTGACGACCATGTGGATGGGGACGATCGGTTTTATTGATGATTATATCAAGATTTTTAAAAAGAATAAGAAAGGACTCAAAGGAAGGTTTAAGGTACTGGGTCAGGTAATATTGGGTCTTATGGTCGGTGCAACCCTCTATTTCCATCCCGAAGTGACCATGAAGGAGAAGGACAAGACGATTATCACCGAGCGATTTCAGGTTGAAGAGGTACCCGGCCTTGAAGTGAAGTCTATTAAAACCAATGTCCCGTTCTTTAAAGACAATGAATTGGATTATACTGATATTATTTCCTGGATTGGCGACGGGGCGGAGAAATATGCCTGGTTGCTTTTTATTCCCATCGTAATCTTTATTGTTACGGCAGTCTCCAATGGCGCCAACCTCACCGATGGCATCGATGGACTTGCCGCCGGAATTTCTGCGATCATTGCGCTTACCCTGGGCATTTTTGCATGGGTTTCGGGGAATATCATTTTCTCGGACTACCTCGACATATTCTATATCCCCAGGGCCGGGGAACTATTGGTTTTTATAGCTGCATTTGTTGGAGCGCTCGTTGGCTTTTTATGGTACAACGCTTTCCCGGCACAAGTATTTATGGGGGATACCGGAAGTTTAACCATCGGGGGTGTCATTGCGGTCATCGCGATCATAGTCCGTAAAGAATTGCTTATCCCGGTGCTCTGCGGAATTTTCTTTGCAGAGTCATTGTCGGTCATGGTACAGGTGAGTTATTTTAAATATACAAGGAGGAAATTTGGCGAAGGTAAACGGATTTTCCTGATGTCCCCCTTACATCACCATTATCAGAAAAAAGGGTATCACGAAAGCAAAATAGTGACAAGGTTCTGGATTATCGGGATACTGCTGGCCATTATAACATTTGTGACCTTAAAGGTAAGGTAGATGGATCGTCTGGTCATTTTAGGCGGCGGTGAAAGTGGGGTGGGTACGGCTATTTTAGGAAAACAGAGGGGATACCAGGTGTTTGTTTCCGACACGGGAAAAATAAAGGAAAAGTATAAAAACGTTCTGGAACATTTTGGGATTGAATGGGAAGAGGAAAAACATACGGAGGCCCTGATTTTAAATGCGCAACTGGTGATGAAGAGTCCTGGGATTCCCGATGCCGTTCCATTGGTAAAGAAGTTGGTTGCAGCGAAGATACCTGTGATATCGGAAATAGAGTTTGCATCCAGATACACGGATGCCACCATCATTGGAATTACCGGGAGCAATGGCAAAACGACCACCACGATGCTTACACACCACATTTTAAAGCGCGGTGGCAGGCACGTTGGGATGGCCGGGAATATCGGAGATAGTTTTGCCCGGATGGTTGCGGAACACGATTACGATTTCTATGTCCTGGAGATCAGCAGTTTTCAGCTCGATGGGATCACCGATTTCAGGCCGCATATGGCTATCCTGACCAACATCACACCAGACCATCTGGACCGATACGATGGTTCTTTTGAAAAATATATCGCTTCCAAGTTCAGGATCGCGGAAAACCAGACGGATGAGGATTCATTTATTTACGATGCAGATGATCCGGTGATCACTGCCTGGCTGGAAAAAAACCCTGTTCAACCCAAATTATTGCCCTTTACATTAAAAGGAGAAGTATCTCGGGGGGCCTGTTTAAAAAATAACACTATAGAAATTAAAACGGACAATAAGACCATCAAAATGACAACGGACAATTTGGCCTTGGAAGGAAGGCATAATTTAAAGAATACCATGGCTGCAGCCACCGTGGCTAAACTTATAGGCATCAGGAAGGATACGATTCGTGAAAGTATTGAAAATTTTCAGGGAGCCGCGCATCGGCTGGAAAAAGTACTGAAAATTCATCATGTCCAATATATAAACGACTCAAAGGCAACCAATGTCAATGCCACCTATTATGCCCTGGATAGTCTGAGTACGCCAACGGTTTGGATTGTGGGCGGTGTGGATAAAGGAAATAACTATAAAGAACTGATGCCCCTGGTAAGGGAAAAGGTAAAAGCCATTATTTGTCTGGGCATGGATAATTCTAAAATTAAGGATGCTTTTGGGAATGTGGTGGATTTAATGGTGGAGACTTTTGCGATGAGTGAAGCGGTAAAAGTAGCCTACAAAATAGCGGAACGGGGTGATACAGTCCTATTATCACCTGCCTGTGCCAGTTTTGATCTGTTTGAGAATTATGAGGACAGGGGAAATCAATTTAAGGAAGCCATAAAAAATTTGTAAACATTGCTAGCTTTTTTTAAAAATATCAAAGGAGATAAGGCCATTTGGGGGGTAGTTGCCCTCCTGGCACTGTTTTCCTTTTTACCTGTTTACAGTGCCAGCAGCAACCTGGTCTATGTAGTCGGTAATGGAACCACCACGGGACACCTCATTAAACATGGAATGTTACTGATTCTGGGATTCGGCATCATCTATGGGGTTCACAAAATCCCCACGCATTTTTTTAAGGGGTTATCGATCATAGCCATGCCACTCGTGCTGGTATTGTTGATCTACACCCTGGCACAGGGTACAACCATAGAAGGTGCTAATGCAAGTCGTTGGATTCAGTTACCTCTCGTTGGGATCACCTTTCAAACCTCTAATCTGGCAGCGGTGGTCCTTATGATCTACGTTGCCAGGTATCTGACCAAAATAAAGGAGCAAAAAGTCACTTTTAAGGAGAGTATCCTCCCTTTATGGGTACCTGTTTTTGTCGTGGTAAGCTTAATATTGCCAGCCAACTTTTCAACGGCAGCCATGATCTTCTTTATGGTGATGGTCCTCTGCTATCTTGGAGGATATCCATTAAAATATCTATCGGGAATGGTGGGTGCGGGTCTCCTGGGACTCACCATGTTTGTACTGACCGTGAAGGCAGTGCCTGATATTTTTCCCAACCGGATAGATACCTGGATCAGCAGGGTTGAAAGCTTTTGGGATCCGGCAGATACGGAGGCAGATTATCAAATTGAAAAAGCTAAAATTGCCATTGCTAGTGGTGGGATCATGGGGGCCGGTGCGGGGAAGAGCGTAATGAAGAATTTTCTGCCCCAAAGCTCTTCAGATTTTATTTATGCCATCATCATTGAAGAATATGGACTTATCGGTGGGCTGGCCCTGATGTTCTTCTATTTATTGCTGCTATTCAGGATTGTCGTGGTGGCAAACAGCAACGCAACGATCTTTGGAAAATTGCTGGTGGTTGGTGTGGGATTGCCAATTGTCTTTCAGGCTTTAATGAATATGGCAGTGGCGGTTGAGTTATTCCCGGTAACGGGACAAACGCTACCCCTGATCAGTAGTGGCGGGACTTCCATCTGGATGACGTGCCTGGCCATCGGAATCGTCCTGAGCGCCAGCAACTATGATGGATTACGAAAGGGAAAGAGTACTGAAATTGACGATACAAACCCCTTAGAAGTATTGAGTGGACAACTATAGGTTTATTCTTTCAGGGGGAGGCACGGGAGGACATATATATCCTGCTATTGCCATTGCAAATGAACTGAAAACCAGGTATCCGGAAGCCGAATTTTTATTCGTCGGGGCCAGGGACAGGATGGAGATGGAGAAGGTGCCCCAGGCAGGATACAGGATAAAAGGATTGTGGATTAGCGGGTTACAACGAAAACTAACCCTGAAAAACTTAATGTTTCCAATAAAATTGATCAGTAGTTTGATAAAGGCAAACAACATAGTGTCAAAGTTTAAGCCGCACGTGGTTATCG
>Ga0102947_1000664_pt1 | contig 12087 bp, 9 predicted proteins | sample SalPon2A_A_D2_MG_FD_78210 | JGI IMG/M metagenome (GOLD analysis project Ga0102947, IMG submission 78210) | Soil microbial communities from South San Francisco under conditions of wetland restoration - Salt Pond MetaG R2A_A_D2_MG | ecosystem: Environmental > Terrestrial > Soil > Wetlands | place... | reverse complement strand
TACCAGCTTGACCATTTAATATACCTTTACCAGTAACCGCTATATTCTTTTTGTTGTATGCATAAATCAATGGAGAGTAATTCATAAGCTCAATCCCTTCATATGCGGTATTAACCAAAGGATAGTAATGGCTGGTATCTGTACTGAATAGTATTTCCGATCCTTCTTCCAAATGAAGGTTGACATTATTATCTAAATGAATTGGGCCTGTTAAATATTTGCCTTTGGGTACTATTACTCTTCCTCCACCATTGTCAGCACACTTTTTAATGGCTTTTTGAAAAGCTTCTGTATTTATTGTTATACTGTCAGGGATTGCACCGAAGTCCAAAATACTGTACTCGTTGTCCAAAAAGACAGGCGCAGAAATACTATTCTCTATTTCAGCCATTTTTAGCCAAGGATCGTTTATATCTATGCTTTTCTCCCTATCTTTACAAGAAAGAAAGAACAAGCTAGTAAACACTATAAGAAACAAATTGTAATTGATATAATTTCCCAATAGATTTTTTTTAATTGAAAAAGCAAAATTTTGCATAATAATTATTGATTATATTTTTAATTAATAGTATATTGTAATCGATTGCCTAAACCTAATTAAATACTTTGTTAAATCCAATTATTTTATACATTTATATAAAGTAATCAACAAAATATGGTTTTTTAGTTAATTTTACGAATAGAATTAATACTAAATTACATTCTAAATGAAAAATAACATTCAGATGTAATCGATGACATCTAAAATATTTATTGATTTAAAAAAATCAATTTAAAACTAAACAATATCAATGAGTAAAAAAACAACTATCTACGATATAGCAGCAAAGCTTAACATTACAGCAGCAACAGTTTCAAGAGCGCTGAACAATAATCCTAAAATTAAAAAATCTACAAGGGAGTTGGTAAATCAAACCGCAAAGGAAATGAATTATGAACAAAATACTCTTGCTCGAGCTCTTAAGAGTGGTAAAAGTGGTAACGTAGGTGTTATTGTACCGCGAGTGGATAGTAACTTTTTTGCTTCGGTGATTAGAGGTATTGAAGACGAACTATACCCGAAAGGTTATCATGTAATAGTTTGTCAAACACATGATCAAGAAACATTAGAAAATGAAAAAATCAATTCACTAATTAACGCACAGGTTGATGGTGTTTTAATGTCAATTTCTAATGCTAAAAGCAAAAACAAGGTAATTAGTACTTTATCTCAAAAACATATCCCTTTAATCTATTTTGATAGAAAGAGAGACATTGATGGTGTTAGTTCTGTAACTATAGATGATTTTAATGGAGCTTATGAAGCAACTAAACAATTAATTAAACAAGGATGTAAACGTATTGCACATTTATCAAATGATCGATCATTAGAAATTTTTAAAAATCGTTACTTGGGCTATAAACAAGCCATACTAGACAACGGTTTAGAATTTGATGAAAGCCTAGTTATAGAAACCAAAAGTAAAGTTGAAGAAGGAAGAAAAGCCATGAAAATTTTACTTGACATGGAAACACCTCCTGATGCTATATTTTCATCTAGTGATTTTACAGCTCTTGGTGCTATACAAGAAATAAAGGAGCATGGTCTTAAAATTCCAGATGATATCTGTGTGGTTGGTTTTGCAAATGAGCCATTCACGCGTTTTATGGAACTTTCAATTTCATCTGTTGATCAATCTCCTGTTGAAATGGGCAGGCTTACAGCACAGGTGTTTTTAGAAGAAGTTGATAATGATAAAAGAGTTAAATCCCAAAAGAGGGTTGTTCTCGAACCTGAATTAATTATTAGGGATTCTTCATTAAGATCGACAGTACATGTTAACAATAATAAAGTATTATAATCAACTTTTTAATAATTGAAAAATATCATATCTATAGTCTTTATAATACTATAACGATACTCCTCGTCGCCAAGGGATAAAATCATTTTGATTTAATATATCCGCTTTCGTTTTAATATATCCGCTTGCAACCTTAATTATAAATTCGAGTAATTGTTCTGCCATTTCTTCAATGGTTTTTTCTCCTTTAATAACATCGCCTGTATCCACATCAATAATATCACTCATTCTATTTGCCAGATCAGAATTTGATGAAACTTTTATTATTGGCGCAACCGGGTTTCCTGTTGGTGTCCCCAAACCCGTTGTAAATAAAACAACATTGGCTCCAGACCCAACAATAGCAGTGGTGCTTTCAACATCATTCCCTGGAGTACATAATAAGTTTAATCCAGGTTTAGTGATATATTCACCAAAGTCCAACACATCAACCACTGGAGATGTTCCTCCCTTTTTGGCAGCTCCAGCAGATTTCATAGCATCTGTTATCAAACCATCTTTAATATTTCCAGGTGACGGATTCATATCAAACCCTGAACCAGCATCTGTTACAGATTTTTCAAAAGCTTTCATTAATGATAAAAACTTGTTAGCAGTCTCTTCTGTTACACATCTATTTGCCAATTCTTGTTCTACACCACATAGTTCTGGGAATTCTGCCAATATGGCTGTGCCTCCAAGTTCTGCCAACATATCTGATACATAGCCTAAAGTTGGATTGGCTGAAATTCCTGAAAACCCATCCGAACCTCCACACTCTAAGCCAACTCTTAATTTTGAAATTGGCGCAGGCTTGCGTTTTATTTGATTTGCATTTTTAATTGCTTCATAAGATTCTTTAATAATGTTATTTAGCATTTGATCAACCGTACCTGTCTTTTGTTGGTCAAAAATTAGAATTGGTTTTGTGTTATTGGGGTTAATTGATTTTAGTGCATTGTTAAAAATCTCAACCTGTAAATTTTGACAGCCTAAACTCAAAACCGAAGCTCCTGCAACATTAGGGTTGTTTACATATCCAGCTAACAGTTTGGCTAGGCTTTCAGAATCTTGTCGAATTCCTCCACATCCTCCTGCATGAGTTATGAATTTGACCTCAACATTATCAAATACTTTTGTAGCCACTTCGTTTTCTTGATCCATAGTTGCTACTTCTTCATTATTGACTAATGCACGAAGTAACATTCTTTGACTGCTTACTTTTTGAGTGAGCAGTTCTTTTTGAAAGATCTCTTTTAGGGTTTCTATATTTCTATTTTCACAAAACACTAATGGGAAAAATAACCAAACATTGGCGGTTCCAACCTGACCATCTTCTCTATGATATCCTAAAAAAGTTCTTTCTTTCCACTTATCTACATTTGGGGCAGTCCATCCTATGTCACCTGTCTTTTTATAAACTTTTTCACTTTGATGAGTTACATTTTCGGTTGTTAGAACTTCACCTCTCGCTACAGAAGTATTTGACTTTCCAACTAAAACACCATACATAATAATTCTACTACCAGCTTCAAAATCTGCTAATGCTATCTTGTGCTTTGCTTTAACATCTTTAACTATATAAATTGTCTTCTCTTCAAATAGTACCTCTTCACCAGCTTTTAAATCAACTAGTGCAACAGCAACATTATCTGAAGGATGTACTTTAATTAATTTCTTCTGCATCTGCTATAATCTTTTAATGTAATTTACTAAAATTTACAAATCCGTCCTCTACCCCATTTAATTCAATCAATTCAAGAGCTGAAGCAATTGCTTCAGTTAATTCATTTACTTTAGTTAAATCCTGCTCCCAGAAATCTTCATTTTTTAAGGTAGTTTCAGCTATTGTATGGTAATCGTTAAGTTTCCAAATTTTAGAGAAAGCCTCTATAATATCCTGACTATCTTTTATAGGTAATTCTTTATTGTTCCAAGTTCCCTTGTAAAAACGTATTAAACAAGCCAGTGAGAACGTTAGATGAACTGGCAATTTGTTATGTATTGATTGGTATTCTAACAAGCTTGGTAGTACTCTTACCTTAAATTTTGAAACACAATTTAGTACAAGATCTGATAATTGATGTACAATAAATGGGTTTCTAAACCTGTCTAAAACTTCTTCGGCAAAACTCTTTAGCTCTTGCTTATCCATTGAAACAACATCAATTATTTCATCGAAAATTGTTGTATTAACAAACTCACCAGTAAAGTCATTATCTATTGTTTGTTTTACTGTTGTATTGCCATATAAAATTGATAGAGCAGCTATTGATGTATGCGCACCATTCAAGATACGTACTTTACGTGTTCGGTAAGGTTGCATATCTTTTACAATCCTTACATCTAAATCTGTTTTATGAAAAGGTAATTTTTCTTTTAGCTTATCATCGCCTTCTATAACCCATAGAAAAAAAGTTTCGGCGGCTACTATTAAATTGTCTTGATAGTTTAACTGGCTACTATAACTTTCAATATCATCTTTTGGATATCCAGGGACAATTCTATCTACAAGTGTACTGTGAAAAGAACAATGATTTAAAACCCAATCAACAAAGGGTTTTTCAAGATTCCATTTTGTACAATATTTTAAAATAACCTCTTTAAGCTTATCAGAATTATGATTAATAAGTTCACAAGGAATAATTGTAAGTCCTTTATCTGGTTGGCCATTAAAATATTTAAACCTCTCATGTAAAAGAACCGTCAATTTAGCAGGAAAAGAATTTGGAGGTTGCATCTCTAAAGTGTCAGTATCTATATATGCTATTCCAGCTTCAGTTGTATTGGAAATTATAAATTGAAGGCTCTCTTCCTTTGCTAGATTTAAAAATGCCTTAAAGTCTTTATATGGATCAATTCCTTTCACAATATTGGTGATTAACTCAATATCCTGAATTTCATTGCCTTTTTTTATACCATTCATGAATAAAGTGTACAGACCTTCTTGATCATTGAGCATATTTACCATACCTCTATCTATAGGCTGAACTACTGCTATCCCAGCATTAAAATCAATCTCTTGGTTTAGCTTATGGAATGCATAATCTACAAAAGCCCTCAAAAAGTTTCCTTCACCAAATTGAACTACCTTAATCGGTAAATCTATGTTCAACCCTAGGTTGTTCCTGTTTAAAATTTTATTTTTTTCTTTCAATTCCGACATTTTCATTTAAAATTATTAAAGGTTAAATAATCTAGGGAGCCAAAGTGTTAATTCTGGGAAATATGTTACTAAAAACAAAGCAAAAATCATCGCAAGAAATAGTGGTAATAATGGCTTAACAACTTTTTGGATTGTAGTTTGTGCTACACCGACACCAACAAATAGTACGGAGCCTACTGGAGGTGTACATAGTCCAATACATAAATTCAGCACCATAATAATTCCAAAGTGAATAGGATCCATACCCAATTCAGTAATAACAGGCAAAAATATTGGAGTAAAAATCAAAACAGCAGGTGTCATATCCATAAAGATCCCAACAAATAATAGTAACAAATTAATGATCAATAGAATAATTATTTGATTATCACTAATCCCTAATAAGAGAGCGCTGATTTCTTGTGGAATATTTTCAAAAGACAACACCCAAGACATACTCATTGAGGCTCCAATTAACAGCATGACAATTGCTGTTGTAACTGAAGAGTCTAGAAGAATTTCAGGTAATGATTTAACAGTTATCTCTTTGTAAATAAATCCTAGAACTAAAGTATATAAAACAGCAATCGCAGAAGCTTCTGTTGCAGTAAAAATTCCTACTACTATACCTCCTATAACTACAACTAATAAAAATAAGCTTGGAACAGCATCAATAAAAGTTTTTACCACTTGCTTTAGATTGCTCTTCTCTCCTAATTTATACTTCTTTTTTTTCGCCCAAAACATTGCAACCACCATTAAAAACAGACCTGTTAGAATTCCAGGTATATAGCCTGCTAAAAATAATGCTGCAATAGATACACCTCCGCTTGCCAAAGAATAAACAATCAAAATATTGCTAGGAGGAATAACTAACCCAGTAGTTGCAGAAGTTATATTTACAGCTGCTCCAAATTCTTTAGAATAGCCTTCTTTTTCCATTTCAGGACCTAGAATACTTCCCATTGCTGATGCCGAAGCCATTGCAGAACCAGCAATTGCACCCATTAACATGGCGCCAATTACATTTATTAAAGCCAAACCTCCAGGCAATGCCCCGACCAAGGTTTTTGCGAAAGCAATCAACCGATGTGCTATTCCACCTTTATTCATCAATTGCCCAGAAAGTATGAAAAATGGTATTGCCAAAAGCGCAAAACTATCTAAACCAGTACCCATTCTTTGAGATACAGTTGTAAAAGCTGGTAAAGAAGGAATGCTTACCAACATAGTAAGTACAGAAGATATAGCAATACTCCAAGCTACTGGTGTTCCTATGGCAAGAAAACAGATAAAACTTATTACTAAAACTAATATTGGTATATAATCCATGCTATGATATTTTTAATATGTCTGAAACTTTATAATAAATAATTAATATACCACTTAACGGAATTGCTAAATAAACAAACCCTAAAGGTATTTGTAGTGCTGGTGAATGTTGTCCTAAAACAAACGTAATATATACTAACCTTATTCCTCCGATAACCATAGCAAAAAAGGCAAACAAAATAATTAATACATAAACAATACGTTTTAACTTTTTTTGAGTTTTTGTGCTTGATCTTAATGGAAGTACATCAATAGCCACATGCATATTACGTCCTGAAACATAGGCTGCTCCCAAAATTCCCAACCAGATCATTAAATATCGAGCTAATTCATCCGTAAAAGAACTTGGAGTTCCAACTATAAATCGAGTGAACACTTGCCAAAGCACATTAATGACCATTATGCTCATGATTATAACCAAAGCTTTACTCAATATTTTATCAATTAGTTTTCGAAGTACCATTTTAATTCGTGTTTTGGATTCTTTCAATTAAATCGTTCATTATTTCATCACTTTTATATTGTTCATAAACACCTTGAACTTGGCTAGAAAATAATGTTTTATCAGGGCGAACAATAGTAACACCTGCTTTTTGAACTTCATCCAGTGCTTCTTTTTCGGCTTCATTCCATAACTTTCGTTGATAGACAACTGAACTGTCTACTGCCTGATGAACCCATTTTTTTTCTTGATCAGTAAGTTTATCCCAAAGATGTGTACCCATGATTAATACATCTGGAAGTACCGTATGTTCATCTAAAGAGTAGTATTTACAAACTTCGTAATGTCTTGACAGGTAAAAACTAGGTGGATTATTTTCTGCACCATCAACAACACCTTGCTGTAATGAAGTATATAGTTCTCCCCATGAAATAGGAGTTGGCGAGCCTCCTAATCCTTTTACCATATCTACTGCCGTGACACTCTCCATAACCCTGATTTTCAAACCTTTTAAATCTTCTGGTGTATTGATTGGTTTATCTTTTGTATAAAAGCTTCTACTTCCAGCATCGTAATAACACATCCCTTTTATCCAATATTCTGTCCCGTTATCCAATAGTTCTTGACCAATTGGTCCATCTAAAACATTAAAGGAATGTTGCTTATCCCTAAATAAAAAAGGCAAACCAAAAACTTTCATTTTAGGTGCAAAATTTTCCATTACACCAACAGAAACTTTAGTCATATCCAAACTACCTATTTGTAATAACTCTATACATTCACGTTCAGTACCTAATTGTTGGCTTGGGTAAATTTCTAAACTCATTTTACCATCTGAAATTTTAGCCAAATCTTCACCCATCTTAACCATAGCTTTATGTACAGAATGATTAACATCCAAACCATGTGCTAACTTAATAGTTCTTGTGTCACTTATTTTATCACAACTAATGGTTAAAATAAATACAAATAAAGACAGTATTGTAATCAAGCTTTTTTTCATTGGTGTTTATTTTCTAACGTTTTTAATAATGAGTAGTGCTTCTTCCACTTTTTGTCTCAATGCATCGTAATCCTTACTTGCCAAAATATCTTTCGATATCAGTTGTGAGCCCATACCTACGCAAGTTACTCCTGCATCAAACCAACCTTTAAGGTTCTCTTCATTTGGTGAAACACCACCTGTTGGCATGATGCTCGTCCATGGTTGTGGACCTCGGATTCCCTTTACGAATTTTGGACCGTATAAATCTCCAGGGAATAACTTTACAACCTCACAGCCCAACTCTTCTGCTCTGGCTATTTCCGTTAAGCTACCGCAACCAGGTGACCAAAGTACTTTTTTACGATTACATACTATGGCAATATCTTCTCTTAAAACTGGTGTGACCACAAAGTTAGCTCCTAATGACATGTATAATGATGCTTGTCCCGCATCTGTAACAGAGCCTACTCCCATAACCATTCCCGGTAATTCTTTAAGGGCGTATTTGTTAAGTTCTCCAAAAACTTCATGAGCAAAATCGCCTCTTGCTGTAAACTCCATTAAACGAGCGCCTCCATCATAACATGCTTTAAGTACGTTTTTGCTTAATTCTATATCACTGTGAAAAAATAAAGGAACCAATCCTGTGTCTTTCATTGCCTGGGCTACTTCTAATCTTGTATATTGTGCCATTTAGTTTATTATTATTAAAATTTTAATTCCAGTTTAATATTTTCTTAAAATCATATGCCTCTGTATTGGTTACATATTTTTTTGCTTTTTCATAATCCTTTTCCTGAATGTAGAAAAGATTATTGATGAACAATTGTGCCATATCGGAATTGATATCTACCAGTCTTGGAGGAATTTTTCCATTTTCATCTTCAAAATCTTTCAAAAACAATGGCGAAATATCACCTCTTGAATTGGCACTAACTATACAACCAGAAATTCCCTGATCATATAGCTTTTTAACTCCTATTCCTAATAATGTACACAGTGTTAAATCGAACGCTATTGGATTGCAGCATCTTAATTCGTAGCCCAATTCTACAGGTCTGGTTTTTACTACCAATCCTATTTCTTTTAATTTAAGTTGTAATAAATAATTGAATATATGTGATTTGCTCACATTGCCTAATTCAGGATGCCCATGTTCATCATAAGTAAAATTAATACCAGAGTTTACGATTTCTTCTTCATCCATAAAATGAAAAACGCCTTCACTTACTAAAGCAACTCCATACTCAACACCTTTAATTTTACATTTCACAATTGAAGAAATAATCATGTTAATTATCTTCTCAAAAGTAACGGTCGTTTTATTGAACATTTCTGGTATAATCATCATTTGAAAATGACAAGCAGAAGCAATTCCAAATGCTAAATGACCAGCAGAACGTCCCATTGCAGACATTACAAACCAATTCTCACTGGTTCTGGCATCCTCATATACAGTATTCCCTATTCTAACGCCTTCGTCTTTAGCTGTATGAAAACCAAATGTTGGGTTTCTGTCTGGTAAGGGCAAATCGTTATCAATTGTTTTTGGAACGTGAACGTGAGCAACTGTTAAATTTTGAGTTTGAAGATATTTGGTCAATCTATTTGCTGTCGAGGCTGTATCATCACCACCAATAGTTATCAACAATTTTACATTGTTTTTTTTAAAAAAATCTGCTTTAAAATCACTGTCTTTTGGTTTAAATCTACTCATAATTAAAGTAGAACCGCCACGACTAAAAATACGGTCAGCATGATGAAAATCGAAGATCTTTACTTCTGGATTGTCTGAGAGCAATCCTTTATATCCATGGTGAACACCAATAACCTTGTAACCGTCTTTCATAAAAGTTTTAGCAACAGTACTTATAACGGTATTGATTCCAGGCGCTGGTCCTCCTCCACAAATGATTGCAATCGATTTTTTCATATTAAACGTATTTAGAAACTATTCTAAATCTATCTAGCTACTCTTCCTGAAGCATCTCCACCCATAAGCTTTTGTACTTCATCAACGGTTACCAGATTTGCATCTCCCTTGATCGTATGTTTTAAACATGATGCTGCTACTGCAAAATCCAGTGCGTTCTGGTCATCCTCTGGGTATTTCAATAGACCATAGATCAAGCCGCCCATAAAACTATCACCTCCTCCAACACGATCTACAATATCCGTAATCTGGTACTGTCTTGTCTCATACATTGTCTTCCCATCATATAAAACACCTGCCCATGTATTATGAGATGCAGATATTGATCCTCTTAAGGTCGTGATTACCTTTTTAGCTCTTGGGAATTTTTTCATCATTTGTTGACAAACCGATAAAAAAGCTTCTGCTTTTACATCATGACCATGTTTGTGTACATCCAGTCCTTCCGGGTGGATGCCAAAATGCTTTTCTGCATCCTCTTCGTTTCCTAAAATGATATCACAATAGGATGTAAGCGCTGTCATGATGGCTTCTCTATCTCCTCCATAATTCCATAGTTTGGCACGATAGTTCAAATCCGTGGATATTGTAATGCCTTTTGCACTTGCTGCTTTTACTGCTTCCAGACAAACATCGGCTGCGCCCTGTGAAATAGCTGGGGTAATGCCTGTCCAATGAAACCATTCCACACCTTCAAAGACATCATCCCAATCGATCATGCCAGATTCTATTTCTGAAATGGCTGAATGGGCTCTATCATAAACTACTTTTGAACCTCTTGAAACTGCTCCTGTCTCTAAAAAATAAATGCCCAAACGGTCTCCTCCCCAAACAATCTTATCGACGCCAACTCCTCGTTTGCGCATTTCCATCATGGCACATTCGCCTATATCATTCTTTGGCAAACGTGTTACAAAATCAACAGGGACACCATAATTGGCCAAGGACACTGCTACATTGGACTCACCTCCTCCGTAAACAGCATCAAACCTGTTGGCCTGTGAAAACCTTAAAAAACCTTCTGGAGCCAACCGTAGCATGATCTCCCCAAATGTTACTACTTTTTTCATTATTAAAATAATTTGTTCTTAAAAATTAAAATATTCTTTGGCATTATAATAACTTATATTTGAAACCATTTTACCAATCCAATCCATATCATTTGGCAATTCTCCTCTTTTAATTTCATCTCCTAAAAGGTTACAAAGAACACGTCTAAAATATTCATGTCTTGGGAATGATAAAAAGCTTCTAGAGTCTGTAAGCATTCCTATAAAGCAACTTATAAGACCCATGTTTGATAGTGCATTTAATTGCTTAATTATGCCATCCTTCTGATCCAAAAACCACCAACCAGACCCAAACTGGACTTTGCCCTTTACACTTCCGTCATTAAAATTCCCTATCATGGTGGCCATTACTTCATTATCTGCTGGATTGAGATTATAAATTATAGTCTTTGCTAATTTATCTTTACCATCTAATGCATTTAAAAATCCTGATAGCTTTTGAGCTTGAGAAAAATCTCCAATAGAATCCCATCCTGTATCTGAACCTAAAATGCGGTGCATGCGAGCATTGTTATCTCTTAAAGCTCCTAAATGAAATTGTTGTACCCATCCAAACTCATGATACGTTTCACTTAAGAATACTAAAATAGCACTTTGAAATTTTAAAGCTTCTTCTTTAGTGATGTTTTTGTTTTCTCTTTTCTTTTTGAATATTGAATTTATCTCCTTTTCAGTAAAGTCTTCAAAATAAATTTGATCTAAACCGTGGTCACATAGTTTACATCCATTCGCATCAAAAAACTCTATACGTTTTCTTAAAGCATCACATAAGTTGGTATAGTTTTGTATTTCTATTCCAGTAGCTTCTTCTAAATTATTTACATAGTTATTATAGCCTTCTTTAGAAATTAGAATAAATTTATCAGGTCTGAAAGCGGTACTCACCTTCACCTTATAATCACTTTTTGCTAGTTGCTGGTGATATAACAGAGAGTCTGTTGGATCTTCAGTTGTACAAACAACTTCAGCGTTCATTTTTTCAAGCAATTGTCTACAACTGTAATCTTTTGAATTTAATTTTTCTTTTGTTTCTTCGTAAATTTTATCGGCCGATTTTTCGTTTAAAAATTCATAAATATCAAAATATCTTGCTAGCTCTAAATGCGTCCAGTGATACAACGGATTTCGCATGGTATGAGGTACTGTTTTTGCCCAATTCAGAAACTTGTCTTTATCTGAAGCTTCGCCTGTTATAAACTTTTCATTGACACCCATGGTTCTCATTGCTCGCCATTTATAATGATCTCCATTTATCCAAACATTAGTGATATTTTCAAAAATTTTATCTTCAGCTATTTGTTGTGGTGGTAAATGGTTGTGATAATCTATGATTGGTAAATTTTTAGAATAATTATGATAC